>VFSW01004275.1_pt1 | contig 21315 bp, 17 predicted proteins | sample 5358111 | NCBI WGS metagenome assembly VFSW01 (sample SAMN11554181, study PRJNA540505) | mine drainage metagenome | isolation source: sediment from site ElyBrook_90M | place: USA: Ely Copper Mine, Vershire, VT | collected 2017
CGCGAATTTCGATCTTATTATCTTCTATGAAAAGGTAGACTGGTTTGGGACTGATCCCTTCCAGAATGAGGCTGTCGAACCCTGCGAATTTCATCTCGGCAGTGAATAAACCTCCCAGGGAAGCGCTCGCATAACCGCCAGTCAACGGAGATTTGCAGGTGAAGTCACATTTTCCGGCGCCCGGAATTAGTAATCCAGATAGGGGCCCGGAGGAAATGATCAATTTATTTTCTGGCCCGAGAGGATCGATATGAGCAGGGACTTCTTTGAATAAATAATAAGCGCCAAAGCCACGCCCGCCGACGAAATCCCTGGCTACTTCTGCGGGGATGGGCTCTTTCGATATTTTACCGGTCGTCAGATTGACTCGTAAAAATTTGCCAGCGTATCCGTTCATTCCATCCTCCTTAAGCAGCCTGAGACGAAGCTGGTTGGCGCAAGGGAGCGTCAATTTCATCGATGTAAAGGGCATCAGTTCCACATACCAGTACGCAGTCACCGCACAGGTCGCACTTCCAGGAATGGTCGGCAAATTCTGCCTGGAGGAACATAACGCCTTCCGGGCATTCCGGAACGCAGGCTTCACAAAGGTTGCATTCGGCATAATCTACAAAATATGCACCTTTTGAATTCTGCTTGATAGCATTGGTGGGACATACAGCTGCGCAATCACCACACTGTGTGCAGACTTTCAATTCATAAGTTCCAGGAGCTGGAAAATGGGGGATAACCCTGAGAGCAGCTTTTTTAGGGTTATTTTCTTGAAAAAGGTTCAACGAGCACGCCACCAGGCAGGCATGGCAACCGGAGCAGCGAGCAAAATCGGCATAGAGACGCATATCATTCCTTTCCTTTGTATCCATGGTAAGGGGTGCAAGAAAATGGAAACTAAAATAATCCCCGGCAGGGAGTTCTGTAAAAGTAATTGTACTCAGCCAGCGACGATTATCAATCCTGATAATCCTCATGATTCTATGGTTAGGTATGGAATAAAAAACGACACGCCGTTGACCAGACCAGCGTGTCGCATATCGATAATGTGGAAACAGGGAATTCTTCAGGCAGGCAATTTATCGATCAAACTGCAGTTTAGCAGCCCGCCATTATGGAAATACCGAATTTCATTCATTGTATCCAGTCGAATAAAGGCCCGAAAACGGCCGGTTTCTCCGTTAGGGCGATGGAAAACTACCTCGATGGTGCCCCCCGGTGTGTTGATTGAGTCAAGGCCTCGAATATCAAACACTTCCATCCCTGTCAGGCTATGTGATGCAGCGTTTTCACCCGGCATGAACTGCAGGGGGAGCAAACCCATCCCTGCCAGGTTGGAGCGGTGAATGCGCTCGAAGGATTCTGCCAGGATGGCGCGCACACCCAGTTGTTGAGCGCCTTTGGCGGCCCAATCGCGGCTGGACCCAGTGCCATATTCCTTACCGGCGATGACGATCAGGGGAATGCCCTCCTGCCGGTATTTCATGGAGGCGTCGTAAATGCTCATCTGTTCGCCATCCGGGAGATGCACCGCCAGGCTGCCTTCAACGCCACCCAACATGAGGTTCTTGATGCGCGTGTTGCCGAACGTACCGCGCGTCAGCACCCGGTCATTCCCGCGCCGCGAGCCGTAGGAGTTGAATTCGTTGATAGGAACACCCTGTGCAATCAGATATTTCCCGGCTGCGCTGCGGGGGGAAATCGATCCGGCCGGTGAAATGTGGTCGGGCGTGATGGAATCGCCAAAAAGCGCCAGAACCCGGGCATTAAGGATATCCGGTACAGCCAGCCCCTTCTTTTCGAGGTAATCAAAGAATGGAGGTTCCTGTAGATAGGTAGAATGCTCATCCCATTGATAAAGGTTGCCAGCTCCGCTGTCGATGCTGTTCCAGGTTTCATTCCCTGAAAACACATCCAGATAATTCTTTTCAAACATTTCCGGCCGGACGTTGTCGTGGATGGCTTGCTGCACTTCCATCGAGGAAGGCCAGATATCCCGCAGGTAGACCGGATTCCCATCTTTGCCAACGCCTAATGGCTCAGTTGATAGATCGATGTCCATCGTACCGGCGAGCGCATAAGCTACCACCAACGGCGGAGATGCCAGGAAATTGGCCTGCACATTGGGATGGATACGGCCTTCGAAGTTCCGGTTTCCCGATAGGATGGCCGCAGCAACTACGTTTTCTTTGGTGACCGTTCTGGCGATTGATTCATCAATCGGCCCCGAATTGCCAATGCAGGTTGTACAGCCGTAACCCACCAGGTTGAAGCCCAGTTTAGCCAGCGGTTCCATCAGATGAGATCGTTCAAGGTAGTCCGTGACAACTCTTGATCCTGGAGCCAGGCTGGTTTTGACATAGGGTGGTGTTTTGAGCCCTTTCTCGACTGCCTTTTTTGCAACCAATCCGGCGCTGATCATGACGTAAGGATTGGATGTGTTGGTGCAACTGGTAATTGCGGCGATGATTACTGCGCCATGGCCAATTTGGGTTTTCGTGCCATCCAGCTGCAAGTCAACCTTGCGATCCAGGGTTTCGGGCGAAAGCGAATAACCGCGCTCGGTCTTTGGTTTGACCAGCGATTCGCGGAAGCTCTGTTTTAGCTTGCGCAAGGGAATGCGATCCTGCGGCCGCTTGGGGCCGGCCAGGCTAGGTTCGACAGTGCTCAAATCGAGAGCGAGGGTGGTTGTGAAGTTCGGTTCGGACGCATCATCCGTTCGGAACAGGCCCTGGACTCTATAGTACTGTTCTACCAATCCAGTCAGTTCATCAGAGCGGTTGGTCAGGTGCATGTAATCAAGAGTCTGCTGGTCGACCGGGAAGTAGATCATGGTGGCGCCGCTTTCGGGCGACATATTGGCGATCATTGCCCGGTCAGATAGAGACAGAGAAGAAAGACCTGGCCCATAAAACTCAACGAATTTGTCAACAACACCTAATTTGCGAAGCATCTGGATGATAGTCAGGGTAAGATCGGTAGGCGTGGTGCCTTCCGGCAGTTTCCCGGTCAGTTTGAAACCGACCACGTCCGGAATGACGAATTCGATTGGCTCACCCAACATGGCTGCCACTGCCTCGATTCCGCCAACTCCCCAACCCAGGACGCCAATGCCATTGATCATGGTTGTGTGGGAATCAGTTCCAACCAGCGTATCCGGGAATACATAGGATTGATCCCCGTCCTGACGCACCTGAGCCACTTTGGCAATGTATTCCAGGTTCACCTGGTGAACGATGCCGGTTGAAGGCGGGACGACTTTAAAATTATCGAAAGCCTGCTGGCACCAGTGTAAAAACTCGTACCGCTCGCGGTTTCTGGCAAATTCAATTTCGGCATTTTGCCGGTAAGAATCGTTTGTGCCGTAATAATCGACCTGCACCGAGTGATCGATTACTACGTCCACCGGGATGACAGGATTGATGTCTTCGGGTCGACCACCTTTTCGAACCAGGGCGGCGCGCATACCTGCCAGGTCATTCATCACAGGAACACCAGTGAAGTCCTGCATGATGACCCTGGCTGGATAAAATGGAGTGGAGGGACGCGAGGAAGCATTTGGCTGCCACTCAGCCAGATTCATAATGTCCTGACGAGTGACACGCTTCCCATCATGATGCCTCAGAACACCTTCCAGAAGAATCCGGATGCTGATTGGAAGCCGTTGGAGCTGCTCCTTGCTGCCGACAACTGCATCCAGGCTGTAATATTGGTAAAGTTTTGACCGATATTCGAACGCTTTTTGAGCATTAAAGGGTTTCTCAACCATAAAGACCTCTTTTCTGATCAGCCTTTTTTAATTTCACGGATGATGGCGTCGCCAAATTCCGAACATTTAACGGTCGTGGCATTTTCGGGCTGGTCCGCCATATCTACAGGCAGCAGTTTCAGCGCAATTACGTTTTCGATGCCGTGAATAACCAGATCTGCCGCCTCGTTCCAGCCCATGTAACGCAGCATCATCTCGCCGGAAAGGATGACAGAGCTTGGGTTTGCTTTGTCCAGTCCGGCTTTGCCGGGGGCAGTGCCGTGTGTGGCTTCGAATACTGCAATACCAGATTCGTAATTGATATTGGCGCCCGGAGCAATCCCGATTCCACCGACCTGGGCGGCCAGTGCATCCGAAAGGTAATCTCCATTCAAATTAGGAGCGGCGATCACTTCATAATCGCGGGGCTTGATCAACGAATTCTGGAACATGGCATCTGTGATGACATCAGTGATCAAGATTTTGCCTTTATTTACGGCTTCTTTCATTTCGTCATTCGCAGCCTGAGCTCCTTTTTCAGCCTTCGTGACGCCCCATTGGCGCCAGGTGTAAACCTGATCTCCAAATTCACGTTCTGCCAGGTCATATCCCCACATCTGGAAGGCGCCTTCCGTAAACTTCATAATGTTGCCTTTGTGAACAAGGGTTACCTTGTGCCGGTTGTTTTCAATTGCCCATCGTATTGCTGCTTTGACCAGGCGTTCGGTGCCTTCCCTTGAGATTGGCTTGATCCCAATTCCTGCTGTATCGGGGAACCGAATCTTGGCAAATTCGGTGGGGAACTGCTCTTTGAACATTTCCAGGAAGCGCTTGACTTCAGGTGAGCCCATTTCAAACTCAATACCAGTATAGATATCTTCGGTGTTTTCACGGAAAATCACCATATCCATATACTCGGGGTGGGTCGTGGGAGATGGCACGCCTTTGAACCAGCGTACTGGCCGCAGACACACATACAGGTCCAGGAATTTGCGCAGCGCAACGTTTAATGAGCGGATGCCGCCACCGATTGGAGTGGTCATGGGACCTTTAATTCCCACCAGGTAATCTGTAAAAGCCTGGATTGTTTCGTCCGGAAGCCAGGTATTGAAGTTCTTGAATGATTTTTCGCCGGCGTATACTTCCATCCAATAAATTTTCCGCTTGCCGTTGTAGGCTTTTTCGACTGCGGCATCCAGGACGCGCTCGGAAGCCCGCCAGATGTCTGGCCCTGAGCCGTCACCTTCAATGAAAGGAATGATCGGGCGATCTGGCACAGTTAACTTGCCATTGAGTACAGTTATTTTTTTGCCTTCGGCAGGCACGACAGGGGAGGGAGATTTTATTTCCATAGCTTTGTCCTTTCTTCAACATTTAAAGTAACAAACTGCAGCTTGACAAGAATGCTTACTTTCTCTATAATAGTGTCAAAAATCGGGACAGTGTCCCATTGATTGAGATAAATTATATCATGAAAGCAGATAAAGCGCAAACATTACATCGAGCAGTAAGCATTTTGGAATGCTTCACACCAGAAAATCCGGAACTGCGGGTGAGGGAAGTGGCACGCATGATCGATCTTTCCTCGAGTGCAACTGGCAGGTTGATGCTGGCGATGAAAGAACTCCGCATCCTCAACCAGAATCCATCCACCAAAACTTACTCAATTGGGGCGCGCTCGCTGGCTTGGGCGGGCATCTATTTATCCACTTGCGATATCCGAGTAGTGGCCATGCCTTACCTCGAGGATTTACATCGCACAACGCAGGAGACCATCAGTTTGTATCTTCTGGATGGTGATGAGAGGGTATGCATCGAACGCCTGGAAAGCCCGCAAAATGTCCGCATTGTTGCCCGAATTGGCAGGCGACTGCCGCTTTATGCCGGCTCTGCAGGCAAGGCTTTCCTGGCTTTTATTCCTGAAGAGCGGAGTGAAGCGATCCTGGATTCGATCGAGCTGGTGCCGTTTACAAAAAATACGATCACCGACAAAGTGTCTTTGCGCAAAGAGCTTGAGTTAATCCGCAGCCAGGGCTATGCTTACAGCCGGGGTGAATGGACACCTGAGGCATCTGGCCTGGCTGCCCCAATCTTTGGCCAGCATGAAGAAGTGATTGCCGCCATCTCAATTTCTGGTCCAACCCAGCGGTTTCTTGAGGCTGAAATTCGAGAGTACTGCCAGCTGCTTAAAAAAGCGGCCCAGCAAATTTCCATAGCAATGGGAAGCCGCACTCGCTCAAATTAATGATAGAATTTGTGCCAAATTTGGGATTTTGCCCAAATGATGGGCGAAATCCTAATTGTTTAACAGGAGTTTAGAATGAAAAAATCTTATCGGATTTATGATGGAAAAGTCATTATTCGGATTCGGGACCGCATTTGCGATACGCCTGAAGAACTGGTTCAAAGCGACCTTTTTTGTGAAGTGATCACCCGTTTTATTGGTCAGCTTCAGAAGCAGCGTTCCGGTATCCTCAATATTTTCGCTGATAAAAACAATGTAACGGACGAAGACGTCCATACATTGATAGCGACCCTTGGCCTCCTCACGAAACTTCCGGCAGATATGGTTGCCCGAGTGCTGCCTGAGAGCAAGCCTTTTCTCGCCAACCGTGTGCTGCTGGGCGATTTCGTTGAGCATTTCTATAACTATTGGCGCAGTCTTCACCGGCTGATCGTATGTGATTCAATCGGGGACCGGTTTGATCGCCGGCCATACCGTACTTTCAACGAGATTGTTGAATCGCTGATGCATACGGTACGCAGCACTTATCGGGATATTCAGGAAAATGTCACCGGCAATCACCCTCGCATTTACCGCCAGGTAAGCGCCGGCGCGGAAGTGGCGGCTATTGCCCGTCCACGCAATATTCATTATCCCGCAGCCTATAGGTTCCTCAATAATATCTCGGTCACCAGCCAGGTATTGATCTATCCGCCAATGATCTTCAATTCACCCATGAATAAGCGCAGCGGGATGTTTGAGGGTGTTTCACACAACCCGTTGGAGGGATTGCAACTCGACACTTCGGATTGGCTGTGTTATCCCGCAAAAGTAGGCCCGCTGCTGATCATGATTTATTTTTCGATGAAGTTCTTCGAACTGGGTTTTGCGATGTGCAACCTGTTTGAGCTGGCAACAGATGAAGATTTGAAACGCACTCCGGACGCCATTTTCCTTTATGGCACTCCGGTAGACGAAACTCAAAAGCCGGATGGCAATGAAACCATTTTCTTTGACGATCAAGAAAATCATATTCTGGTAGCATCCGTGCCATGCCGGGATGAGTTCGGCTATTTCGGCTATTTGAAGAAAATGGCCCTGACACTCCACAATATCATTATGCTGAAGCGCGGCCGTCTGCCTTACCACGGCGCAATGTTTCGTATAGCCATTAGAGATGTAGGCGAATCTACCTTTGTCGTAATTGGGGATACCGGGGCAGGGAAGTCGGAGACGCTTGAGGCGCTGCGTACCCTTGCAAAAGATGAGGTTGAGGATATCACCATCATTGCGGACGATATGGGCTCACTGGAGATTGGCCCGGATGGAGAATTGATTGGCTATGGCACAGAAATGGGAGCATTCGTGAGGCTGGATGATCTACAATCCGGTTACGCTCTTGGTCAAATAGACCGGGCTATCATCATGAATGCCGATCAGGTGAATGCCAGAGTCGTTTTGCCGGTCACAAAATATGACGACGTGGTTAAAGGCTACCCGGTTGATTTCGTTTTTTACGCAAACAACTACGACGTTGTAGATCAGGACCACGCAGTCATCCACCAGTTTGAATCGGTGAATGCCGCCCTGGATGTGTTCCGAGCCGGCGCGGTGATGAGCAAGGGTACCACTACCTCCACCGGTCTGGTAAAAAGCTATTACGCCAACATCTTCGGCCCCGCCCAATACCCCGAGCTTCAAGAAGACCTTGCCCGGAAATTTTACAAGGCAATGTTCCAGCACGGCATTTTCGTCGGCGAATTGCGAACCCAGCTGGCTGTTCCTGGCCTGGAACATAAAGGTCCTGAGCAGGCCGCTAAAGAGCTATTAAAGGCGATTCGAGGCCGGGCGGAACGGCAGAAATCGATTTATTAACCGGGAATCTTGAATATGCAGCGAATTATTGTTAAGATCGGTACCTCGACATTAACGGATGGGTCTACCCGATTATCCCTTGCGCGTATGGCAGACCTCGTACGTCAGATGTCGGTGCTGCAGGATGAAGGTAACGAGATCATCCTGGTTTCCTCGGGGGCCATCGCCGCAGGACGTGAGGTGCTGAGTTTTGTTAAGCTTCCCAAACACATGCCGCAAAAACAGATGCTGGCAGCCATTGGCCAGCCCCGGCTCATGGCAATTTACGACCAGTTATTTCGGATATATTCCAAAACAGTAGCGCAGGTACTGCTGACCCGCGCCGACCTTACGGATCGGCGCCGTTTCCAGAACGCGCGCAATACCCTCGCCGCATTGCTGCTCCAAAAAGTGATCCCGATCATCAATGAAAATGATACCGTAGCCACGGAAGAAATTCGATTCGGGGATAATGACAGCCTCTCGGCCCAGGTAGCAAACCTTGTAGAGGCCGATCGGCTGATTTTACTGACCGATCAAGCCGGATTATTTACGGATGATCCACGTACCAATCGCGATGCGACACTGATCAATGAAATTGGGGCAGAAGGGATTGGAGAGGATCTCTGGAAAGCTGCTGGGGGCAGCAAGACAGGCCTGGGCACTGGGGGAATGGTCACCAAGCTGCGCGCCGCCGAACTAACTCGACAATCAGGTGCTGTCACTCACATCGCCAAGGGTGACGCCGAAAATATAATAATGCGTATAGCCAATTACGGCAATATTGGCACTATCATTCAACCAATAAACAACAAACTCGAAACTCGAAAAAAGTACCTGCTCGGGGGCCAATACTCAAACTGCTCGGTTTCCATCGACGATGGGGCGGCCAGGGCGCTGGCCAGGGGCGGCAGCCTTCTTCCGGCCGGGATTATTTCAGTCTCTGGTTCTTTTGAGCGCGGCGACAGCATAAAGATCGTAAACAAAGCTCAGAAAATGATCGCAGTGGGTATGGCCAATTATTCAAATGATGACGTAGCTCGAATCGCCGGCTTGAAATCGGCTGAGATCGAGCCGATACTCGGTTACAGTTATGGCGACGAGGTAATTCATCACAACAACCTGGTTTTGTTATAATTTTTTCGAGGTGATGGAATGGATATCCGCGAAAAAGGTCAAGATGCTCGAAGGGCATTTAAGTATGTTTCCCAGGCAAATACTTCAACACGGAACCAATTTCTGACTAACCTTGCAAAAGCCCTGGAGGACTGCAATCGAGCCATATTAGCCGCAAATCAGGCTGATTATCAGGCCGCACAACAGGCAGGCATCTCCGGTGCGATGCTAGATCGTTTGGCTCTGGATCAAAACAGATTGGATACCATTATTCACGATGTGCGGAGCCTCGTAAGCCTTCCAGACCCTGTTGGCGAGGTATTCGACCGGCAGGTGCTCCAAAATGGTCTGCAGGTTTGCAAAGTTCGCGTTCCGCTGGGAGTTCTGGCAGTGATTTACGAATCACGGCCAAATGTAACCATCGATACTGCTTGCCTCGCCATAAAATCGGGCAACTGCCTGGTTTTACGGGGGGGCAGTGAAACGATTGAATCGAATAAGGTATTCGTCCAGGCAATTCATTCCGCCTTACGGGAAACCGGCTTGCCGGAAGATGCGGTTCAGTTCATCGATGACCCGGAACGGTCTCTGGTTTTTCAGCTGCTGCAGTTAGACGAATTCATAGATATGGTTATTCCGCGAGGCGGGGCCGCCTTGCATGACTTCTGCCGGAAGAACAGCCGAATCCCAGTAATCACCGGCGGGATCGGCATCTGCCATCTATTTGTCGATGAAAGCGCAGACCTTTCGAGGGCAGTCGAAGTAATCTATAACGCGAAAGTTCAACGGCCAACGGTTTGTAATGCACTGGACACAGTTCTTCTTCACCAATCAATTGCCTCCAAAATCTTGCCAGACCTGATTGATCGTTTATCCGGTGCACAGGTTGAATTCCGCATCGACGAGACGACACGATCTTTACTCAATACAAACAAAAACAAAGCTATCAAAGACGCAGGGCCAGAAGACTTTGATACCGAATGGCTGAGTCTGGTTTTGGGAATTAAGGTCGTCAAAGATCTTCAGGGGGCGATTGACCACATAGCAGACCACAGTACCGGACATTCAGATGGCATATTGACAGCGAATCAGAAAAATGCGCGCCTGTTCACTCAAAAAGTTGATTCCGCCGCTGTATATGTGAATGCCTCCACCCGCTTTACCGATGGAACTCAGTTAGGCCTGGGGGCCGAGGTGGCGATCTCAACCCAACGACTGCACGCACGCGGCCCAATGGGGCTACGCGAGTTAACCACCTATAAATGGTTGATCGAGGGGGATTACCAGGTCAGGCTCTGAACAACTGATTTTTTCATCTTTTATTATCCTCTTATGCCCGAATTCATACTTTCAGGGTTTTTCGCTATCGAGTAAAATTAATTGCTTTTCTGCGCTATTTCTTGAGAAAATAAGTTGACTTTTACAAGAATTGGACATCAATAGGGGTAGGAGGTGTTTAATATTCGGGCAAAACCCGAACATAAAACACACCGGCCCACTTTTTTGAGAAGAAACAATGTTTTCTGGAAGTAATTGTTTTTTCAGGCTATTTCAGGATCTATTTGAATGACAATTATCCAGGTTGAGAATTTAAAAAAGGTTTTTAGGGTCACCCAAAAAGATCCCGGCCTGCGCGGTGCGATCAAAGCGCTATTTCAACCCGGCTTCGTAAACAAAGTGGCTGTTGACTGCATCACGTTTTCCATTGAATCCGGCGAAATGGTCGGTTATATTGGGGTCAATGGCGCCGGAAAATCGACCACCATCAAGCTGCTGACAGGGGTGCTGCTTCCAACCAGCGGGAAAGTCAGTGTGATGGGGCGTGATCCTCACAAGCAGCGCGTCCCCAACGCCCGCGAGATCGGGGTCGTTTTTGGTCAGCGAACCCAATTGTGGTGGGATTTACCACTAATCGAATCGCTCAATCTGATCGCTAAAATATACGAGTTGGAACCGGAGCGTTACACCCGGCTGCTCGATCGCTTCTCTGAAACACTGGAGCTGAAAGACCTGCTTAAAATGCCTATTCGCAACATGTCTCTTGGGCAGAAAATGCGCTCAGAGCTGGCAGCCACGTTAATCCATGAACCGAAAGTGGTGTATCTGGACGAGCCTACTATTGGCCTGGATTTGATCGTTAAAGAGCGCATCCGAGAATTTATCAAGGAACAAAATTACAGCCGGGGAACAACGGTTATGCTCACAACCCACGACCTGGGTGATATTGAAGAGCTTTGCCACCGGGTGATTATCATTGACAGTGGCAAACTGATCTATGACGGACCTATCACCACAATCAAGGACCGGTTTGGTAAATTCCGCACGATCACTTTTGAGACCCTCCACCCGGTAGGCAATTTCGACCTACCGGAAGGATCGGAGTTGATGAGTTCGGACGTTGAGCTTGCCCAGCGCAAGTTAATCCTGCGGTTTGACCGCAATCAGACTACCGCAAGTAAAATCGCCTCTAATTTGATGGCGCAGGTGGAAGTCCTTGATTTTTCCATGGCAGAACCTGACCTGGCGTCGATCGTTAAGCAAATTTATAACGGGGCGCTAAACGAGAATGAGATCGTAAAGGATGGCTGTGGTCCAATCGATCCGACATAGAATCGGGGTCTACGCTGCAATTGCAGCGATGGTTCCGAAAGAATATTTCACCTACCGCATCTGGTTTTGGGTCGGGTTAATCTTGCGCGCAATCGGTATGACCATCTACGTATTCTTCTGGCGCGCGGTGTACGCCGACACAAACACAATCTCAGGGTTGAACCTGCAGCAGGCATTGAATTACATTCTGCTTGCTCAAGTATTCAGCCCACTGCTGGATATTTTCCTGATCTTTGAATTTGGTTATAATCTGCGCGAAGGCCAAATGGCCATCGCTTTGCTTCGTCCGATAAGCCTGGAGGGCTCCTATTACGTCCAGGCATTCGCCAGGTTGATCGTGGGGATGATCTCTCAAATCCCGATGATCCTGATTGCTACGTTTCTGTTTGGGCTGCAGTGGCCGTCCGACCCGATGGTATGGGCAGCCTTCATCATTACGGTCATTCTTGGGCGATCTGTATTATTTTTCTTCGATTGGATCCTGGCCTGCCTTACATTTTACACAACCGAAGTGTGGGGCCTGGGTGTGCTGATCGATGGCATTTCGATATTTTTCAGCGGCAGCCTGATCCCGCTGGTGATGGTGCCGAGCTGGCTCCAGGTGATCACCCAGTCCTTCCCGTTTGCCCAGGCCATGTACGTTCCGATTTCGCTTCTTACCGGCATTGTGCCTTTGAGCCAGGTTCCCCAATTGTGGCTGGTCCAGCTTGCATGGCTCGCAGGCCTGGGCCTGCTGGCAAAATTGATCTTTAGCACGGCCATTCGCAAAGTAACGGTTCAGGGAGGCTAAGGAATGATACGCTACCTGAACCTGTATTGGTACTTTCTGATCCAGCGGATGAAGATATTGATGGAATATCGCGTCAATTTCTTCATCGGCGCCTCCTCCACATTCTTCCTTCAAGGGTCCAGCATCCTTGCTATCTGGGTTGTTATGAGGCAGATCCCATCCTTGAATGGATGGAGTTTCGACGAGGTGCTGCTGATCTATGGCCTGGTTACCCTGGCAAAATCGATCAACCATATGTTTGCCGATAACCTCTGGACCATCGGCCGCCAGTATATCCGCACCGGCGGATTCGATCGTTTCCTTGTCAGGCCGATTGACCCGTTGTTCCACCTGTTGGCGGACCGGTTTTGCCACGACGGAATTGGCAATTTTATTGTGGGCATAATTCTGGTCGCAAAAAGCACCTCTTCGTTGGGCATCCAATGGACGCCTTTGAATCTGGTCTATCTCGTCGTATCCGTCCTTAGCGGCGGTCTGATATTTATCGCTTTGAACCTGATCACCTGCGTCAGTGCCTTCTGGATCATGGATTCGGTTCCGATCACGCGCCTGGTATTCGATAACCACCTATTCGCCCAATATCCGTTGACCATTTACCCCAAGGCCATTGGTATCTGGCTAACCTGGTTGATCCCATACGGATTCACTTCCTTTTACCCCGCCAATTACCTGCTGGGGCGGGATATAGGAGGCCTGGCCTTCCTGGGGCCTGTAATCGCCATTGTATTAATGTTCCTTGGATATCGCTTCTGGCTGTTTGGGCTCAGGCATTACAGCGGAACCGGATCGTAAATCCCCATCATACCAATTCTGGAGCATTTACCCTTATCGATAATTCTCGGGGCTATAATTGTGCCCTGGTACGACTATATTCAGCTGGATGGAAAGTATGGCGCAACCAAACCTGATCGCACAACCAGCCAATTCTCCTAAGAAATGGTATATTCTATCGGCAGTTGGCGTTGGCACGCTTATGTCCGCCCTCGATTCGAGCGTAGTCAACACTGTCCTGCCGGTCATAAAGGATTTTTTTAATACGGATGTGGCCGCCGTGGAATGGGCAGTAGTGATCTACCTGCTGGTGGTCAGCAGCCTACTGCTCACTGTTGGACGCCTGGGCGACTTGCAAGGGCATAAACGTCTTTACCTGGCGGGATTCCTGATCTTTGTGGTGGCATCGGCTCTGTGCGGCCTGGCGCCATCCGTGGGAATATTGGTAGCAGCGCGAGCGGTTCAGGCCCTGGGCGCAGCCATGTTATTTGCCAATTCCCCGGCCATTCTCACAAGCAGTTTTCCACCCAGTCAACGCGGTCAGGCTCTCGGCATTCAAGCCACAATGACCTATCTCGGATTGGCGATTGGTCCGTCGTTGGGCGGGTTTCTTACACAAACTTTAGGATGGAGAGCTGTTTTTTACATCAATGTTCCAATCGGCCTGTTGGCTTTTAGCCTCAGCCTGGCTTTCATTGGGCCGGACCATTCCGAGCGCGTTCATTTGAGGGATTTTGATTGGGGTGGGGCGTTTCTCTTCACCACCGGTCTGGTAGCGCTGCTGTTAGGATTAAACGAAGGCCAGGCCTGGGGCTGGACATCTCCTGGTATCCTGAGCTTCCTGTCAATTGCTGTGGTATTGCTGGCGATTTTTATTTGGGTTGAGAGCCGCACGGCGGCTCCGATGCTTGATTTGAACCTTTTTAAACACCGCCTTTTTTCCACCAGCACTGCAAGTGCGCTTTTGAATTATATCGGCCTCTATTTTGTAATCTTCCTGATGCCGTTTTACCTGATCCAGGGACGCGGCTTCAATCCAGCCCAGGCCGGACTTTACCTGACCGCCCAACCGGTCTTGATGGCGATTTCAGCGCCATTGAGCGGGTCTCTTTCCGATAGGATCGGCTCTCGTTTCCTGTCTACCGCGGGGATGGCAATCATGGCGGTGGGTTTATTCATGCTTTCACTCCTTACGCCCACTTCTCCGGAATCGTCAATTCTATTCAGCCTGGCGACCGTTGGTTTGGGGACCGGCGTGTTCATTTCCCCCAATACCAGTGCCCTTCTCGGCAGTGCTACCCGCCAACGCCAGGGGATTGCCTCCGGAATTCTGGCGACTGCTCGTAATGTCGGAACTGTAATAGGGGTTGGCCTGGCCGGAGCGATCCTGTCCAGTATTACCGGTCAGCGCGGTGATGCAGCCATATTTGAGGCAGTACATGCTGCATTTATCGTTGCATCATGTATCGTTGCTTGTGGTGTATTGGTTTCATTTTCACGTGGGAAAGAAAAAGCTTAATGGCATTAATCAGCCTTCAGGATACAAGTTTGGGTTTTGGCGGACCGCTGCTGCTGGATGCGGTTAATTTGCAAATTGAGCGTGGTGAATGGATCGGCCTTTTAGGCCGGAACGGGATGGGCAAGACCACCCTCTTAAAACTGCTGTATGGCGAAATCGAGCCAGACGATGGGGTTGTCTCTCGACTGCAAAACCTCCGTGTGGCATATTTGCCCCAGGAAGTGCCCCAGGGACTTGAAGGAACGATCGCGCATATTGTTGCCGCCGGTTTGGAAGGCGTTACTGATGCCTCTCAGCCCCATGAAGATGCCTGGCAGCGCCAGCTTCAGATCGATAAAATCATCTCGCGCATGCAATTGGATCCTTCCGCTCAATTTGACCTTCTCTCAGCCGGTAATAAGCGGCGCGTCCTGCTGGCGCGAGGCCTGGTGGCGAACCCGGATTTACTCCTGCTCGATGAACCGACCAATCATCTGGATATCGATTCGATTGACTGGTTGGAAGATTTTCTGGCACGATGGGGCGGCACTCTCTTATTCGTCACCCACGACCGGGTGTTTTTGCAAAAAATGGCCAAGCGGATCATCGAGCTGGACCGCGGCCGTCTTTATGATTGGAACTGCGATTATCCTACCTTCCTGCAGCGTAAAGAGGCCATTCTGAATAACGAGCAGGAGCAGAATGAGCTCTTTGATAAAAAGCTTGCCCAGGAAGAACAATGGATTCGACGGGGAATCGTAGCCCGGCGCACTCGAAATGAAGGGCGAGTCCGTGCCCTCAAACGTTTACGCGAGGTGCGCGCTGAACGCAGGGAGCAATCCGGCAAGGTGAAACTGGAAATTCAGGAACAAAGGCGCTCGGGAAAGTTGGTGATCGAAGCGGAAAAAGTCAGCTTTGCTTACGGGGACCAGGTTATCATCCGTGATTTTTCGACCACGATCCTGCGCGGCGATAAGGTTGGCATCATTGGCCCGAACGGATCGGGAAAAACCACTCTACTGAGGATTCTGATGGGGGAATTGCCTCCACAGCAGGGGCAGGTTCGCCTGGGTACCAATCTTGAAATTGCCTATTTCGACCAGCTAAGAGCACAGCTGGATGAAACCAAGTCAATTCTCGACAATGTAGGCGAAGGACGCGATACGATCACAATCAACGGTAAACAGCGCAATCTGATCGGATATTTGGAAGATTTCCTGTTCACATCTGAAAAAGCGCACGCCCCAATCAGCGTTCTTTCAGGCGGGGAGCGTAATCGCTTACTGCTGGCTCGCCTGTTCGCGAAGCCGGCAAACTTCCTGGTGCTGGATGAGCCAACCAATGACCTGGATATCGACACGCTTGAGCTGCTGGAGGATCTGCTCCTGGATTACAGCGGCACCTTACTTCTGGTCAGTCACGACCGGGCCTTCCTGAACAACCTGGTGACCAGCACCCTGGTTCTGGAAGATCGAGGAGGGGTAGGCGAATATGTTGGGGGATACGATGACTGGATTCGCCAACGGCCTTCGCCAATTCCCGATCAGGCCCTCCAGACCGCGAAGAAACCAGTGGATGCAGATCAGAAATCTACAACACTTTCACCACTGGATCCAACTCGCAAGCTCAGTTATAAAGAGCAGCGCGCTCTGGAAGCTCAAAAGATTGAACTGGCTGAACTCCCGCAGCGGATTGAAGCCCTTGAGATAGAGCAGCAAGAGCTGACCTCTGCGATGGCAGGCCCTGCCTTTTATCAACAGGACACTACCAAAATTACTCAGGCAGTGAATCGCCTAACCGAGCTGGAAAGGGAACTTGCCGCAGCTTACCGTAGGTGGGAAGAGCTTGAAAATTTATTACCTTAGCGGAAAAGGGTTAATCTCTTAATAGCAGACTGACGGGGCAGTGGTCTGAACCCATCACGCTGGTATGGTTGACCACATCTTCCACCCGATCCCATAGAGCTTCCGAGATCAGGAAATAATCTAAACGCCAGCCCGTGTTATTTTTGCGGGCATTGGATAAAAATGTCCACCAGGTATATTCAACTTTATCGGGATATAACCTGCGAAACACATCCACAAATCCATGAGCCAGGTAACGATCAATCCAGGCCCTTTCCTCAGGTAAAAAGCCGGTGGAATGGGCATTTTCACGGGGGTGGCGCAGGTCAATTTCATTGTGTGCCGTGTTAAAGTCGCCGCATAGAATGATTTTTTCGCCATTGGCGTGCATTTCATCGCACTGCTTCAGGAGCAAGTCGTAGAAATCCAATTTATACGGCACGCGGCCATTGTCCCGCTGCCCATTCGGGAAGTAAATGTTGTAAAGCCAGAAATCAGAATACCTGCTGGTGATGACCCGCCCTTCGCCGTCAAATTCTTCCGAGCCGAGGCCCAAATTGACTTCTAAAGGCTCATGGCGAGCCCAGGTAGCAGTTCCACTGTAGCCCGGGCGTTGGGCTGGATTCCAGAATAGGCGGGGAAAGCAGGCTTGAATTTCTGCAGACGCCTGTTGAGTGAGCTGTTCAGGTCGGGCCTTGATTTCCTGAAGGCAAAGCACATCCGGATCAATGGCACGGACGTTCTCTAACAGGCTTTTTCCCAATATGGCACGTAGGCCGTTGATGTTCCAGGTGGTGATCCGCATAGGAATTGATTATACCGGATGAACCTGGAATCCAGTGCTCTGTCAAAGATATATTTATGGTTTGTTTTGGGCGCAATGCGCCTAAAACAAACCATAGACAGGTTTCTAGTTCTGCATCAATGTTTTCTCTTCAACCTCGATGATCGCGCCATCGATGGGGCAGTATTCCGTGCAGGTACCGCAGGAACCACACTTCGTCTGGTCGATGAAGTATCGATTATCGCCCTCAATGATTGCGCCTTCCTCACAAAATGGCTCGCATGAGCCGCACATGATGCATTCGTCTGTAATTACGTAGGTCATTGGATTCCTCCTTATGAAACCACAATTATTCCGGGTTACCAGTGGAACGGATTCGTCAGGTATTCGTTGATCGAGATAGCCGCCTTGCGCCCGGCGCCCATCGCAAGAATAACCGTCGCTGCGCCGGTGGCGATATCTCCACCGGCCCACACCCGCTCTTTGGATGTTTTGCACGTGACGTTGTCTACAGTAATATTTCCCTTTTTGCCTATTGCCAATCCGGAGGTGGTGGCAGGGATCAAAGGATTTGGACTGTTACCAATAGCGTGAATAACACAATCGAAAGGTAGGATGAAATTGGAGTCCGGCACCGGTACCGGGCTTCGCCGACCTGAAGCATCCGGTTCACCCAGTTCCATGCGGATGCACTCAAGACCCGTCACCTGGCTGTTTTCGCCCTCCACTGCCCGAATCGGCAGGGTTAGAAACCGGAAAATGACACCCTCTTCTTCAGCATTTTCGACTTCTTCGAGACGCGCCGGAAGCTCAGTGCGCGAGCGGCGGTACAAAATGGTGGCTTCGGCTCCCAATCGCAATGCGGTTCGAGCACAGTCCATAGCCACGTTACCTCCCCCCAGGACGGCAACCCTTTGATGAGCTTTTACTGGTGTCGCGGTCTGAGGGTATAAATACCCTTTCATCAGGTTGAGTCGCGTCAGGTATTCATTAGCCGAGTAAACCCCATTCAGGTTATTTCCGGGCATCTCCATGAACCACGGCAGTCCGGCACCGGTTACGATAAAAACCGCGTCAAATTATCTCAACAGGTCATCGACAGTGCGCGTCTTCCCAATCACAAAATCAACCTTCATTTCAACCCCGAGCCGGCGTAGATAATCTACTTCTCCGTCCACGATCTTTTTCGGCAGACGGAACTCGGGGATTCCGTAAGACAACACCCCGCCCATCTTATGCAGCGCCTCAAAGATCACCACGCGGTGACCGTTCTGTACCAGGTCAGCCGCGGCTGTTAAACCGGCAGGTCCTCCGCCAACCACGGCTACCTTTTTTCCGGTAGCCACCGGCAGCTGTGGAAGGTCGGTCCTGGATTGGGCGGCTTCCCAATCTCCCAGGAATCGTTCCAACCGCCCGATGGCAATCTGACCGCCTTTTTTAGTCAGGGCGCAGTTCATCTCGCACTGCTCTTCTTGCGGGCAGACGCGTCCACAAACCGATGGCAGGGAATTTTTACTTTTCAGGATGCGCGCCCCCCCTGAGAAATCACCCTGCTTGATGGCCTCTATAAACTCCGGAATATTGATCTGTACCGGGCAGTTTGCAACACAAAACGGTTTCTTGCACTGCAGGCAGCGGCGCGCTTCTTCCATCGCCAGCTCAGGCGTATAGCCCAGGGCCACTTCAGAGAAGTTCTGACGGCGAACTTCCGGTTCCTGTTTTGGCATTTCCCGGCGGTGCAGGTCAATTTTCTTCGGTGCAGGATCAACCATAAATGACATTCCTGTTCAATAAAAAGTACATTAACAAACCTTTAAATCTCCGCGGCGCTCGATTTGTAAGGGTGGATCTCTTCTGCCAGGTAGGCTTTGCGCCGCTTGGCCAGCTCAACCCAATTAACTTCGTGCCCGTCAAAATGGGGCCCATCCACGCAGGCGAATTTTGTGGAAGAATTGACCGTCAGGCGGCAAACGCCGCACATTCCAGTGCCATCGATCATCAGCGTATTGAGACTGACGATCGTTTTTATGTTTAATTGCCGGCTTTCTTCCGACCCACGCATCATCAGGTAATTGCAGCCATTAATTATGATGCGATCAGTAGGTACCGGTAAACCAGAGACCAAACTCCCTAACTGCCCGATGTGGCCGCGAATCCCGCGTGAGCCATCACGGGTAATCATGATAAATTGGTCCGATACTGCTTTAAGCTTTTCTTTCCAGTAAAACAGGTAGGCACTGCGAGCTTCTACGATGATTGTGACCCGGTTACCTTTCTGCTTGAGGGCCCGGGCAATCGGATAGATGCTGGCGATCCCATAGCACCCGCCGATGCACACCACACTCCCAAAATGATCGATCGGCATGGCATTACCCAGCGGTCCCACGACGGTCGGTAAAAATGCCCCGGCGGGCAGTGCGGCAAGTTTCTGGGTAGTTTTTCCGATGTTGAGAAATACCAGGGTGAGTGTGCCGGCTTCCTGATTCCAATCCGAGACCGTCAGTGGGATGCGTTCGCCATCCTCCTCTACCCTCAAGATCACAAACTGACCCGGGTTGACCGCACAGGCAATTTCAGGGGACTCTACCACTACCTCATGCAAATTGGGCACGACCATTTTATTGGAAAGGATCTTAAACATGCAGCTCTCCCGGGTATAGTGTTTTCAATCCGGCGACCCTCTCGGATAAGGGAGATCCCATATAAAATGGAACAGTGGATTGGGCTCCTTGGGTATCTTCCATAATACCGACCTCCGCATTTTGCGAAATGGAAACCAGGTTTACCCTGGAGCCAATTTGGAAATTCCCAATATTCCTGGCAATTTCTTCGCGAATAGCTTCTTCACCCGTATATTCAAAACCTTGAACACCCATTTTCCGGGCAATTCTGCAAAGGATTTCCCAGGAAGGCAAGGCTTCGCCGGGCGGGTTCACGGCCTGGCGCATCTCCTTGACCACTCCCGCAGCATCAACCAGGGTACCATTTTCTTCGCTAAAGGCCGCTGCCGGCAGGATCAGGTCTGCTTTCCGGCCAGCCAGTGGCGGATAGATATTTTGAAAAATTATTGAGGCGGCATCAGGCGTTGTTTCAGGGATGGATTCACCGATGATGTAAATTACGCCAGGCTGGCTTTCTTTGTGGAATGCTAACGGGGAAACTCCCATCACTAGCGCACCAATCGGGTTGCCACTTCCCGGAAGAACAACCATCTGCGCTCCACAAAGACCTGCCAGCCGTTCGATTGCCGCGAAAATCCGATGGTCAGGGTGATCCAGGAAGGACTGCCCGATAATAAAAACCGGAGACCTGGCAGACAACAAACGTTGAGCTGCCCGGTCGAGCTTCGAATTGTCCAGATTCATCACTGCGGATTTTCCGGCTTCCTGTCGGAGTTCCAGCCTTTGGGCCAGATTTTCCAGGAGGTCGGCCTCTTTGCCCGCAATTGGCCGCAGCCAGTCATCTGCAAATTCACCGGGGCTGTGAAGCTGGGCATTGATGGAAAGTATGCTGGCGCCGCGCTGTTTGGCCCGGTTCAGCTCAACTTCCACAACCGATTGTGAATATTTCCCATCGAATCCCAGGCATACGATTGTATCTGCGGCGATTAAAACCGAAAGCGGCCGGGATTTTTGGAGCAGCTCAGACACAATGCCCACATTTTCGCTGTAAGCATCCAGGGCAGGGGAGTGGATGGCGTTGGAATGGATCACGTCCCGGCAAAATTTTTGCGCCACGTACAAAGTCTCATTGCTCAGGTTCGTTGAGACCAGCATCTCGAATCGCTCCGGCGGGCAGGCCGAAATCATCTCAGCCGCACGCTCGATCGTTTCCTCCCAGGTAACTCTCTGCCGGTTGTGGTCTGTGGCAATTTGGGGTTGTTTCAGGCGAGTCGGCCCGTTGACCAATTCCGTGATGCCGAAGCGCCCGAGCACGCAAAGGGTGTCGCTGCCATTTGCATGAGCCGGCAGGCTGCCTATGACAGCATCCCCCCGGGTCAGCAAGCTGATTTGGCAGCCGATACTGCACAGGGGGCAGGTGCTGGCGGTTGTTTGTTCCGGGGCTCCTTCCCACTTGCGTGTCTT
>VFSW01004276.1_pt1 | contig 21313 bp, 13 predicted proteins | sample 5358111 | NCBI WGS metagenome assembly VFSW01 (sample SAMN11554181, study PRJNA540505) | mine drainage metagenome | isolation source: sediment from site ElyBrook_90M | place: USA: Ely Copper Mine, Vershire, VT | collected 2017
GCGAGCGCGTAAAAGTGCGTCGTGTGATCGGTGACGTAGAACGCGCTGTAGAGCAGCTCGCGCAGTTTCTTCGCGGCGGACGGCGGATCGACGTGATAGACCGCGTCGGTGGCTTTGGCGGCTGCCATGTGATGCGCTTCCGGGCACACGCCGCAGATGCGATTCGTGATGACCGGCATTTCTTCCACCGGTCGCCCGACGCAAAAGCGCTCAAAGCCGCGCAGTTCGGGAATCTGAAAGTACGTGTTGGTGACATCGCCCTCTTCGTTCAAAAATATTTCGATCTTGCCGTGCCCTTCGAGGCGCGTGATTGGATCGATCGTTATTCGTTGCATCCAATTCCTCCGCAAAACGTAATGCGTAAAACGTGAGTACGTTTTACGTTTCATTCTCCCACGCCGCTTTACCCGCGCGCAAGAGCGAACCCGCGAGATTGAAACGATAAAACATCCCGGCGGGATCGGGGATGCCGTCCAGGATTTTTTCGATTTCTTTCGGGTCGGTGCTGTCGATCACCGAGGCGACCGCGCTCATCAGCCGCGCGCCGTAATCGAGCGCGCCATCGGCGGGACCGTAGCAGCCGACGCACGGCGCGCCGGCTTGCGGGCACAACGCGCCGCAGCCGCTGCGCGTCGCGGGACCGCTGCACAGGATGCCTTGTTCCAGCAGGCAGAGCGTCGGATCGGGCTGCACATCCTGAAGGCGGACAAACTTTTTGATCTTCTTTTCGTTGCGCGCGCGTTTGCATTCGTCGCACACCGTCGAGTTGCCTGCGCCGAGCACGGTGCCCGGCGGCGGCAGCGTTGCTTTGCCTTGCAGCGCTTGAATCACCACGTCGATCACTGCCGCGATCTGGTGCGATTCTGGCGGACAGCCCGGCATATAGTAATCCACCGGCACAATTTGGTCGAGCGTCTTGACCACCGGATAGAGTTCGGGAATGTGCAGCTCGCCTTCGGGCGCGCTCCAATTGGGGCGCGGTAGATTGCCATCCGGCTCGTCGGTCGAAGGCGTGTGGTATACCGCGTCAAAAATTTGCCGCCGTTGGCTCAGGTTTGTAAGCGCCGGGAGACCGCCTTCGCACGCGCACGCGCCGAACGCGACGAGGAGTTTCGATTTGCGCCGCAGCAGATGCGCGAGGTGTTCGTTTTCGTCGTTACGGATCGCGCCGTTGAAAAGCGTGAGCGTGATCGACGCGTCCGGCATCGCTTCGACATCTTTGTATTTCGCGTCCATCGCGACGGGCCAGAAGACGACGTCGAAATTCGCGTCCACGTCGAGAATTTTCTCGTGGATGTTGAGCACCGCGATCTCGCAGCCGCCGCACGCCGCCGCCCAGTACATCGCGAGTTTAGGTTTGTCGGTCATACCGTCACCTCATGCGATACTGACGGAGGACGATGGACGATGGACGGAATCTTTCCGTCGTCGGTCGTCGGTCTTCCGTTGGTCTTCCAATTGAGCGGTCCCAGCGCGCGGATCTCTTCGACCAGCTTGCTCACTTCATCGGCAAAGCGCGCGCCTTCCGCCGCGCTCGCCCAAATCAGTTTGATGCGCTGCGGTTCGATGCCCAACGCGGCAAGCGTTCGACGCATCAGCAGAAAGCGGCTCTGCGTTTTATAGTTCTGTTCGAGATAGTGGCAATCGCCTGGATGACAGCCGCTGATGAGCACGCCGTCCGCGCCGGACGCAAACGCCTTCAACACAAACGTTGGGTCGAGGCGACCGGAGCACATCAGCCGGATCAGCCGAATGTTCGCCGGATATTTCATGCGCGCCAAGCCCGCCATGTCTGCGGCGCGGTAGCTGCACCAGTTGCACGTAAAGCCGATGATGGTGGGTTCAAAGTTGTTTTTATCCACATTATTCCTTTTGGGCGGTTTGGTGGTTTGGGAGTTGGGTGGTTGGGTGTTTTGCCTAACCACCCAACCACCGAACTATCTAACCATCTACGCCAGCACTTGCTCCACCGCGCCGTGCCCATTCTGATTGAGCAGCAGCACGCCTTCGATCTGCGCGAGCACTTGCGCGTTGCTGAACACCGTGCCGCTGATCGCGCCCGCCGGACACGCGGCGACGCACGTGCCGCAGCCCTGACACAGCGCGGGATTGACTTCGGATACCGCGCGGTCGGCGTGGAACAGGATCGCGTGGAACGGGCACAGGTTGTTGCAGATGCGGCAGCCGGAGCACTTGTCCGCGTCGATCGTCGCGCGCACCGGTTCGAGCGCGATCTCCTTTTGCTGGATGCGCCCAAGCACGCGCGCCGCCGCCGCCGCGCCCTGCGATACGCTGTTCGGAATGTCTTTCGGTCCCTGCACGCAGCCCGCGATGAAAATGCCTTCCGTCATCGTCGCGACCGGATCGAGTTTCGGATGTTTTTCGATGTACCATCCGTCCGCGCTGCACGAGATGCCGAACAGTTTCGCGGTTTGTTTCGCGTCGTGGCGCGGCTCAAGCGCGATCGAGAGGATGACCATGTCCACCGGCACGCGCCGCTGTTTGCCGAGCAGCGTGTCTTCGACCTGGATGATCAATTTGCCTTCTTCGCCGGGCAGCCGCGCCGCGTCCGTCACTTCGGCGACGCGACCGCGCACGAATTGAATGCCTTCTTCGAGCGTGCGCTGATAAAATTCGTCGTATGCTTTTGCCGTCGTACGCATGTCGATGTAAAAATTGTAGACGTTTGCGCCGGTGCGGTCTTTGACGAGGTGGGCGAACTTCAAGCTCTGCATGCAGCAGATCGCGGAGCAGTAACTGTTGTAATGCCGGTCGCGGCTGCCCACGCAATGGATGATGCCGACTGTTTTCGGCTCCGTCACGCCGTCGCGCAAAACGATTTTGCCGCTCGTCGGTCCCGCCGCGTTCGTCAAGCGTTCGAACTCAAGACTAGTAAAGACATTCGCGAGCCGACCATAACCGTACTGCGAAATGCGCCGCGCGTCGAACAGATCGTAGCCGGTCGCGAGAATGACGTTGCCGACGTTCAGCGTGAGGTATTCGTCCTGCTGCTTGAAATCGATCGCGCCGGTCGAGCAGAACTTTTCGCACGCCTTGCACGTTCCCTTTTGAAAATACGTGCAGTTCTCGCGATCGATCACCGGATATTTCGGTACGGCTTGCGGGAACGGAGAGTAAATCGCTTTGCGATAGCCCAAGCCGGCTTCGAAGACTTGATCGACGACTTTCTTCGGACACTTGTCCTGGCACACGCCGCAGCCCGTGCACTTGGCGGTATCGACATAGCGCGCTTTCTTTTTCACCGTCACCGTAAAGTTGCCGACAAAACCATCGACCTGCATGACCTCGCTCCACGTCATCAGCGTCACGTTCGGATGATTGCCGACCGAAACCATCTTGGGCGTGAGGATGCACGCTGAACAGTCGAGCGTCGGAAACGTCTTGTCGAACTGCGCCATGTGCCCGCCAATCGACGGTTCGCGCTCGACCAGGTAAACCGGAAAGCCGCTATCCGCGATTTCGAGCGCGGCTTGAATCCCCGCGATGCCGCCGCCGACGATCAGCGTCGCCGGGTTGATCGGCACGTGCAGCGGCTCGAGCGGTTCCTGATAGCGCACGCGCTCGACGCCGCCCGAGATCATCGCTTTCGCCTTTTCGGTCGCCGCTCCTTTATCGGTGTGCACCCACGAAACCTGTTCGCGGATGGACACGAGTTCGCACAGGTACGGATTCAGTCCGGCGCGCTGGCACGCGGTGCGAAATGTCTGTTCGTGCAAATGCGGCGAGCACGCCGCGACGACGACGCGCGTCAAGTCCAGTTCCTTGATGTCTTTCTGAATCATTTCTTGACCCGGGCTGGAGCACATGAACTTGTAATCGCGCGCGACCACCACGCCGCGCGATTCTAGTTTTTCGCTCGCCCAGCGCGCGACCTCGGCGACATCGACCGTGCCGGCGATGTTACTTCCGCAGTGACATACATAGACGCCGATGCGTAGATCGTTCATTTCGATACCTCGTGCGGCATGGCAGGCATTGGCAGCGCTTCCTTCGACCGGCGCGTTTGGCGCGGCGGCGCGGGCGGTTCGACCTGCGGCACCTCGACGCCGATGCGCGCGAGCGCGGCGCGCGCGTCCACCAATTCCGCGCCGATGCCCAGATCGACGGCATCATACCCGAATGCCAATCCCATCATCTGCGTAAAGTACAAGACCGGCACGCGATAATTCGTCTTGAAATATCGATTCATCCCGCCCTGAAACGCGTCGAGGTTCAACTGGCACATCGGGCAGACGGTGACGATCAAATCCGCCTGATAATCTGCCGCGCCTTTCACCAGACGGCGAATCAATTCGAACGCGACGCCTTCGCTGATCTGCGTCATGTGGCCGCCGCAGCAGTGCGCCTTCATCGGATAATCCACCACTTCCGCGCCCAACGTCTTCAACAACTTGTCTAGCGTCACCGGATATTCCGGGTCGTCGACCTGTCCGTAGAATGCCGGGCGACCGACGAGGCAGCCGTAGTACGGCGCGACGCGCAGTCCTTTGAGCGGCTTGGTGACGTGAAACGTGACGCGGTCGTAGCCGACATCGTTCACGATCACGTCGAGCAGGTGGCGCACTTTGATCGAGCCCGGTTTGTACGATAGCCCGCCTTCCGCCAAGGCGGTGTTGACATTGGCTGCCAGCGCCGCGTCTTCGGCGAGATACTTGTCCGCCTTGCTCAGGTTGAGGTAGCACGCGCTGCACGGTGCGACCATCTCTTTCAGCCCATCGTTCTTGGTTGCCTGCGCCAGATTGCGCGCGATCAGCGCGTATGCCGCCATGCGATTGAGCGCGATGTACTCCGTCGCGCCGCAGCAGTTCCAATCTTCGACCTCGACGAATTCCAGGTCGAGTTTCTGCGCGATGACATGGGCGGATTGGTGGTACGGGTACGCCGCCGCGCCGCGCTCCAACGAGCAGCCCGGAAAATAGCTATACTTCATACTGCGCCTCCAACTCTTTCGCTTTGGCAAGAATCGCCTGCAGTCCATCGATTCCTTTGATGCGCTTGGGCGTGAAGCTGATGCGCCCTTTCGTGACCATGCCCACGCCCATGTTCGCGATCTTGAACACGCCGAAGGGGTTGTGCCGGAGCAGGTGCTGCGACATCAATCCCAGCTCGAACGCGCGGCCATAGTTCTCGACCCAGTTGATAAAGGTCTTGGAAAAGTCCGGCGCGGTGGAGTCATCGTACAATTTGCTTTTCACCGACATACGCTTGAGCGTGTACATGATGTCGGTGACGTGAATGTCTTGTGGGCAGCGCACCATGCAATAGTAACATGAGACGCAAAACCATGGCGTATTGCTGCGCAGCGCTTGGTCGCGCATGCCGGCGCGGATCATACCGATCAGCGCGCGCGGCGTATGGTCCATGTCCGGACCGGACGGGCACGAGCCGCCGCACGTTCCGCATTGCAAGCAGCGGTCGAGGTGCGGATCGCCCGGTGTGGCGGCAATGACCTCATCGAAAAACGTTCGTCCGTCAGCAGCGGTAGTTGGCATAAGACCTCCATCCGCGATTGATTTGCAGCCCAGAAACGCACAGAAAAATGAGGTGTTCTGCGCGTTTCTGTGGCTAATTCCACTGCCACCAGTTTACCCGTCGTCATCCGAATTGCCCATCAGGTAGTTCCTGTATTTCGATTGCAGAGTTTCGGTATCTCAAAAAATACGTAGGGGCGAGCCAGCGACTCGCCCCTACGGATGCCATCCTGCACCTGAAACCGTTCTACGCTTCCACGATTCCCTCTCGAATCGCATACTTGATCAACTCCGCGCTGCTGTGTGCGCCGAGCTTTTCAAGAATATTCGAACGATGCGTGTCCACCGTCTTGACGCTGAGGCACAGACGTTCCGCAATTTCACGGCTGCTCAATCCATCGGCGACGAGGCGCACGACTTGAAGCTCGCGTTCTGTTAGAATCGAATGATTCGCTGGCGTGTTGGACGCCATCACGCCGTCGACGACAGCGCGCGCGATGTTCGGCGGCAGGAACGCGCCTTCCAGGTAGACCGCGCGGATCGCATCGGCAAGTTCGTTCGCGCGCGCGCGCTTGGCAATATACCCTGCCGCGCCGGCGCGTAAAAGCGGGACGACGTACTCTTTGCTTTCGTACTGACTCAGGACCAGCACGCGAATGCCGGGGAGCGACTTGCGAATCTCCTGCGTCGCCTCCAAGCCATTCATCGCCGGCATCGAAATGTCCATCAGCACGACATCGGGCAAGAGCGCCGCGGCTTGCGCCACTGCCTGCTTGCCGTCCGACGCCTGTCCCACGACCTCGATATCCTTGCGCCGCGCGAGCAGCGCGCAAACGCCCTCGCGGACGATGGCATGATCGTCAACCACCAGCACGCGAATCTTGGTCATTGGCTTCTCCCTTCACCAGCACGCGCAATTGAATGAGCGTGCCCGCGCCTTCGGCGGAGTCGATGTCAAGCGTTCCGCCGACCGCGCTCATGCGCTCTTCCATCCCCATTAACCCTAGCCGACGCTCGCCGTTTCCCGTGCTCGCGCTGGCTGGATCAAAGCCCTTGCCGTTATCGCGGATGCGGACAGCAACGACGTCGTCTTCAAATTCAAAATCGAAACGCGCGTGCGTTGCGCCGGAATGTTGGGCGATATTATTGATCGCTTCTTGCGCGACGCGGAAGAGCGCGGTCTCGACGCGCGGCGGCAACCGGCGCGGGCGTCCGATTTCTTCGACTGAATAACCGATGTTCAAACCTTCCCAGCGCGTGTCGGCGTACCAACGCACGGCGGGAATCAACCCCAAATGATCGAGCATCGTCGGGCGCAGATCGAAAATGATGTGATGGATTCCATCGAGCGCGGTGTCCGACAACCGGCGCATGCGCTCGATCAGCGGCGCGATTTCCGGCGACCCTTGCGCTTCGGCGGCGGCGTCCAGCGCGTACGATAGACCGGTGAGAATCTGGCACGTCTCGTCGTGCAATTCTAGCGAGATGCGCTTGCGTTCGTCTTCCTGCGCGGAGATCACGCGGTGCAGCAGTTCGCGGCGCAAGTGTTCCTTCTGCTGGAGTTCCGCGTACAGCAGCTCGTTCTGCGCGAGCGCGGCGCGGCATTCCGTCGTGCGCTCCTGAACGCGCGCGTCGAGCTGCCGATTCCACGCGCGGATTTCCACCATCGACTCATTCAGTCGCGCACGCATCGCGTCGAACGAGCGCGCGAGCGCGCCCACTTCGTCCTGTCCGCGAACCTGGATCGGCGTCTTGAGATCGCCCGCCGCGATGCGTCGCGTCGCCGAGGTCAACGCCTGCACCGGCACGATGACGCTGCGCGTCGTGAGATAGACGAGCGCGAGCGCGCCGACGAGGGCGACGAGCATCAGCGCAAAGATGCGCGTCTGTAACAGATGCGTCGCGGCAAACACTTCGTCTTCGCTTTGCCGGACTGTCACGCCCCACTGGGCGCGGTTGAGCGGCGCGAATGCAAGGATTTCCGCGCGCGGTGCGTCTTGCGCCGACGCGGTGTGACAATCGTGGCACGTGGCGACGGTCTGACGATGATCGCGGATCATGCCGGCGAGACTATTGCCGTGATCGCTCGCGCGTCCGATGTGGTCGGCGCGCGTACTGGCGAGAATCACGCCGCCGAGATCGACCAGGTCCATATAGCCGGTGTCGCCTAGTCCAATCGGACGCGTGAACGTTTGCAGATTCGGACTGGTGAGATCGATCAGGGCGACCAGCGCGCCGATCACTTGACCGGAGCGATCGCGCACTGGCGCGGCGGCAAGCGTCGACGCGGTGGATGAATCCAGCGGACGCTTGTAGCGCGACACGGCAAACGACTTGCCGTGCAATACGTCGGCGACCGATGCGAAATCGGCGAAGGAGACGGTGGAGCTGATCGGCGGACGCGCGGCTACCACGCGCCCGGTTGAATCGAGCAGAAAAATTTGCGCGGAATAAAAACTAAGGCGCTGCCGGGCGTGCTCCAGCGAAGCATCGGTCTGGCGGGGATCAGCCCAGTTTTCTTGAGCCGCAGAATCGGTGAGGACGTTCTCGATGCCCGCGAGGAGATAGTCGATGTTCGTCGCGGCGGCTTGGGCGAGATTGACGCGGTCCTGCAAAGCGCGCTGGGTGTTTTCGGTCAGCGCGGCGGTGCCCAGATACGCAAAGAGACTGACGAGCGATACGACGCCGATGACGACGATGATCATCATCTTCGCGCTCAAGCCCACGTTGGGCCAAAGCCAGCGCGACGCGCGCGCCCGCCACGTCGGTCGAGTTGCCGCAGAATTCATCTCTACCGCCTTTCGCGGCGTTCACAAAACAAAATGGCTCACCCTGAATCGGATGAGCCAATCGCGACCCATGAAACTCCGTCCTGAGAATATTGTACTGCGTATCGATTGGCAAGTCAAAAGATTACCGCTTGTCCTTCGCGCTGATGCCGCGTAGCTTACGATATTCCTTGATCGAAATCATCGGCGGGCGCTCGCGCGCGCGGATGTCCGCCACGTCGAGCTGAAACGCGTTGCGCTCGTAGTGAATCAATTTCATGCTCTTGTTCAACTCGTTGACCAGTTCGACCTGATGCTCCACGCCGACGCGCGCCATCACCACCTGGATGATCTCGAATGCCATCTTGCTGAGCGCGATGAGCGATTGATTACGATGCACCCGCTCCGCCAGATCGACTTGACCGATCGCGCTCAACCCGAAACGCCCCAGGATGTCGATAAGCAAGCCAATCTCCACGCCGTAGCCGGTGAAGAACGGTACGCATTCCAACGCGGCGCGCCGCCCGGCGTACTCGCCGGCGAGCGGCTGGATCAAGCCGGAGAGTTCGGGATAGAAGAGATTGAGCAAGGGACGCGCGACGAGTTCGGTCACGCGTCCGCCGCCGCGCGCTTCAATTTTGCGCCCCAGCTTTAGCGGTCGATGGTAGAACCCTTTGACGTACATCAGACGCGGCTCGTGAATCAGCGGACCCAGGATGCCATAGACGAAGCGCGGGTGGATGTTGACGATGTCGGTATCGATCCACGCGATCAAATCACCGTGCAGGACGTACAAACTGTTCCACAGCGCTTCGCCTTTGCCTTCTCTGCGTCCATATCGTGTCAGCACTCCGCGATGCTTGACCACGCGGATGCCCAGACTCTCGGCGATGGCGACGGTGCGATCGGTCGAATTGGAATCGATCACGACGATTTCATCCAGCAGCGGGTACGCTTCGACGAAGGACGCTTGAACCGTGCGGAGGATTTTGCTGATCGTCTTTTCTTCGTTCAGGGTTGGAAGACCCAGACTGATGGTCAAACCCTGTTTTTCTTTGAGCGCGACCAGCTGCTTGAGATTCTGAAACTCGGCGGAGTGAAAGGTGTTCTCGGCGAACCATTTGTCGACGACCACGGAAATCGTATAATCGACCGGACTCGCCTCCTGATTGGGCGCGGGCTGCGCCAATCGCACCGCAAGCGCGGGAATCCGGCTCTGGCTCAACACGCGCGCGACGGTGGGACCGATCGGCGGATCACTGGGCTGGGGATTGGCGATCGCGCCCATCACGACGAGTTGATGCCCGCGCGCGGCTTGAATGATTGCTGTCACCGCATCGCCGCGCGCGTCCACCCAGCGCGTGACTTGCGGCAACTCGCGCAGGTGATCGACCACCTCTTGGTACGACTGGTCGGCGCGGCGCTGGCGCGGCGCGGCGTGCAATGCCGTTATCTCCGCGTCGTATTGTTGCGCCAAATCTACGGCGAGTCGCAGCGCGGCGGCAGCAAAAGGTCCGCCGCGGATCGGCAGGAGAATCCGGCGCAGTGATTTCGGAAAGGGCGGCTTGACCGCGAGGATGTCGCGCGGCAGCGTGGGCAGGTATTCCCGCGGTGGCAGGTTGCGCCAGTGCAGCATCACGAACGCGTACGTCTCTTCGCGCGTGGCGGCGTTCAGTTCGCGCCAGATGTCGTGCGCGACGCGGACCGCCACCGGCGCGCCGGCGCGATGCGCCGTCGCTTCCACTTCCGCGCGCAAATGACGCGCCGCCAACGCGCCGGTGCTGAGCGATTCATCGTGCGGCACCGCGACCAAGCCGAGAATGGACGCGCGCCCATTCAATGTTTGCGCGATGGCTTGAGCAAAGGGCAGCAGCGCTTTGATTTCGTCTCCCGACGTGCCGGCGACGAGCACCGTTGGAACGGACATTCCCATTGCCTAACCTCCTGTGAGCAGCGGTTCGATGCATTCCGCGAAAATATGATTCCACGCGTACTCCTGGAGCACGCGCTGCTTCATCTGGTAGGCAGGGTCGTTCGCCAACGCGTCGGCGAGGCGCGCCGCGATTTCAGCCGGAGGTTGATCGAGCGCGAAATAGATGGCATGGTCGCGCGCGGATTCGCGGAAAGGCGGAAGGTCGGAGCAAAAGATCGGGAGGCGCGCCAAGCCGGCTTCCAGAATTGGAATGCCGAATCCTTCGCGCTCGCTGGGCAACAGCAGCGCATCCGCCAGCAGATACAGATCGCGCTGCGTCGCATTATCGACGCGTCCGTACTCGTGCAGGAATACGACCGCGTCTTCGACGCCGGCGGCTGTGCGCTGCGCGCGCAGCGCATCGAGGTACGCCGTGTTGGTTGGATTGTGCGGACCGGGCGGACCGGTGACGATCAGTTTCGCGTTCGTGCCGCGCTGTCGCAGCGCCGCCGTAATTTCAATCGCCAGTTCGATATTCTTGCGACGCGTTACGCGCGCGGGCAGGAGGAGGAGCGGCGCGCCATCCAGCGTTCCCTCGCGCATCCAACGCGCGGTCTTGTCCCTAACGCCGAAGAATTCGGACGCGTCGATGCCAGGCGGAACGACTGCGATGTTTCCGGCGTCGCCCCAAATTTCTTGCAATTCTTTTTTTCGCGCGGCGGAGACGACGACGTACTGGACGTTCTTCCACGGCTGTTTGAGCCATTCCCACGGCGCGCCGGGATGCAGATCGGCGGTGTACTGCGGATCGCGCCACGCGAAATCGTGACACCAGGCGATGAGCCGAATGCGCCGCGTGTGCGAAAGGTTTTTCAGCGCGGCGGTCAGCGCGAGATTCTTGTGGAGCGACAGCGCGTTGTGGGCGATGAGAACGTCGGTGCGGCGCAGCGCGCGCGAAAGCGCGTCCGTCAAGTCGTCGACGAGCGCGTCGAACTCTCTGCTGGCGACGCCACGCGCGAGCTCGGCGTTGACGCGCCGGACGCGCGGCGCGTTGGAATCCGCGTTGCGTACAAGCGTCAATGGCGCGTGCGCGTCCGCGGTTCTGCCGCGCCCGGCGATGATTCTCACCGGATAACCGTGATCGGCAAAGAGGCGCGCGTGCGTGGCAATCGTCGCCTCCACGCCGCCGATCGTCGGCGGCGCGGCGTAATGCAGAATGGCAAGGCGTGGTTTTCTACGCGTCATCTTCGATCAAGTCGATTGTCAACGCCGCGCTCCACGAGAACGTATCCGCGCCGTAGCCCGCGCCAGTGCGCGGATCAAAGTACTCGTGAAAGCCGGACTGTTCCACCAGCGCTAACGTGTTGGCGCGCATCTGACGCGCCAGGTCGTCCATGCCGTAGCGCTGCAGACCGCGAATCAAGAACCAGTTCGTGTTCACCCAGATGGGACCGCGCCAGTACGCACGCGGATCAAAGTAACGATTCGTTTTGCTCGCCGTCGGAATCACGTAGGCGGTCGAACCTTCCGCCGGTTCTGGGCTGGCGGACGAATGCATGTCCGACGCGTATTCGACCGGATTCTGCAAATGCGCCTGCACGATCCGCCGCGCCTGTTCTGCGCTGGCGAGACCGGCGTACAACGGCAGAAACGCGGCGATCGTGTTTTCGCGGATGGGCTGCGCGCCGCGAACGTCGAAATCGTAAAAGAGCGCGGCGGCGTCGTCCCAGAATCGCGCTTGAAACGCGCGGCGCGCCGCGCGCATCCAGTCTTCGATCTCAGCGGTCGGCGCGCCAGTAAGAATGGCGAGTTCGCGCAGCGCGTCGTCCGCGCAAAACAAGATCGAGTTGAGCAGCACGTCTTGAACGACAAAGGGCGACCGTGCGAAAATCTCGTGCTGGTTGTAATTGAGATCGCGCGTCAAGTCCATCAAAAAGATAAAGCGGTCGTAATCGGCGTCGGTGGGACGTTCGTCCAGCGGCACGATCGTATCGTCTTCGCGTTGGTACTGCGGTCGCCCGGTCAATTGGATGCGGTCGAGAATTTCCAGCCAGCGCGGCGAGTTATCCATCCCGGACTCCCACGGATGAATGATCGAGACGACACCTTCGCCGCGCGGATCGCGCTCGCGGTGAAACCAGCGGTGATATGCCAGCAGCGCGGGGTAAATTTCGCGCGCGAACTCGGCGCGATTCTCGCGGCGCGCAATCTCGCGCGCGGCGAGGGTCAGCATCGGCGGCTGCGTGATGCCCGAGGTCAACACGGACGGCGGCGCGTCCGGCGAGCGCGCGATCTGCCAGCGGTGTGGGTCGGGAAAATAGCCAACCGCCGCCGGATTGTAAATGATGTGCGGAATCATTCCGTTGCGCCACTGCCCGCGCATCAGCGAGCGGAGTTCGGTCTTGGCGCGTTCGAGGTTGTAGTGCGACAAACCGATCGCAATGAACGCCGAGTCCCAGTTCCATTGATGCGGATACAATCGGGGCGACGGCTTGGTCGATGCGCCGAGGTCGTTGGTGGCGAGCACGCGCTGTGCGCGATCGATGAGCAATCTATTCAAGAATTTTTCCCCGCGTGGCTTGAATCGCCAGCTCGACAAAGATCGCGGACGACCAGCCGAACAGCCGCGCCGCGCCGGACGGCGGCGCGCCGGTTTCGGGGTGATAGTATTCGAAGAGGTCGTCGTGCGCCATCAACAAGTCCAGCGTGCGGTCGCGCAGGTCGCGCGCCAGATCGGTAAAGCCGCTGCGTTCCAGTCCTTCGATAAAGAGGTAATTGATGTTCACCCACGTCGGACCGCGCCACATCTGATTCGGATTGTAGTGCGGATCGCTGCGCGCGACGGTCGGAATGGGAAAGCGCGTCCAGAACTTGTCCGGCGAAACCAACTGCGCGACGAGGCGGTCGCTCAGCGCGCGCGGCAGGCGTCCGGTCAAAAGCGGATACAGGTTGAACGGCGTCAACACGTGTACGGGTACTTCGTCGTGGCGCGCCCAAAAGACGCCGGCGGACTCGTCCCAAAAGTGATCGGTCATTCGCCGCGTCAGGGCGGCTGCGCGGACGCGCCATTCTGCCGCATCGTTTGGCGCGTCCAGGATGTCCGCGATATCCGCCAGCGCGTCCATCTGCATCACGAGATAGGTGTTGAGGTCGGGCGATTCCACCGGCATCCCCGCGTCCCACAGCGGCGAGTCGTCCAAGCCGGAGGAAAAGGGATGATTGTATTGGACGATGCCATCGTGCGAATCATCGTTTTTCTCAAACCACCAATTCGTCCAGCGGACAATCGGATCGTACACCTCGGCGAGAAAATCGCGATGCTGGCTTGTGCGGTAGAGTTTCAGTGCTGCCCAGGCGATCAGCGGCGGCTTGGTCACGTCGGCATCGACCGGCTCGTGCAGATGTGTGATGACGCCTTCGTCGTGGACGGCATCCGGAATCATTCCATCTTCGGTTTGATGGTCGATCAGGATGCGGAGTTGGTCTTCAGCCAGTTTCGTGTCGACGTAGCGGTAGGCGAGCGCGTGAAAGAACGCGTCCCATTGCCACACGCCGACGTAGTGTATGAGCGACGGCGCCATCGCTTCGCGCGTGAGAAAGTAGCGCCGGCTCAACAGCCCGGCGCGTAGGACGTACCACGCGTAATAGTACTGCCGCGCAAATTCCTCGGCGACGGGCGGCGCGGCGGCGAACCACGCGTGCCAGCGTTGTTCGGCATCGGCGAAAACAAGCCCCGGCGCAGGAATCGACCGGTTGAAGCCGAGCCGCGGCGTGATGTTCAGCAGCAAGTCGCCGCCCTCGCGCGCGTCCACGTCCAGCATCACGCGCATATAGTCCGCAGCGTCCGGCTCGATGGTGTTCGCCAGGATGCGCGTATTCGTCGTGTAAGAGATATTGCGATGCGTGCGGCGGTGAAGCGGATCGCCTTTGAATTCGCCGCCGCGGCGGTCGACGCGTCCGCGCTCAGCGTAGACGCGAAAGCGGACGCCGATCTGCGCGCGCGGCAGGTGGACGAAGAGCGTGTCTTCGTCGAGAAAGGTGATCTCGATCAGACCCGCGGCGGTCTCGAACGCGACGGCGTGCGGGAAGGAGATGCGCGTCAGCGCGAGCGGCGATCCGTCGGCGTCGACAAAGCGCAGATCGTCGAGCAGCGGCGCGCGCAGGCGATAGTGACCGACCTGTTGTTCCCACTGCGCCCATCGCTCGGCAAGTTTGATGTAGAGGTGCGCGTCGCGTTTGAAGAGGAGCAGCCGCGAGCCGCGCTCGCTGAAGGGAATGTCGTCGAGGTTGATGCGGTCGCGCAGTAGTTGTAGAAAAGCTGATTGGGGTTGGCACAGCATTGTCGTCAGTGTAACGCAAAGACGCCGCGTCGTCAATGCGACATTATTGGACGACGACCGTCACATTGCCCAGCATGAGCATGTCCTGACCGCGCACCGGCAGCCATTCCCACCTGCCGAACGGATGCAATCCCAATCGCAATGCGTAGGTTCCCGGCGTGGCATCGTTCGGCACGACGAGCGTGTGACGCGAGACGAACACTTGCCCGGCGCGCCACTCGTCCGTCGTCGGGTTGCCGTTCGCCGGCACGCCGTCTTGGTTGACAATTGGATTGCCCGCGCCGACAAGCTGAAGCAACAGCCAGTCGTTTTCGGTCGTCGCGCTCAACGCCTGCCACTGGATTTGGACGACAATCGCACCGCCCGGCGCGACGCGGGTCGGTTCGACGCGATAATCGAGCACACGAATCGAATGACCGAAATCGGCGGGCGCGTTCGCGCCGCCGAGCCGCGGCAGCGCAGCGAGGTTCTGCGGCGACCCGGCAAACGTCGCGCCGAGATAGAACAAGACCGCAAGATTCAGCGCGAACATTCCCATCGTTGACAGCGCGAGCACCGTTTTCTGGCGCGCCGCCGACCACGATGCCAGTCCGATCATCAAGACCAGCGCGAGCAGCGGCAAGCCGGGGAAAAGCTGCCGCGCCTGATCGGTTCCCAGTTCGGCGAGCGTCCAGCGCGCGAATGCCGCCAACATCAGCAGCCAGAAGACGACGAACGCAGCGAGCGGCGCGCGCGCGTCCAAGTCGTGACGGCGTTCGCGCGCCCATCGCACCCAGCCCCCCAGCGCGACCAGCGACCACGCGCCCAGCGCGATGTAAATCGCGTCGGACATTCGCAAATGCAGCGCGCCGCCGAATCTTCCCCAGAAGCTCGTGTACAATCCGCTCGCGATCACGTACACCAAATCGTTCAGCGTCAGCGGCGTTCGGCGCAGCGGCGTGACCGCGAGCACGAGCGACCAGCCCAGCGGATCGCCGTAATTTGCCCAGTTGTACATCAGCCACGGCGCGACGATCACGCCGGCGACGCCAAAGCAGAGCGTCGCGTGAATCAGGGTGCGTTTCCATTCGCCGCGTCGCCACGCGAGAAACAAGAAAACCAGCGCGACAAACAACCACACGACCAAGCCGCTCAGTTTCGTCAGCGCCGCCAGTCCGAGCAGCGCGCCGAGAATTGCCGCGTCGCGCGCGCGCCAGGGTCGCTGAGCGACGCGTAGAATTTGCAGCACGCTCAGACTCGTCAACGCGATGACGCCGTTGTCGTTGTTGACCACCGCGCTGATGAAAGTAAATTCTGGCAGGAACGCGACAAACGCGGCAGCGCCCAGCGCGAGCCACGCTTCGTTGGGGAGCAGCACAGAGGCGATGTGCCACGTCGCCCAAACGGTGATCGCGCCCATCGCCACGGAAAGCAGCCGCGCGAGATGCCACGCGAGTGCGTCAGCGCGGTACGGAAAATTTTCGCGTTGAGGATGCAACAGCAGGTTCGGAGTTGCCGGATTGTCAAACGAAAAATCGGGATTGGCGATGGGCTGGAAATCGGATTGCGGAATCCAGAACGTGGCGAGGGCGTTGAGGGCGTAGTAGAGCGGCGGCTGATGCGATTCGCCGAGCACCGCGCCTTCCGGTTTGGGCAAGCGATGGTGTGCGATGAGATATTGTACGTACGCCCAATGCGAGACTTCGTCGGGCGCTTCGCCGAGTGGAATCACCATGCTGTACGCTAGCGCGAGCGCGACGAACGCGGCGAGCAGGAGCGGCAGAGCGAGGCGCGGCAACTTCATTTTACTTACGGGATATTAATCGACCGAAGAATCACGCGGTCTTGTCCATCCGCCGTCTTGAGCCGCACGCCGGTCGTCGGATCGTACAATCCAATTTCGATCTGATACGCGCCGGCAGGTACAGCCGGCGCTACCGTGAACTCGTGGACATCGATGATGTACTCATTCTCGATCCAGCCGGTGGTCGGGAACTCGCCGTTGCCCGGCTCGGCATCGCCAGACGCGACGACGTTGTTCTGCCCGTCGAGCAAATGCACGAATACGGTGTACGGTGTATCCATCTGCGTGAGCGATTTCCAGTACAACGTCACCTGGAGCGTCCGTTGTTCGTTGCTGGTCACGTTATAGCCGAGCAACCGAATTTTCGAGTCGAAGTTGGCGTCCAGTTTGACCTTGACCGTCGGTTCGGTCATTATCCGCTGCCGGTTTTTGATTTCGATCGATCCCAACGTGACGATGGTTGGATTGAACGGCGCAAACGCGGAACCAAGCAGCTGATTGTCTCGCGCGACGGCGAGTTTCAGTTTGTACGTGCCGTCGGCAACGTTCGCGGGCACGCGCGGCAGGGGCCAATCGCGCACGTACGAATCGGGCTGCCACTTGAAGGGCGGGTAGCCCAGACTGATCGGCGTGTCGCGGCTCGCGACAACGCGCCCGTTGGAATCCTCCAGCCAAACGCGCGAGAGCAAATTGTTGGGCAAGGGGTTTTGACCGGCGCGCCACAGCAGCGTCAGCGGCAGCGCATCGCCGGGACGCACGGTTGGCTGCGAACTCGAATCCAGCGAATAACCGACGAGCGACAGCGCGCCGAAATCCGCGTTGACCGTGCGTGCGACGTTCCACGCGTCGACGGAATAGCCGGCAAGCGCTTGCGCCAGGTACACGTCGCTCTGCGCGTTGTTCGACGCGTGGCGCGGCGCAGTGACATCCGCGCCCAGCGTGATCTTTTCCAGATCGCGCTGACCGATGATCGCGCCGGAGGCGGCGTTGTACATCGTGACGTTGATCGCGTAATCGCCGGGCGTGACGCCGAGGAAGACGGGCACCGCGTACGTGTCGGTGATGATTTCGCCCTTGCGCCATGCCGTCGTCGGGTACGCGTCGAGTACGGGACGATGATCGACTTGCCCAAAGACGCGCTGATCGCTGCGCAAAACCTTGACCGAAACCATCGCGTCGGTTGGCATGTTATCGACGGCTTGCCAGTACAGCGTCACGCGCAGGAATCGATTATTCTGGGCGTGCCAGAGGTCTGGAATCGCGTGGAGCCGTGACGCGTCCACCGTGTAGCCGAGTAATTTGACCGCGCCGAAATCCGCGTCGAGCGGATGCGAAATCGGCGGCGCGGTGGTGACCGGCGTGGGCTGCACGCGAATCAGCGGACCGAGCGACGAGAGCGAATACTGCTCCGGCGCGCCTTTCAACGATCGCGTGAGATAGACGACACGATTTTGTTTCAGCGCGTCGGTGATTGCCGCAAGCCGCGCGTCTTCTGTATCGGCGGCGATGGTCTGCAGGTCCGGGCGAATGTTTTGCGTCTCTTGAAAATAGCGCAGTAGCGTCATCTCGCCGGTGATGCCAATGATGGTCGCGTTGGGTTCCAGTGGCTGACTCAGGATGTCGAGACCGTAATCGTGCATATCCCATTTGCCGGACAGATCGTCGGCGGCATAGTTGGCGCTGAGGAGGTTGATCGGAATGAACAGGAGGAGCAAGCCGGCGATGGGCAGCGCAAGAAATCCTGCCGCTTGGTACTTGCGGCTCGATAGTTGAGCGATCACGTTGAATAATCCGTCTGCGCCCGCGCCGGCGAAAATGGCAAGCAGCCAGAACGTCGTCAGAAAATGGACGTAGACGTTGGCGACGTGATAGTTGAACGCAAAGCCAGCTTCGGGAATCAGCGCGAGGACGAGCAATGCCCATTCACACGGTTTGCGCAGCAGCCAGACGACGCCGATAACGGCGAGCGCGAGACCGAGGATGCCGAGTTGATTTTGGAAGAGCGTCGAATAATACGCGGCGTCGTATGAGACGTGGAGCGGATTTGCCGTGAGAAAGGTAAAGTACTGCGACGCCATCACCCACGCGAAAAATCCTTGCAGCGTGTTCTGGTAGGTGCCATCTGCCGAGCCAACCGCGCCGCGCAGCGGTAGGTACAGGTAGAGCAGCAATGGTGCAAGAAATAGTAGCGCGGCGCGAGCGAGCGTTTTGAAATCGCGGAAAATATTTCGATTGACGAGTAAAACGTAAAACGTAATGGCGGGATAGAGCAGCAGAATCAGGCGGTGATGCGTCAGCCCCAGCCCCATCGCGAACGCGAGCGCGTAGAAACGGCGACGCGCCGCATCGGCATTGCCGTGTTCCACTTCCTCGCGCCAGATGAGCGCGAGATAGAACAGCACCGCGACGATCAGCATCTGCGTCGTGTACGTTTCCGCGATGACAGCTTGCGACCAGAACGTCTGCCCGACCGCAAAGGTGAGCGCGGCGATGATCGCGGCAAAGCGATACGCCGTCAAGTGACGCGCGACCAAGTACGCGAGCGCGACCGCGAGCGCGCCATTCAGCGCAGAGAGCAGGTTCAGGCGAAACGCCGGATCGTTGAGTGGAACGAGCAGCGTGAAAAGTTTACCGAGGATGGCGTAGAATGGGTAGCCGGTCTGGTGAATGATGCCGAGGCGCGGGACGATGTACTGAAATTCCAGCGTATCGTCGAACAAAAACGCGACGGACGGCGCGAGCGTGCGAACGTACAGCGCGAACGCGAGGACGAAAAGAGTCGCGCTGATGAGCAGATCGCGCTGTTTCGTAAGAAAGGTTTTCATCGCAGAGAAAATATAGCACACTTGGCATAATCCTGCAAAAACGTTTTGTTGCGCGAAAGCATTTCTGCGCCGCCGCAAAGGGCGACCAGGCAGGGTCGTCCCTCTGGTTTTCATCGCGCGCCCTTTGATGTATAATCGAAACCGATGGATAATCTGCATCAAGCCTTCTTCGAACCGCGCTCCGTCGCCATCATCGGCGCGTCCAGCGATCCGGCGAAACTCAGCTACGCGATCGCCGATAACATGACGCGCTATGGTTTCCGCGGCAGCATTTATCCGATCAACCCCAAAGCCGGCATCATCCTCGGTCATCAGGCGTACCCTTCCGTTCTCGACGTTCCCGACGAAATCGATCTTGCCGTGATCGTCATCCCCGCGTCGCGCGTCGCCGACGCGATGGAGCAGTGCGGCAAGAAAGGTGTCCAGGGCGTCATCGTCATCACCGCGGGCTTTCGCGAAATCGGCGGCGACGGAATGAAGATGGAGCGCGCGCTCGTCGACATCGCCAAGAAGTATTCGATGCGAATGATCGGTCCGAACTGCATCGGCATCATCGATACGGTCATTCCGCTCAACACCTCGTTCACCGCCGGCATGCCCAGGCGCGGCAACATCGCGTTTATGACGCAGAGCGGCGCGCTCGCGCAGGCGGTGCTCGATTGGGCGGAAGGGCAGGGCATCGGCTTTTCGCGGTTCGTCAGCATCGGCAACAAAGCGGATTGCAACGAGAACGATTTCATCGAAGCGTGGGGCGACGACCCGGAATCGAAGGTAATTCTCGCGTATCTCGAAGACATCCGCGACGGCGCGGAATTTATGGCGCGCGCCAAACGCGTCGGACGCGAGAAACATACGCCGATCATCGCGATCAAAAGCGGCACGACCGACGCCGGCACGCGCGCCATCTCGTCGCACACCGGCTCGCTCGCCGGCTCCGAGCGCGCGTACGACGCGGCGTTCAAGCAGTCCGGCGTTGTCCGCGCCAATTCAATTGAGAGTTTGTTCAACTATTCGATTGCGTTCGCGTACCAGCCACTCCTACGCGGCAACCGTGTCGCGGTCGTGACGAACGCCGGCGGGATGGGCGTGATGGCGACCGACGCGGTCGAGCGCGCGGGGTTGAAGATGGCGCGGCTCGCGCCGGAGACGATCAGCGCGCTGATGCGTGACGCGCCCGAGATCGCCAGCGCGCTCAATCCCATCGACGTGCGCGGCGACGCGTACGAAGACCGCTACGAGATCGCGCTGCGCCACGCGCTTGCCGATCCGAACGTCGACGCGGCGATTGCGATTTTGATCCCGCAGGAATTGACGCCGGTGAAGAAGAGCGCGCGCGTCATCACCCAGATCGCGAAAGAGTTCGAGGCGCAAGAAAAAACGATGATCGCCGTGTTCATGGGCGAGGAACGATCGCGCGAAGGCGTGCAGATTCTGCTCGAAAACGGCGTGCCGAATTACGCGTTCCCTGAACCCGCTGCCGAAGCGCTCGGCGCGATGTGGCAGTACCGCCAATGGCTCGACAAGCCAGTCGAAGCGCCGCCGCGCTTTGAGATCGACCGCGCGAAAATCCGCGCGACGATTGACGCCGTGCGCGCGGACCGCCGCACCGCGCTCGTCGAGAGTGAAGCACGCGCGATTGCGGACGCCATCGGCTTGAACGCGCCGCAGACCGCGCTGGCGCGGAACGTCGATGAAGCGATTGCCGCCGCGCGGCGCATCGGCTATCCAGTCGTCTTCAAGATCGCGTCGCCGGATATTTTGCACAAGTCGGATATTGGCGGCGTGAAAGTCGGCATCGCGAACGACGCCGATGCGCGCGACGCGTTCGACCTCATCGTTTATCGCGCGCAGCGCTTTATGCCCGACGCGCAGATTTGGGGCGTGACGGTGCAGCAGATGATTCCCGCGGGCAGAGAAGTCATCATCGGCATGAGCCGCGATCCGCAGTTCGGTCCGCTGCTGGCGTTCGGCTTGGGCGGCATCTACGTCGAGGTGCTGAAGGACGTGACGTTCCGCATCGCGCCGATCACCGCGCGCGACGCGGACGAGATGATGAGCGAGATTCGCGGCGCGCCGCTCTTGCGCGGCGTGCGCGGTGAAGCGCCGTCGGATTTGAATGCTGTGCGCGACGCGCTGCTGCGGGTGTCGCAACTGGTAAGCGAGTTTCCGGAGATCGTCGAGCTGGACGTGAAC
>VFSW01004277.1_pt1 | contig 21311 bp, 14 predicted proteins | sample 5358111 | NCBI WGS metagenome assembly VFSW01 (sample SAMN11554181, study PRJNA540505) | mine drainage metagenome | isolation source: sediment from site ElyBrook_90M | place: USA: Ely Copper Mine, Vershire, VT | collected 2017
CAGCGTCGCAAGGATCATCCGAGTTTACCAACAGTATCATTCTCGGACTTGACCCGAATACGCCCGCGCAGCCGAAGCAGGAGCGCAGGCGGCGGGCACCAGAACACAATCGAGCGCGGCGTGTGGAAACGCCGACGCTGGTGGTGGAGCATCCGGTCACGCACTGTCCCCACTGTCAGGGATACTTGAGTGGCATCCATCTGGGACGCCGGCGGCAAGTCATCGAGATTCCGCCGCCGCCGCCCGTGGAGATTAGCGAGCATCAGGTGCAGCGCGGGTGGTGTTCGTATTGCGGGAAATGGCGTGAAGCGCCGCTGGACTTGAGCGGACAGGTCATTGGACAGGAAAGGCTCGGTATTCGGTTGGCGGCGCTGATCACGACGATGCGAATGACGTTGCGTCTGCCGATTCGCCTGATTCAGCAGTGGTTGGCCACGATGCATCACGTCCAACTGAGCGTGGGAGCGATCATCGCCCTGCTCCACCGGACTGCTCGGCATCTGAAGCCGGTCGCCGAGCAGATACGCACGCGGATTTGGGCGAGTCCAGCGGTCAACGGGGATGAAACCGGGTGGCGCGAGAACGGGCACAACGGGTATGTCTGGGCGGTGGGAACACCAGCAGGGGATCGCTATTTTGAACGCCATGCCTCGCGTTGGGGTGCGGTGATCAATGCGATCTTGGGGGAGGACTTCACCGGCGTGTTGACGACCGACTTTTACGCGGGGTACAACGATACGCCCGGCGGCCAGCATGGGTGCATCTGCTGCGGGATCTGCATGCCCTCAAAGCAACGTATCCCCAGCGCGACGAGGTGCTGGCGTGGGCAGCCGCCATTCGTCTTGTCTATGAGCAAGCGGTAGCCGTGCGGTCGGCGGATGCCTCGGTGCGCCAGCAACAGCGCGACCAGGGTGAACGCCGGCTCTGGGACTTGGCCCAGCAGTATGCCGGTGAGCGGTCGCATCCGTGTCGCACCCTGGCGAAACGCCTCTTGCGTCATCACGGGGAATTGTTGGTCTTTCTCACCGCACCAGGGGTGGCTCCCGACAACAATGCCGCCGAACGACAGATGCGTCCGATGGTGGTCGCTCGCAAAATCAGTGGCGGATCGCGCTCGGGTCGGGGCAGTGCGACTCATATGATTTGCGCTTCTCTTGTGGCTACCTGCCAGGCGAAGTCGCTCGATGTCTTTCAGACCTTTCTGCGCCTTTTCCAAAGTCCTTTACCCCAACTCTGAACTGATTCCCCTGGCGGGCGACTTGACGGCATGCTCTTTTCGTGCCTTAGTTATGGCAGAGATCCACCGCATTATTATTCGTGCGCGAAGGAGTGCCCGCCTACTTCGTGATAGGGTGAAGATACGATCCACAGCCGACCGCATAAGAGGAACATATGCAAGAACCAATCAAAACCATCACAGTGCGCGTACATGTGCCCGCGTCGATGCCTGATGAAGAAGCCCGGCGCTTCATCAACGAAGCCACGATCATGCAACTGTACGCTCAGAGCAAGATCACGTCTGGTCGCGCGGCACACATGCTCGGCATCAGCCGATGGGAGTTTCTGGATCTGACGGGGAAATATCACGTCTCCATCTTTGATGACGATCTCGATATCGATGAGGAAATAAAGCATGCCGGCCAGGTCGCGGATCACTTCCAGCCGTGATGTCGTATCCAACACGACACCGCTCATCACCCTGGCTGAAGTCAATTTGCTCGACGCGCTCCCCCAGCTCTATCAGCGAATTATCATCCCGCCTGAGGTCCTGAGAGAGTATGAAGCGGGCAGGCAATCTCACGGCACACCCGATCTGACGCAGCTCACCTGGTTGAGTGTGCGAAAGGTGCCCATCCATCCGGAAGTGGGACCGCTGGACCCCGGCGAGGCGGCGGCAATATCGCTCGCGTTAAAAATCAAGGCACCTGCTATTCTCATTGATGAGCGACTGGCGCGCAAGGCAGCCGAGCGGTTGGGGTTAACTGTGATCGGCTCGCTTGGGGTGCTTGCCACGGCAAAACTACGGGGGATCATTCCCTTCCTCAGGCCGGTCATTGATCTGATGCTGCAACAAGGGCGCTATCTCAGCCGCGACCTCTGTAATCAGGTTTTGCGGGCAACTGGGGAGCCGCCATTGCCAGGCAAATCATAATTTGAGCTGTTGTCCTTACCACACTCTGCCCCAATCTGCCTCTATGTCTCGCCTCCTGGCGGGCGACTTGACGGCGTGCTCTTTTCGTGCCTTAGTTATGGCAGAGATCCACCGCATTATTATTCGCGCACGAAGGAGTGCCCGCCGACATGTCAGTCACACAGATTACGATGCCCCAACTGGGCGAAACCGTCTCAGAAGGAACGATCGGCTCGTGGCTCAAGCGCGAGGGCGACACGGTGCGTCGCGACGAGTCACTGGTCGAGATCATTACCGATAAGATCACCACCGAGCTGCCGTCGCCCGCTGGTGGCCGGCTTGTCAGGATTCTGGTGCAACCCGATCAAACGGTCAAGGTTGGCACGCCCATCGCCGAGATCGAGACCGCTGACAGCATCTCCTCCGCGCCGTCAGTCGCCACCACAGCCGAGACCACGACCAGCACGAGCGCCGCGCCACAGGCAATGCCCGCATTCTCCTCCGCCGCCAGCGCGCAGGATCGCATCTCGCCGCTCGCGCGCAAGCTGGCCGCCGAGTACAACGTCGATCTCAGCCAGATCACCGGCACCGGCGAGGGCGGTCGCGTGCGCAAAGAAGACATTCTGGCCTATGTGCAACAACGCGACGCCGGCCAGACCCCAGCGGCTCTCATCGCTTCGACTGCGCCCGCCAGCGAGGATACCTTCATCACGCCCAATCCGATTCGCCGCGCCATCGCCGAGCATATGGTGCGCAGCAAAGCGACATCGCCGCACGCCACCACAGCGGTCGAGGTCGATATGACCAACATCGCCCGCTGGCTCGAACAGAACAAAGCGACCTTCAAGCAGCAGCACGGCTATAGCCTGACGTACGTGCCCTTCGTCACCAAAGCGACGTGCGAGGCGCTGCGCGAGATCCCGACCATGAATGCGTCGTGGACGACGGACGGGCGCATTCAGCTGCGAGCGCACGTCAACATCGGCTTTGCCGTCTCGACCGACAATGGATTACTCGTGCCCGTGCTCAATGACACCGACCAAAAATCCATCGCTCAGATCGCCGAGGCGGTCAACGACCTGGCGACACGCGCGCGAACGAACCGGCTCATGCCCGACGAGATTCAGGGCAGCACGTTCGTGGTGAATAACCCCGGCGTGTTTGGCACCATCTTTTCGGTGCCAATCATCAATCAGCCCAACGCCGGCATCTTGAGCATGGATGCCGTCGTCAAGCGGCCTGTCGTAGTCGAGGGCGACGCTATCGCCATCCGCTCGATGATGTATCTCAGCCTTTCCTTCGACCATCGTATCAACGACGGGCTTGAGGCCGCGCGCTTCTTGCGGGCGGTGCGTCGCCGGCTCGAAGCGTATGGCGACGCGATCACCATTCATTGAGAGTTGGCCCCGCCCTCACCTTCCTCTCCATCGCGATGGAGAGGAAGAGCGATCAAGGAAGTCACGCCATGCGGAGGCAGCCGACCTATCGCGAGCCGCCCAGCGGATTTTGGGCGTCGTTCCTGATCACCTGTGTGGTGATCGTGGCCGGCGTGGGGGTCGTCAACTGGCGTGACCAGCACCAGTTCAACCTGCCCGCCATTCCGTTCCCGCGCATCGGCATCGCGATCACGCCCGCCGCCACGCCCGTGACCACCGCGCGCTATTGGCAGACGGGCGTGCTGGCCGGCGGCGACGCCACCAACGCCACCGCCATGCAAACCACGATCCGCACCGTGCAGCCGAACCATATCGCCAGCCAATCGACGGATTATTTCTGGATCGGCTCCTATCTGGCCGACGGCTCGTTCATTCAGGTAGGGTATGCGGTGCCCTGGTTCGACCCTGAGCCGCGCTGGTTCTTTTGCACCTTCGATCCCCAGGGCAACGAGGGTCCCTGCCCGCTCGGCCCGCCCGGCAGCGCCGGTCCCAGCGGCGCCGTACACACATATACGTTGGTCGCCCAGCCCGCCGACCAGGCTGGCACGTGGGATTGGGTGGCGTCGATGGACGGCCAAACGATCGGCGACGCCACGCTTGGCGCCGGCGACACCGGCAGACAGACACCCTCTATCTTTGTCGAGCAATCCTCTTTCGCGCCGTTATCCGCCACCAATGACCTGGGGCCGGTCGATTTCAATCCCGCCATCCAATTCAGCCACGACACGAACGGCTCGCCCGACTTTAGCGCGCCCCAGCACGCCCGCCCCGCCTATTCCTCCTCCAGCGCCTGTCCTCCTTTTGGCGTCAACGTCATCGCCAGCAATGCCGTGCAGCTGGGCAGCCAATTATCGTGTCTTCCCACCGACACGAATCTCTGGTAAGATACAATGCACGTCTCTCTGCCTGGCTCACAAGTTTCAGTAAACCCTGTCGATAATACTTCGTAAGGCACTGACGCTTGCGCGCCTGTCTGGCGAACCACGCGCGAATCGTGGCGAATTCACGACGTTGCATCGAAAAAGCAATGTGCTTTGTAAGGGCCGTTCGGTACGGTACTAGAAATGGGTACCTGCATGGCCGGAAGCTTCGGGCGGGCAACATCCGGGAACGTCCGGCGCAGAGCACAGATGAAGGATAACAGGTATGCGAGAAGTAACTCGATTGGCGCCGGGCACCTCAGTCATCGTGCACTCCGGCGTGCGCATCAGCACCGAGCGTGATGGCCCTCCGCGAAAGCCCGGCTTTATCGGTGAAGTGGTGCAGACCTATGACGACCCGGACGAAACCTGCGTGGTTCGTTTCTCGGATGGGGTCGTGCTGAATCTGCCGCGCCGCTGCCTGGTGGTGCGCCGCACGCTGATGACGGCGGAGCTGGACATGCTCGCGCCCGATCACGTCACCTGGACGGATTACATCTTCTATCGCGTGCGGGTGAGCGCTCGCGCTTATGGGCTAGACGACAGCGAGAGCGACGACGACGCGCTGCGCGGCGTCTATTTGCCGCCGGCGACGCTGCAATGGTCGCTCTATAAGCCGACGGAGCAGATCGAGTCGCAGCAGCCAGGCCCGAACGGCACCCTGGTGGATGAAATCAATTGGGAAATCGAGAAATTCGTCCGGCTGGGGCTTGCGGCGAACCCCGCCGTGCTCGAAGCGCTGTGGTCGCCGGGGGTGCTGCAAACGACTGATCTGGGCAAGGAGCTGCGCGCCATTCGCGCGGCGTTTTTGTCGCGCCAGATTTTGACGACCTACACCGGCTATGTGATGAGCCAATTCCGCAAGATGACGCGCGCCCGCGAGCGTGGCGAGGAGCCGCGCGCCCGGCATTCGATGCAGCTCATCCGCCTGTTGCTGTCGGGCATCAGCGCCCTGCGCACCGGCGAGATGGATGTCAGCGCGCGCGATCATCACACCGAGCTGCTCGCCATCCGCACCGGACGGATGTCCTTCGAGGAAACGTTCGCCTGGGCCATCGCGCTCCAGCGCCAGTTCGAGGCGGCGATTCACACGACGCCGCTCCCCGATCTGCCCGATTACGAGACGGTCAACTCGTTCTTGATTCGCGCGCGCGCGCAGGCGGTCGCGGTCCCCGCACCCGCGCCGGTGGAGTGAGCGCGCAGGTTACTTGCCCCTCGACCGTCTCACTGCGCGGGGGTCGGCGTCGCCTTTTCGCCCAGCTTGCGCTCGGTGCCGCTGAGCAGCCGCTGAATGTTGTCGTGGTGCGCGACCACGATGGCGACGCCCGCGATGAGCAGCGCCACGAAGGTCGCGTAACTGCCCGCCAGATTCCACCCCGCCGCTACCATGACGAGATCGACGACAGCCAGGCTGAGGCCGCCAATGATCGAGCCGAGTGAGACGTAGCGGGTCAGCACGATTGGCACGATGAAAAAGACCAGCGCGATGAGGGCTACCGGCAACGCCAGTGCCAGCGCCATGCCGCCCGTCGCGGCGACGCCGCGCCCGCCGCGAAAGCCCACATAGATGGGCCAGTTGTGGCCGGCCACCGCTGCCAGCCCCGCCGCCGCCTCGATCAACTGCGCCACCCACTGGTGGCCCGCGCCAAACAGCGACGGCGGCGCGAAAAGATGCCACGCCAACAAGACCGGCACAGCGCCCTTGAGCGCATCGCACACGACCGCCGCCAGCCCCGGACCAATTCCCGCGCTGCGCAGAACGTTCGTCGCGCCGGTTTTGCCGCTGCCCGTGCTGCGCACGTCCACACCCGCCGCGCGCCCGATGATCAAGCCAAAAGGAATCGAGCCTAGCAAATAGCCGATGATGATGATAGCGAGCGAGCGAATGATGATCTGGCCTGTCATCGTGTGTGCCTTCCCTTCGCATGGGCGCATGACCGCGCCGCTCCGCCTCTCTGCTCGTTTCTCATCTATGCGCCGGAGTCGATCGCGCGCTCGAGCTCCTCGTAGCGACGGCGCGCTTCATCGAGCGTCGTGATGCGCAGCTCTTCCATCAGGGCGATGATGGTGTCGAGCTTTTCCAGCTCGTCGAGCTGGGCATAGGCGGCGGTATCTTCGTCCTCGTCGATCTCGAAATCGGGTGCCGAATGGTCATCCATCGGGTTGCATCTCCTTCTCTTGATTATTCGCGTGAAATCGTCACGGTGTCACCGTCTGTGTGTCGGGGTCCGGCGTGGACCAGCTCAGGCCGGTTCCCCTTTTTCCTCTGATTGCATGCTTTTAAGTGTCTCGCAAATAGAGTATCACGTCTTCAGAGTACAGGCCAAGGCATTTTTCGTAGTACCGCTTATCTGGTTGGTTAAATTGAACTGTTTCATCGATTTAGGAGCAATGTCTCACAATTTTATGTTTTGAGGTGCGATGGTGTATGATTTTACAAAAGCGCCTCGAAACATATAATATGCTGGAATTTCCGCTGTTAGTTTTCTTGGCGAGAAATATGGTACGTACTCAACTACTACCATGCAGGCACAACAACTTACCTAACAGGATGGTTTATCACATGGAAGAACTCCAACTCTGGGAAGAGACTATGCGTTCGCGCATCGCGCGCGTTGAGCTGCTTGGTGAGTTGAACATTACTGCAGAAGAAGCATATCAATTGACCAAAGCCATCGCTCAAGTGAGGCAGTGCTCCAAGAGTTGGCTTTTGGCATTTACTACTCTAAAAGATCAGTATCCTAATTGCTTGGCAGCTTATCTGGTCACTACAGCAATTTATGATTATAAAGACGGCGATTATTGGGGCTATGTAAATGCTGGCAGTGGTCTCGCCGCGACACAACAGCATCAGCAACGGTTAGGGCAATTCTTTGAGCAATATTTACAAGAGCGTGGCTTGCCGACTTTTCGCAGACTTGCGGCTGAGGGGCTACGCTTTGTCACTCCAATCCTGGTACATGCAGGAATACCAGATGATGTATTGCCAGCTTTCTTCGAATCGTTTGTGCGGCGCTCAATTTCACAAGATGATCTTGTCGGTCGTGACACAGCCGAGCTGATCGAAGAATGGCTTCAGCGATCTTATGCTAAAGCTAGCCCGAAACCCATCCGCCGCTTTCTCCAACACGGAGGAAGGGTCTCAATTGACTTTGCCGCGCGCTGTATTGAGCTAGCCGAGCGCGCGATCGTGGATGGAATTGAAGAGGCGGCGGTGAATGACGATCTAACGCCCCGTGTTGTAGAGATATTTCGGCACTGGTTCGAATCGCGAAAGTTGCAGGGTGAGCATCAAGCCTCTCGTTATCGTTTACTGACACCCACCATCGCAATCGATCCTTGGGGAGATACGCCTTATATCGAGTTACCGGAACAGCATCTGCCTGCTGAGATAGGTAGCGACGAAATCACATGGACGGTCTTGGCCGATGGCAATAAGATCGCTCAAATTTTGGCACATCCCCATTCTGCTGCGCGGAGCATTCAGGTTGATCTATATCAAATTGAACTCCCGCTGGCAGCTCGTTATGAAATCTCATTTCAGGCGGGAACAACTATACAGCGCACTTGGCGATTTAGCGGGGTAAATTCAGGACGTCTTCTGCTTGCTTTCGATGCCAAAACAAGTGCACTTGTGAATTGGCAAGATGGGTTGCCTGCGAAGCCTCTTATCTTGGTGTATCCGAGAGATCGCGGTTTTGAGGCTGTTGGTGGCCGGCGAGAGGAAAGTTTTCCTGGTTTTGCCGGCGCGTGGAATGACTTCAAAGTCGAGCGATGGGATCTTGCCCAAGCCAACGCAGTTGTCATTGGGGATCAGCACATTCCGGTTGAGCCTGATGCCGCATCCTTCCGGCCGTATCTTGATGGCGTACGACCAGCTAGGGACAGTGGGATCGCATGTGAATATGAGATCTTCATTGGACAGGCCCCTGAGATCGTTATTCCAGTGCCCTTGCAGCGCGAAGCGGCAATTGAAGCGGAGCGGTGGCGGCTGCGCTTATTTGTGAGTGATGAGCCATGCTGCGATAGTCGCGTTTGTGATCTTTCGTACACTCTAGATGCCAACGCGATAAAGCTTCGCTTGGCTGATCTCGTGAAACCTTGGCATCTAGGCATCTATAAACTAGCATTGCGTGGTCCGCTAGGTCGCGATACGACATTTATGTTTGCTATTGTGTCAGCGTTCACAGTGTTTGGACGGCCTGCACTCCGGTTTCCAAATGAGCAGGGGATGATTTCCCTATCCTCATTCGTGATCAATACACACCCTGCCATAGTCATCGAAACAACTACATCAGTCACCCAGATTTCAATGAAGAATCCTGGGGAATATCAGGTGACGGCATCGCCTGAGGCGACACAAGCAAGCCTGCTTTTACGCGAGTTTGACTCCTCGGTGTCGGGATCACTTAGACTTACCATTTCTTTGCCGGTTCTTCAGTGGGCATATAATGAAGATATCGCCAGTCAAAATGAGATTAACTGGCAAACGCGTTTGATTTCTGAGCCAGGTGTCACCTTTGAAAATGCTCCAGCACCCTCATTACTTGTCACCACAAGCGATCACAGACTCGATCAGGATATTCAAGTTATTGTTCAGTGCGGATCTAAATATGAGCAGCAATTGCGAGCACAAAGAAAAAGTCCCAAACGCTGGTTATTTCCTCTTGGTGCTGCAAAGGACACCATTCGTCAAAGCAGTGCAGGTCTCGCCCGCATCTCTTTGCACATCGGTGGCTTGCCACTCATTCCAGCTATGCAAATAGTACAAGATTCGGGCATCTGTGTAACCGAACTCGATAACTGCCTAGTTGATGGGACGTGGATCTTTTCGTTACGATGGACAGAGGAACGTCGCCTGCACGACCGCCATCTCTTTCTCTGGCCATTGGGGCGACCCTGGGAAGAGCCACGTGACATTCCATTGCCAGATGCTCGGGACAACATCTTCGAGATGGAAGCGCCAGAGGTTCAACACACACCAGGGCGGTTTCGGTCGGGCATCATTATTCGCGACCCCTGGTCGGATCAGCGCCAAACACTTCCTCCTGCTTCGGCATCCTATACTCAGGATGTATTACTCGGTTCTGAGATCGAATGGCTCCATTATTTAGATTCCTTGCCGAGGAGCGTTCCAGGCGATCTTGAGCGAGTCCTTTCTCATCTTGATCCAGCTTGCCGACAAGACGCTCTTGCCCGACTGGCTAGAAACTACGATTTGCATTACGCCCGACATGTGCTGACGACACTGTTGATCGTTCAGGAGCGCGCAGAGCAACCAGAGGTGCTTCGCCAAGAAGAGCTTGAGGGTGCGATTATCGCTACTCTTCGCAAGCTCTTGCGATCCCATCTGGTAGAAACGCTGGTCACCGCTGCTGAATTGAGTCGGCAGAGCCATGATGAACTGGTGCGCCATCGCTATGAAGAACTGCTCTGGATGATCGACAAAGATCTCGGGCGAATGTTGGCCCGGGTTCATCAGTTTGGATCAATTACTTCCGCTGATCTCTCTCAACTCACCCGCCCGAATCGACTGATCAAAGATCGCGCGCTCGCCATGCTGAACGAGGCGGGTATTCTCATTACTGAATATGATGATACCGCCGAAACTCATGACAAAGCGAGTGCATCGCCAAGAGTATCAGTGGATACTGGCGAGATTATTCCAGACACTCTGACATGGTACTTAAAAACAATCGGCCGCTATGCTCTGTTGAGCACTAAAGAAGAGCGATCCCTCGCCACGATCATCGCTGATGGTCGTGGCGCTCAAACCGAATTTGGCAATAACGCCAGACTGTCTGTGGCACGGCGATCTCTGCTGCAATCACGTATTGAGCGTGGAATAGCGGCTCGTGAGCGCATGATCCTCACGAACTTGCGGCTTGTCGTCGATATTGCTCGTCACTTTCAAAACAGAGGCTTCGATCTGCTTGATCTTATTCAAGAAGGCTCGATTGGCCTCTTCAAGGCGGTTGAGAATTTTGATACTCACCGAGGTAACCGATTTTCAACATATGCTACTTGGTGGATTCGTCAGTCTATGAAGCGGGCTATTCATGATCATTCACGTACTATCCATCTTCCCGAGTATGTATGGACTGCAATTAATGGGATGCGCCGTGCGGAGCGCGAATTGTCCCAAAAATTAGAGCGTAATCCGACTGAAGAAGAAATCGCCAATGCGTTAAATGAGTCTATAGCACATGTGCGTGATTGGCGAAAAAGCGAAGAACTCACGAAAAATATCGCTTCTCTCGACATGCCCATTAGTGAAGATGATGAGACAATACTCGCGGAAACAATCGCAGATGAGAATACCGCATCAAATCCTTTTGACTTAATGGCGTCACGTGATCTCATTCAACGTCTTTTTATAGCGCTTAACCCTCGCGAACAAATGGTCATCGCGTTACGTTTCGGCCTGAACGACACTCCAGCACAATCCCTGGAACGTGTCGGTCAACAACTCGGTGTCACGCGTGAGCGTATTCGCCAGATCGAAGAGCGCGCATTAGAAAAGCTGCGTCGTCAAGCAATGAGGATAAAATCTGGTGACCGCGCCGAATCTGAGATAACAGTCAGATCCCTAGAATCGCAAACCCCACATCAAGGTTTTTCTAATCCTGCTAGGCACCAAGAGAAGCATTCCGCCAGGTGGGGGCCCACTAACGTATCGCTCGCTTCAGCGCCCGGGCGCTAACTGGTCGGCCACTTGAAGATTCACGGAGGTTCTGATGACTACGCTTCATCCCATTACGACAACCGAAGAGATCCGCCAAACGTATCTGAGGTACCTCAAAACCATTTACCCGATCCAAGAAGAAGCTTTGCGTGATCGCTTCTGGAGAGCAATAGAAGAAACTGACATGCTAGTGAAGGGGCCGCTGCTCGAAGCTGCGCCTCCTTTCGCATTAGGACGCACACTTGAACAAATGATCGATTCCGGTATCCTGCATCCCAACTTCAAGAGCCTATCTTCAGATGCTCTCCCTTTGCTTCGACCGCTGTACGCCCACCAGGATCGCGCCGTGACCCATATCATAGAGCGCCAGCGGAATGCGATTGTCGCGACTGGCACTGGTTCAGGCAAGACCGAATCATTTTTGTTACCCATTCTCGACTACTTGCTACGAGAAGAAGAGCAGGGCACGATCGACCAGCCGGGGGTGCGTGCGCTTTTGCTCTATCCTATGAATGCATTGGCAAACGATCAACTCAAGCGCCTGCGCCGCGTGTTAGCGAGCTATCCTTCTATTACCTTCGGTCGCTATACTGGAGAGACAGCAGATGACGATCAGCGTGCAGAAGAAAGCTTTCATCGCCAGTTCCCAAATGAGCCGATCTTACCTAATGAATTGATCAGTCGCGAGAAGATGCGTGCCAAACCACCGCATATCTTGTTGACCAACTACTCGATGCTCGAGTATTTGCTTTTGCGTCCTGCCGACTGTGAGTTTTTTGATGGCCCTTCCGGTAGTCACTGGCGCTTTCTCATCATGGATGAAGCACACACTTATGATGGTGCAAATGGCATTGAAGTCGCAATGTTGATTCGCCGCCTGAAAGATCGAGTGGCGCAGAGCGAGGTAGGAAGACTACGCTGTATCGCCACCAGTGCGACACTGGGCGTCGGTCCCCAGGATTATCCGGCTGCGGTCTCATTTGCTTCACAGCTTTTTGGTGAGCCCTTTGAGTGGGACGATAATGAAGGCTTACGCCAGGATGTTATCGGAGCAGAGCGCCTGCCGGTCTCAGCGCTCGGGGAGCAATGGGGTGAGGTCGATCCTGCCTTATACCATGCTCTCTTTGCGGCAACTCAGATCACTTTAGAGCCAAATCTTCCAGAAGCGCAACTTGATGCATGTATTATCGCCGCCCGACCCTATATTCCCGCAGAAGTTTTGGATAAGGCACAAGAGATTGCCAGGCAAGCCATCCTATCGCCAGAGATAGCACACCATGAGAATAAACAAATTGTGCTAGATATCCTTCTATATGGTCTATTACGCGGTGACATGAGATTACACCAGCTACATGAGCGTCTCGGGGATCAGCCTTATTTGCTTTCTGAGATCGCGAACCTGATTTTTCCCAGTATGTCAGATGCTCAGGAACATCTCATTGCATTGGTTAATCTGGCGGTACGCGCCCGCTCGGACAGTGAAAGCCTATCTCTGTTACCTGCGCGCTATCATCTATTCGCGCGTGCGCTAGAAGGTGCATTTGCATGCTTGAATGCCGAAGAGCATGCAGATGGCAAGCCTCTCATGAATCTTCGTCGTTTCGAGCAATGTCCAGAATGTCGTAGTGTGGCCGTCGAGCTTGCGTCATGTGTACGTTGTGGCGCCACATATATGGTCGGACGGGAAAAGAAGAAAACAGAGTGGACACAAGAATCCAAGGATGATGTCTCGATTTTAACGCAGATATCCGGGAATGCCGATGATCAGCACAGTGAAGAAAAATACTATTTATTAGCACGGGAAGTTAGCGCCACAATCGATGAAGATGAAGATGTCGCCACTGGTTCTGAGAGCAGCGTGATAGATGATGGTCGTGCTGCTCTTTTTTGCGTACATTGCGGCGTGATCGCCCCAGCAAACTCTTTTGGATGTGGATGTGGGGATAGGAGAGTGACGCGCATGGTATATTGTTTGCCCACATCAGATGACGGAGAACCTCGAAGGTGCATTTCATGTGGCGCACGCAGCCCGGTTCGCATCATCCATCGATTTCTTACTGGCCAAGATGCTCCGGTGAGTGTTCTGGCGACAGCGCTCTATCAGCAATTGCCCTCTTCATCTGATAAGGATTCCGCCTTTTTGCCTGGTAGAGGACGTAAGCTGCTCATCTTTTCCGACAGCCGGCAAGACGCGGCATTTTTTGCTCCGTATCTTGAGCGTACCTATCAGCAGGTGCTCCATCGTCGCTTAATCTTACAAACTCTCCAATCAGATCCAGATGGCTCAGCAGGTGAATTGCGACTCGATGATGCGGCTGAAACCATCTTGCGCCAAGCAAACGCAGTTGGAATATTTCCGGAGCGTATGAGCCGCAATGAACAGCGCCGTCATGTGAAAACCTGGGTTATGCAAGAATTCGTCGCTCTTGATCGGCGCAATAGCCTCGAAGGTACCGGCGAAATTCAATTCCGCTTGGTCCAGCCTCGTCGCTGGCAGGCTCCCCCTGTGCTTCAAACGGCACCTTGGAACCTGACAGATGGTGAGTGCTGGATAATCTTTGCTCTTCTTATTGATACATTGCGCCAACAGGGGGCGACGACGTTTCCCGACAGTGTCGATCCTACTAAAGAAGAGTTTGAGCCGCGTAATAAGATGTTGTTTGTGCGCGAAGCGCAATCAAAATCTTTTGCTGGTATCTTGAGTTGGATCCCTACCAAGAAGAGCAATCGCCGCTTTGACCTTCTCGATCGGCTCTTATGCCAACTCGCTCCGTCGCTATCAGATGAGGAGCGAAGGCAGCATGTACTTTCTACACTGCAAGGTATCTGGCGTATGATGACAGAATCGAGTTCTCCTTGGTCCGAACATTTGGTCAGCACGAGCCTGGCCCAAGAAGGAGTTGTCTATCAAGTGAGCCATGCCTTTTGGGAGATCGTGCCTCTCCAATCGAGAGCTATTTATCGATGTACTCGTTGCCAAACCCTCACTGCAATGAATCTACGTGATCTTTGTCAGACCAATGGATGTAAGGGTAAACTCCGTGCATTTTCCGCTCGCCAGGAAACGAGCGAGCATCATTATCGCTATCTCTATGAGCATTTCGATCCAGTGCCGCTATCGGCATCAGAGCATACGGCGCAATGGACAAGTGAAGAGGCGGGAAAAGTCCAAGAGGACTTCATTCAAGGGAAGATCAACGTCTTAAGTTGCTCGACGACATTCGAGCTAGGAGTCGATGTCGGCGAATTGCAGGCTGTTTTTATGCGCAACGTGCCTCCATCTACGGCAAACTATGTGCAGCGCGCAGGGCGGGCCGGTCGCCGCACTGACTCGGCGGCCTTTGCTTTGACCTATGCACAACGTCGCTCACATGACCTCACCCACTATGCGGATCCGCGTCGCATCGTCGCTGGTAAGGTGACACCACCGCGGATTACCCTCACAAATAGCAAGATTCTTCGTCGCCATATGCAAGCTGTTCTCATCGCAGCATTCCTGCGTGAAATGCGCGATCAGCAAGGTCGCACATTTGGGGCGATAGGAGATTTCTTTCAGCCAGAAGAGCAGCATGATTCTGGTACGAAGCTGCTTCTCGACTTTGCTGAGCGTAAGCCCGAGTCCGTACGAGAAGCACTCTTTCGAATTATTCCCTCTCAGCTCATGCAAGATGAACTAGGAGTTGACACATGGGGCTGGCTGCGAACTACTGATGAGGATGGTGTGTTAGATGTGTTGGAACGGGTTGCTCATGAAGTGACACATGACCTTGAGGACTATCAGCACATGATGGAAGAGTCAGCCCACACCAAATCATTCCGCGAAGCAGAACGTTTCCAACGAATCATCCGAACACTCCGGGGCAGATCGCTGTTGGGATTTTTTGCGTCACGCAACCTGTTGCCTAAATATGGATTTCCCACCGATGTCGTCGAGATGAAAACGGACCATCTCACGGTCGTGGAAGCACAGCAAGTGCAACTGGAACGCGATCTGCGCATCGCGATTGCTGAATATGCCCCCGGTGCTGAAGTGGTTGCGGCGAAACGTATTTGGACCGGAGGCGGACTATATAAGCAGTATATGAAGAGTTGGCCGGAATATCGCTATACTATCTGCCCCGTCTGCCATCGATTCATCAAATCGATTGGCGAGTTAAACCCATTCTGCGCCTGCGGAGCTACTCTTACAGAGACAAACAAGTCATTCATCATCCCAGAATTTGGCTTTGTCGCTGCGCGCGATCACCTCAAAGTGCCGGGTGAATCGCGCCCTCAGCGATTGTATGCATCACGCGTCTATTTCGCTGAATATGGATCTACGCTGCAGGATGAACTTCCGACCCCGACTGATTTTGTTGTTGTTCCAGAGTTGAGCGATAGTGCGCTCACGGTCCAATATCATTATTCGCGCTTTGGTAAACTGGCGGTAGTAAATGAAGGAAGGTTAAAGCGTGGGTTTCGAGTCTGCCATGAATGTGGTTTCGCGGAGATGGCTCCGGAGCCACGTAAGGCTGGGGCACGCCAGCGAGGTAAAATACCAGATCATGCGAACCCGCGAACTGGCAAGCTCTGTCATGGGGAAATACGCACGCATCACTTGGGGCACGAATTCCTCACCGATGTAACGGAGATCCACTTCACTGGGAGGTTAGCCAGTGAGGCTCCAAACCAGCTTTGGCGTTCATTAACTTATGCCCTCCTTGAGGGGGCCTCAAATAGTCTCAGCATTCGGCGAGATGATCTCGATGGCACGATCTATCTTCATAGAAATGATGAGCCATCAGCGATTGTGCTCTATGATAATGTGCCCGGCGGCGCAGGCCACGTACAGCGAATCGCCGATGCGCTACCTCTCGTCATTCGCACCGCTTTTGATCGCGTCAACCAGAATTGTTGCGGACCAGAAACGAGTTGCTACGAATGTCTCCGCAATTTCCGCAACCAGCCATATCACGATGAGCTTAAACGAGGGCTTGTACGTGACTTTTTGAGGCATTGGAAAAGCACATAAACTTGTTGCGCTTCGTCACGGTGTCACCATCTGTGTGTCGGGGTCTGGCGTGGACCAGCTCAGGCCGGTGTGCTCGCCCCAGTCGGCCAGACCCGGCGGGGAGTGAGAGAGCGCGTCCACATCCACGATATAGACGCCGGTGCCGGGTGTGGCGCGCGACGCGAGACGCGCCCCGCCCTGCCAGACGCCACCCGCCGGCGCGACCAGCGCGAAGCGGTGCCCGTCGGCGCTCCATGGGCTGCCCAGCAGCGGATGCCACGCGGCGGCGGCGCTGGGCAGCGCGGATGGCCCCGCGAGCGGCGGGGTCCATGTCACCAGCGTGGTGACGCGCCGGGCGCCCACCTGGGCGAGCACCAGCGCCGACGGCGTTTGCGCCATGACGGCGTCGCCGTCGGGCGACCACCACGCCGCTGAATACACACTGGCGTCGGGCCAGCCGACCACTGGCGCGCCACGCAGATCGAATACCTGATAGCCGGCGGTCGTGCGCGCCAGCAACATCGTGCCGTCGGGCGACCAGCAATACGCTTCGAGATCAGGGATCGCGGCGATCTCGCGCCGCTGGCCGCTTTGATCGACCAGCCAGAGAGCCGTCGTCGCGGCGTCTGGCCCCGGCGCGGGATACAAAATGGCGTCATGGCGCGGCTGCCAGAGCGGTCGCGCCGGCCACACGCCCCCCGGCGTCACGATCGCCGTCAGCGCGCCTTGTGCCAGAGCGCGCGGCGTCGCCTGGGGCGTGCCCACCACCACGGCGCCATTCGCCAGGATGGTCGCGATCGTGCCGCCGTCGGGGCTGGTCGCTGGAATCACGGAGCCGATCGCGATCGATTTGCGCGCGATGCCGGCGGGCTGATCGGGCAGCGAAAGAATCCAGAGCTGGGTGTTGGCGACATCTTCGCGATAGACCAGGCGGTTGCCGGTGGCGTCCCACCAGCCGTCGCTGCGCGGCGGGATGGCGCTGTTGGGCGTGATCGTCATGATGTTGCCACCGTCGATCGAGATGATGCCGAGCACCGCGTATACGTCAGGATAGCCGCCCACCAGGGGATTCGTGCTGGCGACCGCCGACCGCGTGGCTGACAGGCGCACGACGAATTGATGGTGATCGGGCGACCACGCAAAGCCGAGCACAGTCGGCGCCGCGATTTGCATGAGATCTTGCCCGCCTGGCTGCATCGTCCACAAAGCGCCGCCGCGCATGAAGGCGATCTCGTCGCTGCCGTCATTCCCCGGAGCGCAGCCGGCCAGCGCCACGATCGCCATCAGACACAGCGCGCTCGCGATCAGCACCCCCCGCCACGGGTGGCGCGCCGCACGCCAGTCGCTCATGCCTTTACTCCCGCTTGTCGCGCCTCGCTTCCGCGCATGCCGTGAAAGCCATTCCATTGTAGCTGGCTATGGCGGGCGGGATCAAGGGGCGCGATCGCGTTGGCTTCAGGTCACGATCATGCAGGCGACTGGAATCGAGACGATCAGCGCCACCCCATAAAACGAGGGTTGGCGTTATGGAGGCTCATGAGGCGATTACCGGCGAAAGATGGCGCGAAAGATAACGTCCGTCACGCCGGCGATCAGGCGATCGGCGGCCAGCTCCTCGGGGGGACGCAAGCTGAGCGCGTCGAGCATGGCAAAGACCGCCGCCGCCGTCGCCTCGATGTCGAGTTCGGGCCAGGTCAACCCCTCTGCGGCGCTCTCGCGCAGGCGCGCCTCGACCTGCGTGACGATATAGCGGCGCGCCACCTGTTGATAGGGCCACAATTCCGGCTCGAATGAGAGCAGCTCGGCCCACACGCGACGGAATCCCAGCCCGTCGCTCGCCAGCACCGACGCGATCGACTGGCGGATCACCTCGCGCTGGTCGCCACTGGATGAGAAATCCGTCTGTGCCAGGCGCAGAGAGCCAAAGATCGAGTCGAGCCGGTCGATGACGAGCACCAGCAAAATCTGTCGCTTGTTGCGGAAATAATTGTAAAACGTGCCGACGGCGACGCCTGCCGTCTCGGCGATGTCATCTGCGGTCGTCGCGGCATAGCCTTGCCGCACAAAGAGATCATAGGCCGCCTTGAGCAGCTCGTCGCGCTTTTCGCGGCTGCGCGCCTGTTGCGGCACGCGCGGCAACGGCTCGAGCGCGGGGAACAGCGCCGCGATCAGCCGGTTGAGATCGCTGTTGGCCTGCTCGTCACCCTCGCCACGCGTGTCAGCCTGGCCCGTTTGATCGTCTGTCGTATCCGTCATCGAAACCGATGCCCCCTTTAGGCTGCGCTCTGTCCTTTAATTGTAACGCACGCGAGGCAATCGGCGAGAGAGCAATCCCGCACCCCAACCCCTTTTCCATCCCGATGGAGAGGCTTTTGACGCTGTCTATGGCGGCAGGTGCGCCCCTCGCCCAGATGGTACACTTGTGGGGCAGACCGATGGAGTGATAATCAGAGAGGTGGCGAGCAATGGCCGATCATGAGCAAGCGTCGCCGTGGCTGGCGACGGCGCGCGATTTGACCGAGCGGCTGGTGGCCGTGCGCAGCGTCAGCCCCGGCGCGGGCGAGGTCGTCGCGGCGGCGGCGGTGCGTGACCTGCTCCGCGAGGACGGGCTGGAGGGCGTCTATCAATTCTGCGATCTGGCAAACATCACGGGCGATCCTTTCGGGCGGGCGAACGCCATCGCCGTGCTGCCGGGGGCGAGCGACCGCGCCGTCGTCTTGCTGGGGCACATCGACACCGTGGGCATCGACGATTATGGCTCACTGGCGCCGATCGCCACCAGTTCGGCTGATCTCGCGGCGCACCAGACCGAGCTGCTCGACGGCGCCACGCTCGACCGCCCCGACGAGTGGCTGTTTGGGCGCGGCGCGCTGGATATGAAAAGCGGTGTCGCGGCGCACATCGCCATCATGCGCCACTATGCCGCGCGCCTGCGCGACACGGGCACGCCGCCGCCGCTGACGCTCGTTTTGGTCGCCACCCCCGATGAAGAAACGCAATCCGCCGGGGCGCTGGCGGCGTCTGGCTGGCTGGCTGCGTGGCGCGCCGGGCACGGCCTGCGCTATGCCGGGCTGATCAACACCGATTACGTGTCGCCGCGATACGCCGGCGACACCGAGCGCCCCATCTATACCGGCACGGTCGGCAAGCTCTTGCCTCTCTTTTACGTCGTGGGCAAAGCCACCCACGTCGGCGACGCCTATGACGGCATCGACGCCAACCTGCTCGCCGCCGAATTGATTCGCGACCTCAGCATGAATCCCGCGCTCGCCGATCGCCATCTGGGCGCGGTGACGCCACCGCCGGTGACGCTGCACGCCGCCGACCTCAAGACGACCTATAACGTGCAGACGCCCTACGCCGCATGGTTCTATCTCAACGTCTTGACGCTGGCGACGACGCCCGCCAGCCTGATGACGACGCTCACCGGGCACGCGCGGCACGTGCTGGATGGCCTCCTGGCGCGGCTGGCGCGCGACTATGTCGCGTGGCGGGACGAGGAGGGCGTCGCCGTGCCGGCGCATCTGACTGGCGGGCGCGTGCTCACCTATGCCGAGCTACGCGACGCCGCGATCGCCGCTCGTGGCACGCCCGTCGTGGAAAGTCTCATCGTCGCCGTCAGGGCCGGCTTGCCAGCGGATCTCGATAGCCGCGTCGCGACGCTGCACGTCATCGAGGCGCTGTGGCGAGCGACAGGGCTGAGCGGCCCCGCCGTCGTCATCGCTTACGCGCCGCCGTACTATCCCCACATCGCCGACGACCAGACGCCCCTGGCCGACGCCGCGCGTGTGGTGGCGGCGCGTCATACCGCCGAGGGCATCGTCACGCGCCCGTTTTATCCCTTTTTGTCGGATCTCAGCTATATGCGCTCCGTCGCGGGGGGCGCGCCCGACGATCTCACGCGCAACCTGCCGCTGTGGTCCGAGCGCGCCGTCACGCCTGGCGGCGGTGGCTATGGGCTGCCCTTCGGCGACATCGCCGCCGCCGGCATCGAAGGCGTCATCAACGTCGGCCCCTTCGGCGCGGGCGCGCACCAGCGCGGCGAGCGCGTGTGGCTGCCCTATAGCTGCGGTGTCGTCCCCCAGCTGATCCTCGAGATCATCGAGGAGCTGGCCGCGCGCGGCTAATCGTCACCACAACAGCGAGAGGCAGGTGAGGCTGCCGTCCATCTTGTGAAACTCGCTCATATCCAGCTCGATGACCTGGCTCCAGTGCTCGCGCGCCAGCGCCGCCACGCGTGGGAAGCCTGTGGCGATGAGCACGCCGTCGTTGACCGGCAGCACGTTGGCGGCGTATCCTTGCTCGCGCGGCAAGAGAATCGTCTGGGCGAAATCGAAGCGGTCTGTCACGACGCAGGCGGGGTCGCGCAGCAGGAGCGTGTCGCTGAGGGCGGTCATGCCCGTCTTGAGGTGCAGCACGCCGCTGAGCGGCACTCCGCGCACCTCGAGATCGGGGTCGATCTCTCTGAGGCGCGCCGTGAGGGCGGTGACGCCGGTGACATTCGTGCGCTGAGACTGGCCGACGAGCACCAGATTGCCGCAAAAGAGCACGTCGCCGCCCTCGAGCCGGGCATCGTCGTCGTCGCCCAGCTCGACCACCGGCATCAGCTCGCGCAGATGCTCGCGCATGCCTCTGATCTCGGCGCGCCGCGAGCGCGCGCCAGGGCGCGTGACGACGGCCACGCCGTCGTGAATCACCGCCGGGTCCTCGACAAAGCAGCTGTCGGGATGGCGCTCGTCGGCGTCGAGCACGATGACTTCGACGCCCAGCGCCGCGAGCGCCGCGCAATAGGCGTCATGCTGCTTGAGCGCTAAATCGATGTCGGGCGCGCCCAGCGCTTGCGTCGTCAGGCCGTCGCCCAGCGAGCGCGCCGGGCGTCGCGCCAGAGCGTGCGTGTACCGCTTCATGAAGAATCACCTTCTCGCCGCGCTTCGGGCAGGCGCAACCGCCAGGCCGCGCACCGCCGGACGCTGATGTGCATTGTGACTCCAGCATAGCAAGCTGATCGCCGTCGCGCTATGGGCACTCTGCACAAACGCCGGCAACGTGGAGTTGTCGCGCCGCGCTGGTGGCATGAGGGTAGCAAGAGCGGCCGTAACTATTCAGGCAAAGCTGGGAGAGAATAGCTGACCGGCAAAGACGGATTCGA
>VFSW01004278.1_pt1 | contig 21310 bp, 13 predicted proteins | sample 5358111 | NCBI WGS metagenome assembly VFSW01 (sample SAMN11554181, study PRJNA540505) | mine drainage metagenome | isolation source: sediment from site ElyBrook_90M | place: USA: Ely Copper Mine, Vershire, VT | collected 2017
GGCGTGCACCCTGCGTCTGGCTGCCGACGACGCCCGTATGGGCCAGCCGGAAGTAAAACTGGGCATCATCGCCGGCTATGGCGGAACGCAGCGCCTCCCTCGTCTCGTCGGACGCGGCGCCGCCCTCAAGCTTCTGCTCACCGGGGCAATCGTCGATGCTCACGAAGCCCTTCGCATCGGGCTGGTCGATCAGGTGGTGCCGGCAGCCGAATTGATGTCTCGCGCCACGGCTCTGGCCCTCGAAATAGCTGCCAACGCCCCTCTTGCCGTGGCCGAAACCCTGCGTGCCGTCAACGAGGGTCTTGATCTGCCCCTCGATCTTGCACTTCTCCGCGAAACTGTCCGCTTCGGCCAGCTATGCGGCACTGCGGACAAGGCCGAGGGAACGCGCGCCTTCCTCGAAAAACGCGCCGCCACATGGAAAGGCGAATAGTTCCGCGGCGATCCGCCGAGTCTGCTAATTCGCCGTGCTCGCCATCTTCGCCGGCTCCGGCTTCAGAGGCAAACGGATCTCCAGCGTTCCCGTGCGGTCGTTCAGCCTGTCGCGCACGGCCATCCGGATGAATACCGCGCCCGCTGGAACTTCCAGCTCCTGCGAGGCGTGGAAAAGGCCGCCATCTTTGGCCTCTAAGTCGGCTCCGCTGCTGACCTGCCCTTCGTTCAGCATGCTGTTCAGCAGGCGTCCGTCCGCGTCGTATGCCGCAGCCGCGAATTCAAGGATGGGGATCGCGCCTTTGTTCCGCGCCGTTGACTTGAGCTGCGCGTCCTTCACGCCGTAGTCGATCACATACTTCTGCAGTGCCACAGGCGGCAGCGGCTTCAGCGGACGATTCTTCTTGCGCGTACGGAAGAAGACCGGCGAATCTTCCAGATCCAGCATCTGGTCCGCCGTAGCCAACTTCGCATTCCCTTCCGTGCTCACATGCGCGCTGAACAGCAGATCGTGCAGCATCGGCGCGCCGTGCTCAATGTTCGCGTACAGCGTGTCGGCGGTCTTCGCCGCCACAAAGCGCGCCTGCAACAGGTCTGGTTTATGCGCCGGCTCTTTCTCATCGTCGGGAACTCCGTAGTAGAGCGTGCGGTAGTTCAGGGTGTACCCGTTCTTCTTCGCCAGCGTCACCTTGATGTTCCGCTGCGACCCGTCGTACTTCATGTTGGTGGGCGCATACGTGAGTGAATAGTAGACCGACCCGGTCTCTACCGCTTCGTCGAACAGCAAGTTCATCTTGTTATTGCTGTAGAAGGCGCGGCCGCCCGTGGCGCTCGCAATCAAGTTTTCATATTCGTAATCGAGGAGGGAATCACCGCCGGTCACGCCGCGAAGATCCACCGGATAGAGAGCCACCTGGCTGCGCATCATCGCGGTATAGGTATGCTTCATCATCTCCCGCTGCAGGTCGCTTAGGTCAAGCAGTTCCGGCCCGCCCGAGGGCGTTGCTGACCTAGATTGGCTGGAAGCCGCACCTGCGATCCCAGGCGCGCTGGCGTTCGGTCCCAACAACTGCGGAGCAACCGGAATTGGAAACCAATCCGCCATCCATAGCAGGTTCTTTTTACCTGGTATGCCTCCCAGGTATTCGGCTATGAAGCGCAGGTTTGAAAGCGCCGCGCCGGAGTCCTGCGATCCATAGACTTCCCCGAAGAGAAAGACCTTGGGAAGATGCGGCCCCGGTCCGGTCGATTCGATCGCCGTCCGTAGCAAGGCATGATCGCTGGTGAATCCCTGCAGCAGGTGTAATCCCGCCACATTCACGAAGAGCGCAATCCGGGTGCCCTCCGCCGCGTGATCGACAAACTCAAGCAACTCCCTCCGGAACGACATCTGGTCTACCTGCGAGGTGTTCACCACGTCGTAATAGAGCACGTAAAGTGGTCCCCGCTCCGGTGTCGTGGGGATGTTCACAAACGTGTTCGCGGGAGGCGATGGCAGTTTTGGAGGGACAAAGGTAGTCTTCGCGCCATCTTCAAAATCAAAGGTGAGAACCTTCTGCGTCTTTCCGTCTTCCTTGACGACAAAGTCCTCTTTCCTGAGACCCCGCACCGGATTCCCTTGCTTGTCGGTTACCACCACGTCCAGCGGGACGCGACGCACTTCGAGCCGGAAGACCGGACCATCGCTTGCCGTCTGTGCTGCCGCGTTTTCGTGCTTTGCGTCGGAGGATCCTGTCTTTGCCGTTGTTGCGCCATCACTACTCATCGCGAAACCCAAGGTCAGCAGCACTGCCGCAAAAACCGGGCGAAAACTCCCCATAATGACTCCCTGCGGCCACTCTTCCAGCCGCTTATGCTATGTGCAGGCAACTTCGTCCAGTATCCTACTCCCCGCCCGACACCCCGAGGAACGTGAACTGGCTCTGCCACAGCGATGAGTGTCAACCGTCACAATCCGGCCTGCCCAGTTCGGGAAATACCCTCGCGTCCCACGCCATGAATCGGCCTCTCCGCGCCTAAACGCCTCGCGTCTCTCCCGTGCCGAATTGGCCCAATCAATCAAGGTAGATGAAGGGTTTGCGGTCGCGTCCGCCAGAATCAGTCCTGCTATCCTAGCAAGGTGACGGATCGCACAGGAATTCACAGTTTTGCGGCAATGGCGCTGCTTTTGACGGTTTGCCTCGTCGCCTGCCACAAAGAAGAACAGGCCGTCGAGGGTGTGGCGCAGAACGCCGTAAAGGCAGAGAAGCAAGCTCAGGTTGCGGCTACCGAGCGCGACCGCCAGCGCAATGCGCTTGCGCACATTCCACTCCCAACCAAGAGTCTGTATACCAACGTGCATGAGCCCGGTGAGTGGGCTAATCCCTTCATCAGCGTGGACGCCGATCACCTCAACTTGCGAGTGATCATGGCCGATGCCAACACCAGCACCATGGGTGAAGGCTCCATGCTGCGTCCAGAGGCCGCTCGGCGCCAGGAACTGCAATTGCGCCCCGCCGACCTGGCGGAGGCGCTCATCGCGCTTCCCGAGCGAGCCTGGCGTTACGGCCGCGTGGTCGCCGTCGCAGAGTCGCCCCTGGCTGACCGCAAAAAGCGCGCCGCCGTCCGTCGTAACGTAGAAGCGGCCATCCAGAAGCTGAATGATCTCGGTATCGTCGTCGAAGAATGGCCTTCGCGCTAGCTCTTCCTCGCTCTATGCATGGTTTGGCGATCTGGGTCGGCGCTCTGAAAAAGCGCGTTACCATTGCCCGGTGAGCAAATTCTCAATTCTCACCAACCAGCCGCCTTTGGACCATGAGCGCTTTGCCGCCCACCGCGAACTCGAATCCCGCCTCAAGGCAACGTTCCGTGGCGATGTCCAATTCGATTTGGGTTCTCGCGCACTCTATGCGGCGGATGCCTCCAATTACCGCCAGCTCCCTGTGGGCGTTATTCTTCCTCGCGATGCCGCCGACGTCGAGGCTGCGCTCGCAGCCTGCCGCTCCCTTGGAGCCGCCGTCTTGCAGCGCGGCGCCGGGACCAGCCTCGCAGGCCAATGCGCCAATGTGGCCGTCGTCTTTGATTATTCGAGGCACATGAATCGCCTGGATGAGATTGATGCCGGCGCCAGGTTGGCACGGGTCGAGCCCGGCATCGTGCTTGACCGCCTTCGGGAAGCCGCCGAACTGCACCATCTGACCTATGCTCCCGACCCCGCCACCCACAGCCGCTGCACCCTCGGCGGCATGATCGGAAACAATAGTTGCGGCGTCCACGGTCTCCTCGGCGGCAAGGTCTCAGACAACGTTGAGTCGCTCGATATCGTGCTCTACGACGGCACGCGCATGACGGTCGGCCGCACCAGTTCCGATGAACTGGACGCCTTGATCCGCGCTGGCGGTCGCACTGGCGCAATCTATGCGGGCCTCGCGACGCTGCGTGACCGATACTCCGCACTCATCCGCCAGAGATTCCCTCGCATACCACGCCGCGTCTCCGGCTACAACCTCGACGAACTCCTCCCCGAGAACGGCTTCCACGTGGCCCGCGCCCTCGTGGGTACTGAAGGTACCTGCGCCAGCATCGTTTCTGCCACGCTGAATCTCACCGCCAGTCCGCCCTTCCGGGTGCTGACTGCGCTGGCCTACTCCGATGCTTTTCTGGCCGCCGACGCCGTCCCCCAGGCCCTCAAACACGCACCCATTGGGCTCGAAGGCTTCGATGCGCTGCTCCTCGAATTCATGCGTCGCAAAGACCTTGCGGTCAACGACGTCTCCCTGCTCCCCCCCGGCGGCGGTTTTCTGCTGGTCGAGATGGGCGCCTGGACCCCTGAGGAGGCACAGGCCAAAGCCGAGGCCCTCGCCGCCTCCGCCACGAAGGAGTGGCCCATACCCGCCGCCAGTCGCATCTATAGCGCCGCCGAGGCTGTCCGCGTCTGGTCCGTGCGCGAGTCCGCTCTCGGGGCCACAGTCTTTGTGCCTGGCGAGCCCGAGGGCTGGGAGGGATGGGAAGATGCCGGCATTCCCCCGGCGCACCTGGGTGCCTACCTGCGCAAACTCGTCGCGCTCATGGGCGAATACGGCTACCGCTCTCCCCTCTACGGGCATTACGGGCAAGGCTGCGTCCATTTGCGCATCAACTTCGACTTCCGGTCTGAAAAAGGGCTGCGCGATTTCCGCGAGTTTATCGATCGTGCGGCAGACCTGGTGCTCAGCTTTGGGGGATCGCTCTCTGGCGAACATGGCGACGGACAGGCGCGCGCGGCCCTGTTGCCGAAGATGTTCGGGCCGGAACTGATGCAGGCCTTCCGCGATTTCAAGGCGCTCTGGGACCCCGACAACCGCATGAATCCCGGCAAGCTCATTGATGCCGTCCGCGTCTACGACCCCGTAGAAAACCTCCGTCACCTGCCGCCGCGAGATCAGCCAACTCCAGGGCGCGAAGCGCAGCTGGCCGCACCGCAGGCGCTCGAAACTCACTTCGTCTTTGCCAAAGATGGCGGCTCGCTGGAACGCGCCACCGAACGCTGTGTCGGCGTAGGTGCATGCCGCAAAACCACCGTCGGCGTCATGTGCCCCAGCTACCGAGCCACCGGCGAAGAACGCCACTCCACCCGCGGCCGTGCCCGGCTGTTGTGGGAGATGCTCGCGGGCGAGCTGCGCAGTCAGGGCTTTCAAAGCGAAGCGGTTCACGAGGCGCTCGATCTCTGCCTCAGTTGCAAGGCATGTAAAACAGAGTGCCCGGTACAGGTCGATATGGCGGCGTATAAATCGGAGTTCCTCGCCCAACGCTACAAGGGGCGCCTGCACCCGCTCCATCATTACGTCTTCGGCTTCGCGGACAAACTCGCGCGCTGGGGCTCTCTCACTCCCGCATTGACCAACGCGCTGTTGACCGGCCCCCTGACCAGCCCGCTCATCAAGCACATTGTCGGCGTGGCGCAGCAGCGGGAACTGCCCAGCCTCGCCGCCAAAAGTTATCAAAAGGCAAGAGCCTCGTCCTCGGAAACCGCCAATGTTCCGCGCAGCTCGCGAAACCAGGATGCCTCATCCAAAAATGCCCCCGCGCTTGATTCTGAGACCCGGGATATCGCCAGGGTTTCCACAGAAAATCAGAATCAACCTCACTCTTCACACGGCCATGCGGAACCAGGGCGCGATACGCAGTTAGCCCCACCGCAGGTGGTGCTGTGGCCGGATACGTGGAACAACTACTACCATCCGCAAACCCTCGCCGCTGCTGAAACAGTTCTCACCCAGGCCGGCTTCCGGGTCGAAACCCCCAGGGGCCACATCTGCTGCGGCCGCCCGCTTTACGACTTCGGACATCTTGAAGCAGCGCGCGCGTACCTGGCCAAGGTTCTCGACCGCATGGCACCGCAAATTGAAGCCGGCCTGCCGTTCATCTTTCTGGAACCAAGCTGCGCCAGCGTATTCAAGGATGAACTGCCGGAGTTGTTTCCTCATGATGCGCGCGCGCAGCGGATGAGAGATCAGGTGTGGCTGCTTGCCGACTGGCTGGCTGCCAAGGCTCCCATGTTTGCTGCCGGTCGCCTTCAAGGGGCGCACATCCTCATGCACGGTCATTGCCACCATAAGGCGGTCTTTGGCGGCCCTGCAAACGAGATTTCCATCCTGCGCCAGGCCGGCGCGACGGTCGACTTGATCGAGGCTGGCTGCTGCGGCATGGCCGGGCCATTCGGCTTTGAGGCGGACAAGTTTGAAGTGTCCAAAACCATCGCCGGACAGGGCCTGCTTCCGGCTGTTGCAGCGGCGAGCCCCACCACGATCGTGGTTGCCGACGGCTTCAGTTGTCGCGAACAGATCGCGCAGCTGGGCCATCGCAAAGCCGTGCACTTCGCCGAGGTTCTGGCGCTGCAGTGCGGCTGCGGCAAATAAAGTTGCCCGGAGCATCCGTCGCAGCCCCACTTTCATGTCGAGCCGTTTTCGAGGCCCAATCCCTCCAGCCTTCTATTCACCCACGCTGCGCTACCATAAAGACAGAACGAGGGATTGCATGTTTGTTGTGGTGTGGCAGTTTGAAGTGGCCGACGAGAACATTGCGGCGTTTGAGGCTGCCTATGGGCCGGAAGGCACTTGGGCCAGGCTTTTTGGCGCTTCAGCGGATTATCGGGGCACCGAACTGCTGCGCGACGCCTACATCCCCGGCAGCTACCTGACCATCGACCGCTGGGTGAGCGAAGAGGCTTTTCGCGCCTTTCGCAGGAGCCACGACGCCGAATACGAGACTCTCGACCGGGCCTGCGACGCTCTAACCGGCAGCGAAACTCGTGTCGGCGCGTACACGGCCTGACCCTTTCGCAGCAATCCGGAAGCTTATTCCCGCCTGCAATGCGTGTCCGCCGGCATTCCGTGCGCGGCTCCTTCGATGGGCGTTTTCCGGTGCGTTGAGCAGAAAATCGCCCCCGATTTGAAAGGTGGAAACCAACACTTGGCGATCTTATCGAAGGTAACGTAACCCATTCTCTTTTTATTCGCTTTTTGCTGTCCTTACGTTGTTCCATCCTGCTACAATCCCATCGAAACGCATTCCATGCCTTCCAGCTCCTGCACCGCCTCTCGCGGTAGGGGTAGAGGCTTGGAAGTTTGAACAGGAGATTGTCCCAATGGCCCTTGCCGACGACCGCGCCAAAGCCGTAGAACTTGCCCTTTCACAGATCGAGAAACAGTTCGGAAAGGGATCGATTGTGCGGCTCGGGTCCCGCGAGGCGCTGCTGCCCATTGCGGTCATCTCCACAGGATCTATCAGCTTCGACGCAGCCCTGGGGGTTGGCGGAGTACCGCGCGGCCGTGTTACAGAAGTCTATGGCCCTGAGTCCTCAGGCAAGACGACCATCACCTTGCAGATCATCGCTGAAGCGCAGCGCCTGGGTGGCCTGGCGGCATTTGTAGACGCCGAGCACGCGCTCGATCCCGGCTACGCGAAGAAACTCGGCGTCGACGTCGATAACCTGCTGGTATCTCAGCCGGACAGCGGCGAACAGGCCCTTGAAATCACTGAAGCTTTGGTGCGCTCTGGAGCGATCGATGTTTTGGTTGTCGATTCCGTGGCGGCCCTCGTACCCAAGGCTGAACTCGATGGCGAAATGGGCGACTCCCACGTCGGCCTGCAGGCGCGCCTTATGTCACAGGCGCTTCGCAAACTCACCGGAACAGTCTCCAAGTCTCGCACCGCCCTCATCTTTATCAACCAGATCCGCGAGAAAATCGGCGTCATGTTCGGCAATCCGGAAACCACCACCGGTGGTCGCGCTCTCAAGTTTTATTCTTCCGTCCGTATCGACATCCGCCGCATTGCCGCCATCAAGGAAGGCGACGTGGTGACCGGCAACCGGACCAAGGTCAAGATCGTGAAAAACAAGGTGGCCGCGCCTTTCCGCGAGGCCGAGTTCGACATTCTTTATGGGGAAGGCATCAGTCGTGAGGGCGATGTGCTTGACATGGCAGTAGCCAACAACATCGTGGAAAAGTCCGGCGCATGGTACAGCTATGCCGGCGAGCGCATCGGCCAGGGCCGGGAAAATACCCGCGGCTTTCTCAAGGAAAATACGGAAACCTTTGCCCGGATGGACGCCGAGCTGCGCAAGAAGCTGAATATCGGTGCTACGAAGGCCGAGGTGCCTGAAGTTCCCGCCGCAGGTCCTGCAGAAGCTAAGGAAGCGGTGCGCGCACGGCGGGGCTGAATACGATTCAGCTCGATAGACTTGGACCACCATGAAGATCCTCGGACAGGCGGCACGGTTCCAGTCACGCTCTATCCTGCGCTTGTTTGTGCTTCTGTGTGCGGCCGCCATTTCCTCCCAGGTTGCCGCATCCGATCGGGTGCCCGCACCGCCCGCCTCTGAAGGCCAACCCAAATCCGGCATCACCCCTCCTGGAATTCACGGCATCCTCGAACTTGACGGGCCCTGGCGTTTCCAGATCGGAGACAACCCCCAGTGGGCCGATCCAGCTTTCGACGATTCCTCCTGGCCGACAGTGATGCTGGGCAGGCAACTCTCCGAGCAGGGCGTCGATACTTACTCCGGATATGCCTGGTACCGGCTTCGCCTGCAGCCGCCCCAGCTTCAGTCGGGCTACAATACCGCGTCCTCATCCCTCAACCTTCTTGTCACCAGTCATTCCATCGGGCAGATGGCCGTCTATCTCAATGGCCGTGAATCCGGCCATAGTCGCGGCATGACTAATACCCCTGCGATGTATCAGTCGCCGCCGTTTACGGTGAACCTTTCGCGGAACGCCGCCAACGGGACCATTGTGATAGCGATTCGAAGCTGGGCCAGCTATGGCATTCCCATCAGCCATGGATTGCTCGAAAAGGTCGAGTTGGGCAGCCCCGACGACATCGCGGACAGGCTGGATCTTTCCACCGCGCGCCATTGGGATCGGCAAGTCATCGCTCCCATGATCGTCACGTTCATGTTTCTATGTGTCGCGGCCCTCGGCAGCGTCCTTTACCTGGCACAACGGAATCATTCCGAGTACCTGTGGCTTGGGTTGATGTGCCTCTCCGTTGCCTTCGTCGGCGGTTTTCAACTCGCCTATGGCCTGGCACTCATTCCATTTTCCGTTTTCGAAGTCATTGATCTTTGGACCAGCCGTGTCTTTATGGCGACTACGCTGGAGTTTGTCGTCCGGTTTACATCAACAGCAAATCGCCGGCGCGTTCGCGTTGTTCAGGTCGCCATATTGCTCTTGCCCGTCGTTTCCTTGCTTCATCTGCAGGAAACCTTCAGAGCGTTGTCGATCGGTGCGGAAGTCATCTTTTGCGCGATGGTCTGTGTTTTGCTGTTCCGGGCATGGCGCAGAGGGTTTCGAGAGGCCGGCATCATGCTTGTGCCTTTCTTCCTTGCCGGCACCGCCGATTCCATCGACACCATCTTCGATTACGCGGCCGCCCAGAAATGGATTCCTTCGCAGTTTGCTTCCCATCGCTTCCACTTCGGACCCATTGAATCCGGTATGGGCCCGATGGTTTACGCAGTCTTTCTGGCCAGCCTCATTGCCGTCATCCTTTACCGCTTCCTTCGCGTCAGCCAGGAAGAGCAGCGCTCGACAGCCGAGATTGCCGCCGCTCGCAGCGTACAGGCATTGCTGATCCCCACCCAACTCCCGTCGAATCGCCACTTCATGCTCGAAAGCGCCTATCTGCCCGCAAACGGTGTGGGCGGCGACTTCTTCCAGGTCCTGCCGGTGAATGACGGGTCCATGCTCATCGTCGTCGGCGATGTGAGCGGCAAGGGCCTGCAGGCAGCCATGAATGCCAGTACCCTCGTCGGCGCCCTTCGCAACGAGTTGTCGCACGAGCCGGCTACGATCCTCAATCATCTCAATCAGGTCATGCTCGGCGCTGCCACGCAGCCCGGCGTAAGTACAGTAGCCAGCTTTGCCACCTGCCTCTGCGCACGGGTGTTTCCAAACGGCAATTTGACCATTGCCAACGCCGGCCACCTCAGCCCTTACAGGGATGGCCGCGAAATGGAAATCTCCCCCGGCCTGCCGCTCGGCGTTGTCGCCGGCATCACCTACGAGCAGACCAATTTTCAGCTCGAACAGGGCGATAGGCTCGTCTTTCTCTCCGATGGCGTTGTTGAGGCGACCAACTCCCACGGCGAACTCTTCGGATTTGAACGCACCCAGCAGGTAAGTCATGAACCGCCCCGCTACATTGCGCAAACTGCCCAGCGCTTCGGGCAGAACGACGATATTACCGTCGTCTCTCTTTACATCGTCTCGCCTGCCGCGCATCGGGCGATTCACCAGGCGGTATCGGTAAACTGACCTAGTACCGCTCGCGGCGAGTTGCGCTGCTAAAATCCCCTTGGAGCCGCTGCGATGACCGTGAAGGCGCTTTATCCCGGTACGTTTGATCCGCCGACCAACGGGCATGTGGATTTGATTCAGCGCGGAGCGAAGCTTTTTGGACACCTGACCGTCGCCGTTTTGAACAATCCAGGGAAGAACCCGCTCTTCAGCGTGGCCGAGCGGGTCGAGATGCTGGAAGAGGCCACGCGCGCGCTGGTCAATGTGTCCGTGGCCACTTTCGACGGCCTCATGGTGGAGTTCGCGCGGAAACAAGGCGCGTCGGCAGTTCTACGCGGCATCCGGGCTATCTCCGACTACGAGTACGAATTCCAAATGGCGCTCATGAATCGCAGGCTGGCACCGGAGATCGAGACCGTCTTCCTGCAGCCGGCCGGGCGCTACTCGTTCATCAGTTCGCGGATGCTGAAAGAAGTCTTCAGCTTTGGCGGCGATGTCACGGGCCTTGTTCCGCCCAATGTGCTGAAGCGCCTCCGGGGCCGAATCAGTAAACCTTGATTCGGTGCAATCAACCAAATTTGATCACTTTTGTACAGCAGTACAGTTCTCCGGTGGGAAAATGGATGCGGGACCTGTCTGTCGCTGCGAGCCAGGCCGCACATGATTCCAAAGTGCGGAAACACAGCCCGGAACTCGGGTGAACGTTCGCGTTCGCTGCGGCGAGCTCCTCCTCCCGGGAGGTGGTCGAATGAACGCCCTGTTGATCTACCCTCAATTTCCCGAAACATACTGGAGCTTTAAGCACGCCCTGAAATTCCTGGGCAAGCGCGCAGCGCAGCCTCCTCTGGGGCTTATGACCGTGGCGGCGCTGCTGCCTGCCACTTGGCAAAAGCGGCTTGTCGATGTCAATGTGGAGCGGCTCAGCGACCTCGACCTCTCCTGGGCCGACGTCGTGATGCTGAGCGGCATGCACATCCAGCGCGAGTCGCTGGTTGCCATCGCGGAGTCTTGCCATGCCCGTGGATTGCGCACCGTTGTCGGAGGCCCCATTGCCAGCACCCTTTCCAAAGAAGAATTGAAGGCAGACCATGTGGTAATCGGCGAGGCGGAAGGCCTGATTGCCGAGCTGGTGCGCGATCTTGAACTGGGAACGGCTAAACCGGCGTACCAGGCGGCCGAAAGGCCGGAGATGGAGACCAGCCCGCTGCCCGATCTGAGCCTCATCAAGATGAAGCGTTACTCGACAATGACCGTGCAATACTCGCGCGGATGCCCCTTCAACTGCGAGTTCTGCGACATCATCGAGATCTACGGCCGGCGGCCCCGCACCAAATCCGTGGTGCAGGTGCTGGCGGAACTCGACCAGCTACGCGCGGCCGGATGGCGCGAAGCCGTGTTTATCGTTGACGACAACTTTATCGGGAACAAGGCACGGGCCAAGCAGCTATGCGTGGCATTGGCCCAGTGGCGCAGCCAGCACAAAATCAACTTTGACTTCAGCACCGAGGCTTCATTGAACCTCGCCGACGATCCGGAGCTGATGCGGCTGATGAAGGAAGCCGGATTCACTTCGGTATTTCTAGGCATCGAAACACCCGACGAGTCAAGCCTCATTGCCAGCAACAAGCTGCAGAACACGCGGCGCAGTCTGCTTGAAAGCGTGGCCACCATTCAGAGTTACGGTATGCAGGTGATGGGCGGCTTCATCCTTGGCTTTGACACAGACCGCGAAGATATCTTTGACCGCATGGTTGAGTTCATCCAGAAAAGCGGCATTCCGATTGCGATGGTCGGCCTGCTGCAGGCCATGCCGGGGACGCAGTTGTTCCGGCGCCTCTACCGGGAGGGCAGGATCCTCGATGCGGGTCATGGCGACAACACCGGCGACAAGCTGAACTTTCTCCCCCACATGGATGCAAAACTGCTCGTCGAGGGCTATCGCTCGGTCCTGCGCCGTATCTACAGCTGCGAGGCATACTATGATCGCGTCAAACTCTACCTCAGCCGCACCCAGTTGGACCCGGGCCAGAAAATCTTCAAGCAGCAATGGATGACTCCCGCCAATGTGCGCGCCTTCGTCACTTCCATCGTGCGGCAGGGCGTGCTCGGCAGACAGCGGCGGACCTATTGGAAGTTCCTCCTCACCGTGGCAACGCGCTATCGTCACTGCATCGGCGCGGCAATGACATTGGCTGTGATGGGCTATCACTTCCAGGTCATGACGCGAAAACTGCTGGAAGCTGTGGACCCGTCGATTGCGCCCGGCTCAGGAGCCGAAGGCAAGCAGGCCGAACTCGTGGACAGGCTAGAAAGCCTTCCCTGATCGGCCCCAGATCAGACCCGGATCAGACCGGATCAGGCCTTGACCAGATTTCCGTTGAGACAGTGAAACCCCGGCCTCGCCGCAAGCACAAAGATGGGGCGACGCCGGGGCTGCTATTTTCGATTGAAGCGCAGTGGTTTCTCCCGCTTATGCGCCCGTGGTCAGCACCACACGGAAGCGCGACTTGCCCGACATCATATAGTCGAATGCCTCGGAAGCCTTTTCCAGCGGGTATGTTTCCGTCATCGGCCTTACGCCGGCAAGGGCGCTGAATTTGAGCGTGTCCTCTGAATCCATGCCCGTGCCCGAGGGCCAGCCGACGATCGAGCGGCGTCCCATGATCAGCTCCACGGCGCCGACTTCGAAGGGCTTGTCGGGCACGCCGTTGATGATAAGTTTGCCCGTGGGCGCTAATCCGGCAACAGCGCCGGCCAGCGCATCCGCGTTGGTCACCGTGGCCAGAATCACCTTTGCGCCGCCCAGTTTCTGGAGTTCCACTGCAACATTCTGCGTGTTGCTGTCGATGTAGACATGCGCGCCGAGCTGCTTTGCGAGGGGTGCCTTGTCCTGGCCGCGGGCAATGGCCACGGTGCGATACCCGCTTTTGGCGGCATACTGTACCCCAAGGTGTCCTAACCCGCCGATGCCCAGGATGGCGACAGTATCGCCGGGCAAAGCGCCGCTGTGGCGGAGGCTGTTGAACGTGGTGATGCCGGCGCATAGCAGAGGCGCCGCATCCACGTCCGCCAGTTCGTCGGGGATAAAGGCCAGCGCGTTCGCCGGCGCAATCACGTAGTCGGCGTAACCCCCGTCAAAGCTAACGCCGGAGATCTGGCCGTTCTCGCAGAGAATGAAATCTCCTCGGCGGCACGGTGCGCAGTAATTGCAGTGTCCGCCGTGCCAGCCCAGGCCCACGCGCTGCCCGGGTTTGAACAGGGGCACATCGGACCCCACCTCATCCACAATTCCGGCAACCTCGTGGCCTGGGACTCGCGGATAGGCTATGCCGGGAAAAGCGCCGTACCTGGTGATGGCATCGCTATGGCAAACGCCGCAGGCCTGCACGCGAATGCGCACATGCCCTGGGCCGGGGGACGGGTATTCCTTCTGGACAACTTCAAACGCTCCGCCGGGGGCGGACACCTGCACTGCACGGCCAGTCACTGGGGGCATAAAGCATCTTCTCCTCCGCGTTAGATGAGGTCCGATTCCTGGGGATGCACGATTAAAGAGAGTCGTGGAGGAACCAAAATTGCTTGTAAGACTACGAAAAAGAGCCGTGTGCTGAATGCAATGAAATCCGCCACCCGAGAACAACGGATTGCTGGGATGGGGAACAACGTGAAGCTGTCACCCAATCCAACGGAATCCAGCGCTGGCAGTCTAAAGAGATGCAAAGGTTCGTGCACACCGAAGGCACACGGGCACGTTGATGAAAGCTTGACTTCCGCATGGCCGGTTATTCGCCCGGAACTCGGGAACTTGGAGATTCCTCCGCCCGCAGTGTTCGCTAGGTGCGTCGAAGCACTCGCTCATGGCAACCCTCGCGGCTCCCCAGGCCCGTCGATGACTTGGACGATTCCGCCAATCGGTTGCGTTTCACAAGTTCTCTCCTGATTCAGCCCGGATGGTCTCCCGGAATCGCTGAAATTCCAAGCTCGATTCTCCCGGCTGTGCGGGGCCTGTCGCCGCGGACCTGGGTCTTGCGGACCTTCGAAAATAGACAAACAGTAGTCCGGTCGACGCCATGAAGATCAAGATCGGCGTAAAGGTCAAAAGTCTCCCTGACATTCCATCTGGCACAACCAGGATGGTTTCACCGTACTTGGACCTGTAGTAGCTGATAATTTCCTGCTCGGTCTTTCCGGCGAAAACCATCGCGGTGACCTCTTCGCGCATCTCTTCGGCTTCCTGGCTCTGGTGCTCGCGGATTGTTTGGGTGTAGCAGCAGGGAGCCATAAGCCTGTTCTCAAGCCTCTTGATCCTTGCTTCGAGCGCCGGAGTGATATGAGCGGGATCGGCCTGCGCACGGACCGCCGAGGACGAGATTCCGAGTAGAAATGAAATAAAGGCCATTGCAAGAAGTAGTGTGATCGGTGCGCGCATATTCTTTCCCTTTCTTCGAGAAGCAAGGTTGGCGACGAAAAGAACCTCCACTTAAACCCCCGTCCGAATTTGCTGAGCCGGCTCTGATAAGGGGTCTCAGAATGAAAATTGCACTCCCTAACGAAGTACCTGCAAGAAATGAAGAGATCAAGAAGGCATTGATGGCACTCTGTGCAGCGATGTCTTCTCGGGTGGACTGTCCTCAATCTCTCCTTTAATCATTTTTCACCGCCTCATAGCGGTCGTTAGGAAAATGGGCAAAAAGGGCGATCTGAGCGAACAATGCCAAAAACATCCACACGGGTCACGGAGCGTGTTTTAGACAGGCAAAAGCGGCAAACACAAGGGGTGTCACGCACACCGCCAAAACGAGGCGAATAGCTTCCCACTTTTCGCTTCCTCTGATTTGCCCCCACTGCTCTTTAATCCAAACGACCATGTCCAAATGGTTGCAGACCTTGACCGCTACCGTCAAAACCGTGTTGAGATTGGCCTAATTGGGTGGGTTTGCCGGTCAAAGTGGTAATTACGAACGGATCAATGCGCTCAGCGAGCCGTTCTTGTGTGATCCGGGTGGATGTGCGAATCGTTAACGATGAGTCGTCCGAGATGCGCGTTCCCTGACTGGGTAATGCTGCCTCTTGGAATGCGCTCGCCGCTGGATTCTTTGCTGAGAAATGCCCCGCGATTGCCCATCAGCCTCCACGCGCTTTCGAAGCGGAAAGAGATGTTGCCCAGCTCGGCAATAATCGCAACCGCGGAGATATGAGCCGCGCCTCGCAATGCTGGAAACCGCCTCGTTTTGCAGCCGTTGCGGGGTTCAACTGCAACCCCTGCCGCGACGCGGACCCGCATGGACAGTGGCTTTCGCGCTAAAAAAGCGAACAAGAAGAAAATGGCCCCGGCCCGGAGCACCTCTCATGACACGGTGAAGGTTTCACAGTCTCACAGTTTTACCTCAAAAGGGAGGGGGGGGTGCCTTTCGGAGGATAGGCCGGGGAGACTCCTCTACCTGTTATTGTGCGCCGACGAAGGGATAAAGACTGCAAGGGAGGTTGAGGTTTGTGGACTCCCATGTAATCACCCTTGACGCGATACGACTGCGTCAAGGATGGGGCACCCGGCGAACAGCTTAAAGCTGTTTCGCGAGGCCAGCCGTCTCATCCCATCTCAAGGCCCTGCAAATTCGCGCTCTTTCCGGGGGCTGAAGCCCCCGGCTCCCTCCGGAATCCGCAATCTACAACTGGAGTCCTAGTTGACGGTGAAGTTGACGATGGCCGAACTCGTCACCTGCTGAGTAGCGGGCGGAGGCGGGGTGGAAGGACCGGAACCGGAACTTCCTCCGCCGCATGCGGTACAGAAGGTCGCGACGAATATCAGAACCAGCCCCAGGCAGATCGCAGGCCAGATGCCCCGAGCAAACAGCTTTCTCCTTAAGAACAACAGTGGAAGCAGAAGAAATGGCAGCAGAATCTCTACACTTGCCGTCGCGGGCAAGGTTTCAGTGAACACCACGGTAACCGTATAAGCTCCCTTTGGCGTGGTGGTCGCTGTGGAGATGGTCATCTTGCCTGCCGAAAATGAGTAACTGCAACTTGCGCCCGCCGGAAGATTCAGGCAGGATGCCGATGCGGTGGTTGCAATAGAAGGCAGTGTTACCTGGTAGCTTGCTGTGGAACCGGCCGTCACACTCGCCGCAGCCGGAGCAAATGCGGGTGAAGGGAGCGACCCTGAATGGGCAGAATCCACTTCAAACTGGAGCGTGTTGGATGTTCCTCCTCCCGGCGCTTGATTCTGCACCTGGATCGTGGTGATTCCATAATTCAAGAGATTCGGCGCTGGCACCTGTGCGGCCACCTGAGTTGCGCTCAAAGCCTTTGTGGTCAGAGCCGTAGTGCCCCAGTAAACGGTCGTATTTGTTGTGAATCCCGTTCCATTCACAACCAGGGTGAATGCGGCGCCTGCTGGAGCTGCAAATGCCGGGGACAGGCCTGCGATAACCGGGACTGGATACACCGGATTGCTGATTGCGTAATTGGAGGTTGCCGTTTCGCTGTTGTAGCAGCCACTCGCCGTGGCAATGGCTTGAATTGTTTGTGCCGAAGACACATTGATGGGGCCTGAATACACCGTCGAGGTTGCCGTGGGAGTGGTTCCATCGGTTGTGTAGTAAATGATCGACCCATGCGTCGTGTCGCTGATCGAGATGGTCTGAATGGTGTCGTATGTTCCCGACGCAGCACTTAAGACGGGCGTGGCTGTTGTGGGCAGGGGCTGTGCAGATGGCTGATATTCCCAAAGGTCGTTAAGGTCGCCAATCATGAGATAGCTTGGCTGGTTTTCAATACCGTAACCCTGGCCCCCGAAGAGCCAGAGATTGCCTTGAAGATCTGTCCAGGTTACCGCACCTCCACGGGCTCCGGGCACGTTCCCGGGATAAGGTGTCCCCAGGGTACCGTAGACTCCGGACACACCTCCAGCGCCGCCACCGTCAGCAGGCACTGTGCTGATTCCGCCCATCCATGCCCACTCTTGTGTCGAGGGATTGAACTGCCACAGTTCATTCAAGTCGCCAGAGACCCCATTGGATCCGAAGCCGTGGCCCCCAAAGAGCCATAAATTGCCATTGTTGTCCGTCCAACTGACCGCAGACGACCGAGGGCCGGGGATGTTTCCGGGAGCAAAAGTTCCCAAAGTGCCGTAGACACCAGTCAGGACACAGGGCCATGTACAAGTGTTCGGCACGGTCCCAGCCATCCACGCCCATTCGTGCAGAGAGGGGTCAAATTCCCAAAACTCGCTGGCGTTGGTGCCGGCATTATTCCCAAACAGCCAGAAGTGTCCGCTCTTGTCAGTCCACGCAGCTGGATTGGGGATTATTCCTGGCATGTTTCCGGCTGCAGGAACGCCTTGGGTGCCATAAACCGCGGACTGATACTGGTTCGCAGTGCTGGGGCCGCCCATCCATGTCCATTCCTTCGTAGAAGGATTGAATTTCCAAAGATCGTTCAGGGAGCCGCCACCTTTGCCCGGCAGAGTGGTTGTATCGTCGCCCAAGCCGCCAAAAAGCCAGAGATTTCCGTTACTGTCAATCCAACCCGCAGCGCCGTATCGGCCTCCGGGGGCATTTCCAGCGGACGGCGTTCCCAACGTGCCGTAGACTCCAGGAACGATACAGCTCACAAAGACTGACCCGCAGGTGAATGTATTGCTTCCGCTGATCCACGTCCACTGATTGGTGGCGGGGCTGAACTCCCAAAGATCGTTTAGAGCGCCGCTTTCTTGTCCTATGTAGCCGGATCCCCCAAACAGCCAGAAGTTGCCGCTCTTGTCAGTCCAGTTCACAGCGCTGCTGCGACGGCCAGGCGTATTGGACGGAGACGGCACTCCGAGCGTGCCATAGATTCCGCCGCTTTGCTGCGGGTCATTGATACCGGCCATTTGCGGCGGAATATTGCTGCCGGTCATCCAGGTCCACTCATTTGTTGAAGGAGAGAATTTCCACAGTTGGTTGAGCAGTCCGCTTCCGCCGAAGAGCCAGAGATTGCCGCTCGTGTCGGTCCAACTCGAAGCGCCGCTGGTGCCCGCCGGCATGTTTGTGGGTGCGGGAGTTCCCAATGTTCCGTATACGCCCGGCTGGCCCACGGAAGTGCTTCCGCCAATCCAAGTCCATTCGTTTGGAGCCGCCTGCGGTGCGGCAGCGGGTGTGATCGTAACGAAACCGAGCAACGCTGCCAGGAGCGAAGCATAAGTCGAACAGAGCTTGTTCATGAATATGCTTTCAGTTGAGACTTGGAGAATACATCTATCCGGAAGGGTGCGCCCACAGGCCACCTTACAATTGACAAAACAACTCACATCGAGGGACCGATATTTATACCACAACAGTGGGAAGAATCGAGCGAAGAGATCGTGCCGGAGAACTTTGTCGTACTGGCCTTCGAGCCGAGAATCGAGGGGCACCCCAACCCTTGATGGAGGAATGAGATGTGGGCCAGCCGCCGCGCGAGGCGGCTGGATTGTGGGCTCTCATCCTTGACGCGATAAAACTGCGTCAAGGAAGGGGCACGGAGTTGTTAATGGGGCAGGAAAACAAACGAAGGGCAGGCCCCCTGTCGCTCGTGGGGAGGGTCTACCATTGAAGTTCGCGGTGGATTGAGATGCGGGCCAACCGGCGCGGGACAGAATGTGCCGGGGAGTGGCGGGGGGAAAGAGGACGATGGGCAGTGACTGGACACGACGCCGGTTTCTGGGTGGAGCGGCGATTTCGGCGGCTTCGATTGCCGCAAGCGCGAAGGGAATGATTGCCGAGACGCCTCGGCGCGATCCTTCCGGTTTGCAGGGAAGGTTTCTGACGCACGTCTCGCTGGTGCGCGTGAACCAGATTGAAGTCACTCCGACGCACTCGATCGGCGAAGACGAAGTTGCCGATAGCCGCCCGGAGAGGATTCGTTCACGACGGGAGGCCTTTCAAAGGGGCTGCCCGGACGGCAAAATGACCTGGGCGATCAGTTGGCTTGCGCTGCATGACCGCCGCAAGGAGTACCAGGAGGCGCGGCACCTGCTGGCCTCGTTTCACGATCGCTACGGGGATGAGGTCACGTTCATACCGGGTGGCTACTTCGCGCCGATGTATGACACGCGCGAGCATATCCGCCGGACGATTCACGACGCGCTGGCGATGATCTCGCCCATGGTAGGCGGCGGATACCGGCCGCAGTGCCTGATCGCGGGTTTTATGGACGCGGAGAACCAGCGACTGCTGGCCGCGGACGAAGGAATCCATGTGTGCCAGGGGCAGATATGGAGCCAGCACGGCATCGACAACGGCGACGGCGATGGAGGGATTTGCTATCCCTACTACCCGAGCCGCGAGCACTATCTGAAACCGGCGCAGGGCGCGGCGGACTTTATCGACTGCGTTTGCCTCGACGGGTGGACCTGCGATTTTCTTGCGGCGCGGCGCAACGGCTTTCAGGGCGGGTTCAACAGCCGGCTGGGAGTGGGCCCGATCGAGACGGTGGGCAACCTGGGCACGGTGGCCGGCCGTAAAGAGATGATGGATACCACCGCAATGCACTTTGACCAGGGGCGCGCACTGAACGGCTTTGGTTGGGTGACGGCGATCTGGGAGGTTTCGATCGGCCATGACGATGACCTGACGTACTGGCTCCAGGCGGTGCGGGAGAGATGGCCGGACACCAAGGTGACGACGGAGGGGGAGTTCGGGCTGGAATGGCGCAAGCATACGCCCAGCAATGCTGCCCTCGATTACCGTTTCGACGCCAAAGGCACGGGCGCGCCGGGATCAGAGAAAGAGCTGGAAATCAAGTGGTTCATGAACCGCGATTTTCGACTGGCGCTGCTGCGCAACTGGATGAAGGAGACGCCGCCCGAGGTAATCGACTTTACGCGGTATGACGTGAAAGCGGCAGAGCCGCAAGGATTGCAGCGCGAATGGAGCCTGATGAATGTGCTGAACCAGAAAGGCACGCGGCCCCAGGACAAACCGATGCGGATGGAGCAGTTGAGCGCCGAAGACCGGCGCCACATTTATACGCAGTATCCGGAGCTTAGGAAGTTGGGCTGGTAAGCAGGGGACGGAAAGCAACCTCAGATCCCCTTCGACTACGCCGCGCTCCGCTCAGGAGGGCAGTATGTTGCAGGGGAGTGCAGTAAAGACGGTACGTTCCGGCACAAGGCGAGATTTTTCCCGGGTTGAAATGATGCGGCCCTGAAGAGCCATGTTTATAGACACAAAAGCCCCGGCGTCGTGCCGGGGCTTTTATGACCGAGCTGAAGGAGGCCTGATTGTTAGACGTGGGCCGGCTTTGGGGCTTCGGCTGCCGGGGCAGCGGCGGTTTTGCTGTCGGGCTTGCGAGCCGCCGCGACGTCGCCGGTGAGAGCGCCCTCGGCGCGAATGGCGACGCGGTCGGGGGCGGTGACGTTGCCGCGAACCTTGCCCAGCACAACGACCTCGCGGGCGGTGATGCTGGCAGCGACCTGGCCGTTGCGGCCGACGGTGACGCGATTGCCGTTCAGATTGATGCTGCCTTCGACCTTGCCATCGATAAACAGGGATTCTGAGCCGGTGATTTCGCCCTTGATAAACAGGCCCTTGCTGATGGAAGCCTGATCGCCTGCTGAAACTCCGGCGCGACCGGCGGACTCAACTGCCGAAGAAGGCGGTGCGGGGCGTACCGGCTCCGGCACAGGGGTAGAGACAGGAGGTTCGGGTTGGCTTGGTTTCCACATACGGTTTAATAATTCCTTTCCTGGTCCGCTTTCGGATCTGGGTTCAGGCAGGGCGAATTCGATCGCTCGCGGCTGCGAATCATTTTGAAAGCCTGTTGCTCTGTGCGCCGTAACTCCGATGCGCCGGCATCCAGGGCTATAAAACAGCGACAAATGCGCTGCACTGATTTTCGCACACGGAACGGGTGCACTGGCGGGAGATTGGAAGGGACAAAGCAAGGGTTTAATGCAGGCAGGGCTGCCGGGGAGCATATCTCGAACGGAATCAGGGGGGTCAGCGCCTGCGGCGAGGGGAGAGATACGAGAGCAGGGAAGCGGGGATGGGAGGCGCATGGCTGCGTGTAACCTTGACCTATGACCGATCGGGAGCTGGTCTCGCGCATTGCACGATCTGCCGGAGGAAAGGCCGGCTACAAGCAGCTTGTGCGGGAGC
>VFSW01004279.1_pt1 | contig 21310 bp, 19 predicted proteins | sample 5358111 | NCBI WGS metagenome assembly VFSW01 (sample SAMN11554181, study PRJNA540505) | mine drainage metagenome | isolation source: sediment from site ElyBrook_90M | place: USA: Ely Copper Mine, Vershire, VT | collected 2017
CCGACCTGGTTGGCATCCATGAAACACGGATCGCACATCATGTTGCAGCGGTTGGTGAGGTCGATGGTGAGCACCGAGCCGCGGCCGTGGGTGACTGTGGAGGTGCCGTGGTTGTGCAGATTCTTGTCGCCTTCGCCGTGCGCGCGAATGTCGCGGCCGGGAAAGCTCTCTTCGAGGTGCTTGAAGAACTTGGTGTCGATGGACATCACGTCTTCAAAGTGGCCGTGCTTGGGGCAGTCCTTGACCATGAGGATTTGGCCGTCGCGTTCGATGATCTGCGCCTTGATTTCCCCAACCTTCTCATTCAGAAGAACTTCGTGAGGCAGCTTGCCGTCGAGAATCTGCTTGCGGATCTCGGGAACACACTTGGGACAAAGCGAGTCCGTGGTGCGCGGCCAGCCGAGCGGCGGCTTTTCCTTTTCGTAGCTTTTGAGCAGCGGCTTGTCGCTCCACTTGGGCGTGAATGACGCGTTCGGGCTGATGCGGTTGAGCCGTTCGTAGACGGCCCACGCGCCCCTGGCAGCATAAACCGCAGCCTTTTCGGCGTACTTAATCGCTTTCGGCATATTGTTGCGATCTCCTTAGAAAATGGTCGCCTGCGGGGATTGATTCGCCCGGGCCCCTCCGCCATCCCCCGCGAGGGATTTCGGAAACTGAAAGTGCATTGCTAGGGTAGCCGGTGTCTTCGTCAATCCCAAAGAGATCGCAGCCAACGGCAAATTCCGTGGCTGAATGGCGATGCAGGTGAGGCGAATGGGAGCGGTTGCCGACCCCGCCGGGCGTGGGGTCTGGTCGAGCCTGAACCTCTTGCCTGTCCTGCGTTTAGCTTGCCGCGGGCTTATTGGGAATTCGCACCCTCGGAGCGGGCCACCTGGTTGATGATTCGCTGGATGATGACGATCTGGACATGGATGTGGCTGGCGACGTCGGGCAGAAACTCGGTGACAAAATTGCCGATGGGCGCCGTGGCCAGTCCGATGGAGTAGCGCGCCGCGCTGGCCTCTATATTGGTTTGACGGCCGGGCACATAGAGGTTGCTGATCTGGTCTTCGACCTCGAAGCCCACCAGGTTGGCGTAGTTTGGCATGCCCCTGCCGTTGTCCCCCTGGGTCCAGAAGACCTGAGCGATGGCATGGAGCGCACGCCGTGGAATCTTCTTGGCCGGCATGCGATGGTAGTGCGGATCCTGGTGAGCGATAGAGGGAATGAGAAAGGTGCCGACCACCTCGCCGGTCAGGTCCTGGGTAAAACTCACGCCCACGTAGCGCCCGTACCCCGCCATTCCCGGACCATAGACGGAGTGAGAATCCGAGCCTACCGAGATGCCGGCGTCGCCGAGAATCGTGATGGCGTTGAACGGGTCCACCATGTTGCGCACGGCCAGCCAGCCCTTGTCCCTGGGGGTCAAGTGCTTATCCTGGGGTCCATCCACAAACCGGTCGTACCAGTTTTCCCGAGGCGGTGCGCAGGGGCCGGTCGCATTGCGCGTTGCGGCGGGCGAAACGAAGCCTGACTGCCCTTTGCCTTGACCGGGTGGCGTGGTGTTCGCACCGGGTTTCGCATCGGGATTGGGCGGGCATGGCGGTTTGGGAAGCGGACTGGCAGCTGGGGACTGCGGCTCCGGAGCATTGGGCAACGCGGAATCGGGCGCCACGATCGCGGATTGCCCGGCGCATACGGGAAGGACAAGAAGGCAAAGCGCCGACGGAACCAGAACGACGATCGCGAGGCGAGCCACCAGGCTCAGCCGCATCGGCGTTCGCATTCTGGCAGGCACGTTCTTGATTTGCCCTCCCGCATCCCTGGGGTAAACATCCCTCATAGATAGATGAAAATTGTTGCCTGATGTTTGGTCGCACTGCCGAGAATGGAGGAACTCTCCCATTTCTAGAGGTTTACCGCGACAAGTTTCAAATGATGGGTCTGATTCTAATGCTTTCTATATGGGACGGGTGATTGCCGGAATTTGTTATATGGCCGGAAGGGAAAAAGCGTGTCCTCCGGCCGGAACGGTCCCGGCAGTGTTCTTGCGCATCTCAGATCTCTAGTGACGAGTGCGGCACCTTCGCGGCTTCGGCTGTTGACGCGCCGTGCCGCCCATCGCAGACTGAGAACGGGTTACCCGGTTGAGGTTACCCGCATGAGGTTACCAGCCATGAGCACATCTCCCCCTCCAGGACCCGGACCAGGCGGCGTCGGCAGGCGCATCGAGGAGGCGGTCGAACTGATCGAGATGGAGCTTCGCCACGCCATAGGATATGTGAACGACGCCGTGATTCCACAGGTCCGCCGCGAATCCATCTCGGCTATGCGGACGGTGGCAGACACGCTTCGTAATCTTGCCGACCGGCTCGATCATCCGCCGCCGAAAGGTCCGCAGCCCTGATCACGGGCCTCCACTCTCGGGAGAAGTCGATCCGCATTGGCGGATTTGCCGCGCTGGCGATGATCATGCTGGTGGTGTCTGGTTGCGGGCACCATCGCAAAACACCTCCTCCGCCTCCGGTCCAGACGGCCCCGCCGGTCGCGGCGCCCGAGCCCCAAAGCACCGAGCCCCCATCGACGGGCACTGCGCGGATTCCCCCCACGCCGGTGCCGCACGGCGGCGTCACTGCGGAAGACATTCGCTTCGTGAATACCCATCAGCCCATCCAGACCGAGGTGGGCCTTGCTACGTGGTACACCGCGCCCTACAAAGGCCGCCGCGCCGCCAACGGGCAGGTCTTCGATGACCGCGCGTTGACGGCGGCGCACCGGACCCTCCCCATGGGTTCCCTGGTGGTGGTCACTAATCTCAAGACAGGTCAGTGGTCCGCCATGCGCATCTCCGACCGCGGACCCTTTGTCGATGGCCGGATTGTCGACCTCACCGTTGCCTCGGCAAGGGCCACGGGGGTCTATCGGGCCGGACTCGTCCGCGTGCGTCTCGATGTCTACCAGACCCCCAAGCCGATCGATGAGGGCGGTCGTTGGTGCGTGCAGATTGGCGCGTTTCACAGCGAACGCGGGGCTGAGAAGCTCAAGGCGCAACTGCAGCGCAAATACCCTGACTCCAATGTGATCGAGTTCTCCGGCCAGGACAGTTACTGGGTCCGCATTCGTCCCCAGGGCGATAACCGCGAAGAAGCGGAACTGATCGCGAGCCGTTTGCGTCCCGCGGAAGGCGAAGCTTTCCTGACCCGCCTCGACTGAAACCGATCCTGCCCGAAACGACCTCCCGTGCTGTCAGCTTCAGCCTGCCAGCAGGCCGGCCAGCAGCGAGGTGCGCGGGGCCAGGTGCTCCAGCAGGATGGATTCGTGGCTGGCGTGCGCTCCTTCGCCCACAGCGCCCATTCCATCCAGCGTGGGAATGCCCAGCGCGGAGGTGAAGTTGCCGTCAGAGGCGCCCCCGGTCGCGGCCTCGTCCAGCACCAAGCCCAGTTCCGAGGCCAGCGCCCTGGCTTGCCGGAAGAGGGCGACGGTGCCACGGGTGCGCTCCATGGGCGGCCGGTTGATGCCGCCGGTTATGGCCAGGGAGCAGCGCTTGTCCGCAGCCTTCAAACGGTCAAATTTGCGCTCTATCCGCGAGCCGTCGGCTTTGCGTGCGATGCGGACGTCTATTTCGGCCCAGGCCTCGGCGGGAATCACGTTGGTTTTGGAGCCGCCGCCGGCGAGTCCGACGCTCACCGTCAACCCGCGCTTCAGGTCGGTCCATCCGCTCACCGTTTCGACCACGCGGGCCAGCTCGCGGATCGCGCTTGCTCCTTTTTCGAAATCGACACCGGCATGGGCGGCCACTCCCTTGATGTCGATGCGCCAGTTGCCGGTGCCCTTGCGTGCGGTCTTGTAGGCCAGCCCCTGCGCCGGTTCCAGCACGTAGACTGCGGCGCACCCGGCCGCCACGCGCTCCGTGATGGGCCGCGAAACAGGGCTGCCCACCTCCTCATCGCTGTTCAGCAGGAGAACGATTTCGCGGTTGAGGGAGCCAAGCTCGACGAGCATTTCAATGGCAGTAAAGGCCATGGCGACGCCGGCTTTCATGTCCAGTGTGCCGGGGCCCCACAAGCGCCCGTCGGCTAACCTGCACGGCATGGTCTTGAGCGTACCCAGCGGCCAGACCGTATCGATGTGCCCCAGGAGCAGGATCCTGTTCGTCGATGCACGCTTGCCACCCGGCCCAAAGCGGGCCTCGATGACGTTGCCGAACGCGCGCTGTCGATGGATTTTTACGCGGCCGCCCAGATTGCGCGCATTGGCCTCGGCAAGGGCGCCACAGGAGTCCACCGCGGCCTTGTCGTCGGAGGGCGACTCGGCGCGCACCAGCCTCTGGATCAGATCCAGCAGCGCAGGCTCCTTGCGCCGCGCTCCAGCCAGCAGGGCGCGCATGGCGACAGGGGCCTCGGGCAATGCGGATTTCGTCGTAGCGTCCAAAGTGTTCCTCGAAAAAGACATCCCGATTCTACGACGCCGCCATGGGATGGGAGCATGGGCCGTGCCGTGAGTCGATCTCACCGGCGCCCTGTTGTGAAAATCGAGCCGGATTTCTGCCGGGGGTAGCTTCCTATTTGCTTGGAAGCAAACCCTTCCCCGCCTCCGAGCCCGGCAAAGACGCCGGATTGAAGACGCAAAGTGTGGCAAAAACGCCACAGGACAGGTTCCCGGAGTTGCGTCTAACCTAACCTGTACGGCCGTTTCACCCGGTTGGAGAATGTATTTGGCTCAACCCGCGCACCTGGAACAGACTATCGCCGAGCCGCTGGCATTTGAAGGGGTGGGACTCCACTCAGGCGCACCTGTCAAAATGAGGCTATTGTCCGCTCCGGCAGGGTCAGGGATTGTCTTCCGCCGCACCGATCTTGACAACTTTGAAATCCCCGCTGTCGGCCGTAATGTGGCCAAAGTCAGCTACGCCACCAGCCTCATGCGCCAAGGCGTGCTGATTTCGACCACCGAGCACCTCCTCTCCGCGCTCATCGGCATGGGCGTCGACAACGTCATTGTGGAACTGGACAACCTGGAACTGCCGATCCTCGATGGCAGCGCGCTCCCCTACGTGGAGGCTTTTCACAACGCCGGCATCCGCACCCAGCGCCGCCGCCGTGAGTTCATTCGCGTGCTGCGCCCGGTGGAAGTGCGCGAGGGCGACAAGTTCATCGGCGTCTATCCCGGTCCTGGCTACACCATTGAATACACCATCGATTTCCCCGCGCCGATCGGCCGGCAGAGCGCCAGCGTCGACCTGGCGGCCGAGACCTACGGCGCTTCGATCGCTCCCGCCCGCACCTTTGGCTACAAGGCAGACGAGCAGCGACTCCGCGACATGGGCCTGATCCGGGGCGCCTGTCATGAGAACGCCATCATTCTCGGAAAAGATGGCCCCGAGAACGGCCCGCTGCGTTTTCCCGACGAGTATGTCCGCCACAAGGTACTGGACCTGATCGGAGACCTCGCGCTCGCCGGACACCGGATCGAAGGGCGCGTGGTGGCGGAGCGCGCCGGTCACGCCATGCACACCGCCCTGGTGTCGCGCCTCATCAAGGACCGTTCCGCGTGGGAACTGGCGCGCGTGCCGGTGGAAACAGGGGATCAGGCGGCGCCTGACTTTGAGGGGCCTACCCTTGCGAATGCGGCGCTTCAAGGCGCGTAGCCTTAGCCGCACCAATGCTCCATCGCCTCTTCGCTGAAGTCTTCCGCATACCCCGCCGCAGTTCCAGACCCCATCCCGGCTCTTTTGGTATTTCCGATGGCTGGCCGCCCATATAGACTGTCTGGGAGCCAAGCCACTTCCACAGTCATGGCCTGAACGAATGTGGCGCCGCTTCAATTGCAGCGCGGGAAAACGTCTCCAGGCCGGAGGAATGGGTGCGGTGAGCCTTGTTCCCACGATCAAATTTCGCCTGATAGCAGGATTGTCCGGGATGGTTGAGGCGTTGCCCTCGGCAATCTTCCGATCCTCAATCAAACCGAGAGGCCACGTTATATCTCATGGGCAGCGACGCGCAGCCAACATTTCGAACTCCCCTGATTCTGCTGGCGGTTGCGGATCTGGCGATTCTGGGCGTCCGCTTGTGGCCCTGGCAGAACGTTGTGAACCTGCCCGGCAATGGCACGGCGGCCGTGGACCCGGTCATCAGCCTGCTGGCATATATCGGCCTCGGCTTCTGGATCTCCACCACGCCGTCTGCCCAGGGCAGAAAGGCGCTGTTCTCCTCCGCCATGCTGGGATTGCTTGCGGGGCTTCTGGCCGCTGGCCAGGTGGCGCTGGCCGCGCAGCCGCTTGCAGCGGTAGGTGCACGCACCTCCAATATCCAGACGGCGCTGCTGGTCGCGGCAGCGGCGGTGTGCGGCTTCGCCGGCCTGCGCACGGCGCGGGCAGGCCAGTCGCTGGGTTTCAGCGCGGTATGCGCCGCGTGGACCGCGATGCTGGGCAGCCTCATCGCGGGAACGGTGGTGCTGGCGGAAGCTTACTTCGCCATCATTCCGCCCGACTCGCCCGATCCGTGGAAGCAGTACGAGGGGCTCGCCATCGGCACGCCCGCCACGCAGGCCCTCGTTCACTCGCTCAGCACGGTCACCGCGTTTCTGCTGATCGGGCCGATCGTGGGCTGCCTGGCAGGCGTGCTCTTTGCCTGGTTCGCTTCGCCGCGCAAGAGCTGAACCCGCGCTCCTGTTGGACGCGCCCAGGCCTTAGCTGAACAGAATGCACATGGGAGCGGCTGCCTTGAAGCTCTTGCCTTCGTTGGCCAGTGCGCCGGTCTGCGGGTCGCGCGCAAACACGCTCAGCAGGTTCGAGTCCTGGTTGGCCACCAGCATCCATCGCTCCGTGGGATCGAGCGTGAAGTTGCGGGGAATCTTGCCGCCGCAACTGGTGCGGCCAATCGGGGTCAGGCTTCCAGTCTTGAAATCGGCCTTGAAGCTGTAAAGAAAATCATTGTCGCGATTGGCAAAGTAGACTGACCGTCCATCCTTTGAAATCACCGTATCGCAGGCGCGCGATGGTCCGTGATAACCCTCGGGCAGAAGGTGGATGCGCGTCACCAGGGTCAGGCTGCCGTCGGCCTTGTGCCATTCGAGAATATGCACCGTGGACGCCAGCTCGTTGACCAGGTAGGCGGTGTGGCCGTTGGGATGAAAGTGCAGTGTTCGCGGCCCCTCGCCCGGACTGGCATGATACGCTCCGGCCGGCTTCAGTTCGGCGGTTGCGGCGTTCAGGCTGTAGATGTGGATGCAGTCGCCGCCAAGGTCGTTGACGTAGGCAAACCGGTTGTCCGGCGAGTAGGAAGCGAAGTGGGCGTGCGCGCTCTCCTGGCGGTCTTTGTTCGGGCCATGCTGGGTGTAGTGCTCGCTCCACACGTGCGGGCTCAGCTTGCCATCGGAGACAAGAAAGCTTGCCGCGCTGCCGCCGCCGTAGTCCGCCGAGATCAGCACCCGGCCGGTGTGGTCGAGCGCCACGTGGCAGGTGCCGACGCTGGCCGAGTTCTGCGCCGAGAGCGGGAGCAGGTTGCCATTCTCCACCTGGAAGCTGGCCACTTCGCCGGTGGGCTTGCCGTTGAAGCTGTCTACTTCAGAGGCCGCGTAGAGAAACTTGCGATCCGGAGAAAACGTGACCCAATCCACGTTGGCGAGCTTTGCGGCCACGCCTGCGGGCGTCAACTCGGCGGTGGCCGGGTTCCAGTCATAGGCAAGGATTCCCTGCGGCGTATTGGAGCCGATAAAGACTCGTTGGCGCGAAGGGACGGCAAAGCTGGAGGAGGCTGCGGTTGCAACTGTGGCGGCGGAGGCGGTCTGGATAAAATTGCGGCGCGAAAGTTTAGCCATGGCAGAAGAGATTGTCGCGCATCGAGCGGTAAGTGCGCTAGTTGGAGCAACATTAACTGCTTCGTGGGCCTCATCTTCTAGACTGAATTCAGGGAGCAGGACTTGTCCCACTTCATCAGCTTTGTCCGCATTCCGGCTCTAGCCATTCGCCAGCACATTCGGCCGCTCCCCAGGCTGGGCATTCTCGACGAGGACCGCTTGCGCATGCGGGTCTGGCCCCATGACATCGACTTCAACCTGCACCTGAACAATGCCCGCTACCTCAGCATCATGGACTATGGACGCATCCACCTGCTGGCGCGAACGCGGATGCTGGAACACATCCTCCGCGCCCGCTGGACGCCGATGGTGGGCGCGGTGTGGATGACTTACCGGCGCTCGCTGGGCCTGTTTTCGTGCTTCACGCTGACCTCGCGAATGGTGTGCTGGGACGATCGCTGGTTCTATATGGAGCAGACCTTCACGGGCAGCGAGGGCCTGGCTGCGGCGGGATGGGTGAAGGGCATTCTGCTTGGACCGCAGGGGAATCTCGATCCGCAAACGGTGCTTCAGGCCATCGCGCCCGGCATCGTAAGCCCGCCCATGCCCGAAACCATCGCCACATGGAACGATCTGACCCGCGAAAAACTGCAATCGGGGATGTCGTGATTGGAGTCTCATCTTCGCCGTCCGTCGAGACGGACGGCGAAGGACTGAGGAAGCGCGGTCTCGCTCAAACCGGGTCTCCTCACGCTCGGGCATCGGATTACCGCCCCAATCGGAAGATCACGTTCACCGTCGTCTCCACCTCCACCGGTTCGCCGTTCAGCAGATAAGGGCGATAGCGCCAGTTCTTCACCGCATCGAGCGCGGCCTGCTGCAGCATCGCCGGTCCGCTCATGACGCGCAGATTGGCAATGCTTCCGGATTTGGAGATCGTCGCCTGCAGCACCACCGTTCCCTCGGCGCGAGCCGCGACAGCAATCGGCGGATAGACCGGCACTGTCTTCTGCAACAGCAGCCCCGCCACCACTCCTGAAGAGAGATGGACCGGGCCGTTCTGTCTGTGCGCAGGAACGGCCACGACGGCAGGGTTGCGAAAGAGGTCGCTGCCGCCGGGAATCCCGGGCTCCTGTCCCATGCTCAGCAGGTTGTCGCCCGGCGCTTGTTCCGGTCCGTCGATCTTCGCAATTCCCTTCGGGATGATGCGCGGCGCCAGGAGCTGCAGGCCCTGCATCTCGGGCGCGCCGTGGAATGCGTGCGCTGCTTTCTGCGCGGGTAGCGGCTGCGGAGCGGGCGGCGGTGGCGGCGCTTCCAGCAGCGTGAAAAGCGCCTGCCGTGGCAGCGCCTCCGGATAGATCAGCGGGATCAGCACCAGCACTACAAGGATCGATCCGTTGAAAGCGAGAGCGGCCAGGCTCCAGCCGCGGCTGCGGGTGCGAATTCTGCCTGTGGACTCGAACGTGGAATCTTCAAACATGAACGGCCTCCCCGAATTGAGTTCCAGCCGCGCCGGCGGGGAGGCGGAGAGTTATGCGCGCAGAGGGGGCAGGCCGCTCCGCGCGACCAGTCAGGGCGCGGGGAACGGGAAGCCGGATTCGATGCTCTGCGGCACAGGTCCACCCCAGCGACGATGGCCTGTCGCCGTGCGCCCCGGCACTCCGTTCATCCCAATCGGAACCACTGTGCTTGTGTAGACACCGCGCTGCAATGAAGTGTTCCCGCGTCGACAAAATTGTGCGGGCAAGGTGCGAAGGGGGTGCGATACACTCCGTATCAACGTCCGGACACTACGGCGGAGACCTATGAAACTGTTTCGTTTGTTTGTTTTTGCACTAGCCGCAATCCAAATCGCAAGTGCGCAGGGAACAACACCCGGCGCGAGCCCCAACCCCGATGCCACGCTCAATTACATCCATGCGGCGTGGGACGATCTCACCCGCTCCATGACTGACTGTCACTCGTTGGTAGATATCAAAGTTACGGCGAACCCTGTACTGTATCTGCCCGCCGGTATGACTGCCCCAGGCGCCGTGGCCGCCGTCGAGGACAAGTGCCATGTAAAGGTCATCGCGCTGCCTCGACGCATCGAACAACTCGGCGATGTGCGGCCAGAGGAGTTACCCACTCCGGGACTTCTCTATCTACCCAGCCCCTACGTGGTTCCCGGCGGACGCTTCAACGAAATGTATGGGTGGGATAGTTACTTCATCCTGCTCGGTCTTGAGGCAGACCGCCACGAGGAGTTAGCCAAGGGCATGGTGGATAACTTCCTCTTTGAGATTGAAAACTACGGGGGCGTTCTCAACGCTAACCGGACTTACTATCTCACCCGCTCGCAGCCTCCTTTTCTTACCGCCATGATTCGCGCGGTGTATGAAAATCCGGCCAGCTTTCCCGCCACCATTGCAGGACGACGCGAAGCAAAAGAGTGGCTGGAGCGCGCCTTCACCCTGGCTGAGAAGGACTATTCCACGTGGACACGTCCCGAACACGCTGCCGGGACGACGGGCCTGGCGCGCTACTTCGATTACGGCTCCGGTCCCGTGCCGGAGATGGCGGATGACAGCACCTACTACTCCGACGTGATTCGCTGGCTGATTGCGCATCCGAAGCAGGGCGGCGACGGCTTCCTCGTCAAGGGCTCTGAACATCCCGATGCGGCCGAAGCAGAACGCCTGAAGCGCACCAGTTGCGACGTGAACAAGAGCAAAGTGTGCGAGAGGGCCTGGGCTGGTGGCTACCGGCTCAGCAAGGATTTCTATATCGGCGACCGCGCCATGCGCGAATCGGGGTTCGACCCCAGCAACCGCTTTGGACCCTTCTCCGGTAATACGGAACAGTTCGCGCCCGTGTGCCTGAACAACCTGCTCTATCGCTATGAGCGCGACCTGGAGCACTTCTCCCATCTGCTCGGCAGGCCAGCCGACGCGGCCAAGTGGGACCGGCGCGCGAAGGCCCGCCAGAACGCCATTCAGCGCTATCTCTGGAGGCCGAAGGAAGGCGTCTTCGCGGACTACGACTTTATCCATGCCAGGCCGTCGAGTTATGCCTACATCACTTCGCTTTACCCGCTGTGGTCCGGCGTGGCGACGAGGGAAGAAGCGCAGCAGATGGTCTCCAAACTCAATTTGTTCGAGCGGCCCGGAGGCTTTTCCATGAGCAACACCCAAACCGGACTGCAATGGGATGAGCCCTACGGATGGGCGCCCACCAACTGGATTGCCATCGCCGGTCTTGAAGCGTCAGGTTTCCACGCCGATGCGGCGCGCGTCGCTCAGCACTTCGACTCGAGCGTGGACCAGGGCTTCGCTACCGATGGCACGATCCGCGAAAAGTACAACGTGGTATCGCAGAATGCCAACGTGCAGGTAAGTACCGGCTATAAGCAAAACGTGATCGGATTCGGCTGGACAAATGCCGTCTATCTCAAGAACAGGGAAATCATGCAGGAGCAGTCCGCGGATGCTCCGAAGTAACTCGGCGCATGCAACAAACAAGGGCGCTTTCTCGTCGAGAAAGCGCCCTTGTTCGCGACACGGTTGTCGAGTTATTCAGGCAGGCTAACTGTGCCTTTTACCTGGAAGGTTCCTTCCACGGCCGGCGCGCCGGTGTTGGGCTGGCCTCCGCCGACGGAAACAGAGTACTTACCCTCGGCGATGATCGGCTCCCCGACTTCGGTAACCATGCTCAGGTCGCGGGGATAAAGAGAGAAGTGCACCTTTTGCGACGCCCCCGCATCGAGGTGAACGCGCTGGAAGGCCCTCAGAGCCCGCAGCGGCGCGCCCTTGACGTCCGGGAAGCTCAGGTATAACTGCGCCACCTCGTCGCCGGCGAGTTTGCCGGTATTCGTTACTGTAACGTCCGCCATTACCGGCTCGCCGGCAGTAACTGGGCTGCTGGGAACACTAAGTCCGCTGTAACTGAAGGTTGTATAACTGAGGCCATAACCGAAAGGATAGAGCGGCTTGCCCTCGAAATAGCGATAAGTGCGTCCCTTCATCGAGTAATCCTCGAAGGGGGGTAGCTGTTCGACGGAGGTGTAGAAGGTCACGGGCAAGCGTCCCCCGGGATTGTTGCGGCCGGAGAGTGTCTGCGCCACGGCTGCGCCGCCCTCTTCGCCCGGATACCAGGCATCGACGATGGCGTTGGCGTGCTCCTTTGCCCAGTTCACTCCCAGCGCGCTGCCGTTGGTGAGTACCACGACCAGCGGCTTGCCTGTGGAAGCCACGGCCTCAAGCAGGTCCTGCTCGGGCTTGGGCAGGTCGATACTGGTGCGATCGCCGCCCTTGAAGCCGGGTTCGTCGACGGGCATCTCTTCGCCTTCAAGCTCACTGGTGATGCCCACCACGGCAACGACGACGTCAGCGTCTTTGGCGGCTGCGATGGCGGCCGGTTGCGGCTTGAGATCGACCTTGCTCCAGAGCAGTTGCGAGGTGAGGGTCTTATCGTCGCCGGGCGTGAAGTCGACTTCGAGCTGTGCGGGCTTGCCGGCTTCCAGTTGAACGTGGCCGAGCTTGGTTTCGCCGTTCCAGCCGGAGGTTACGTTTTTGCCGTTGAGCTTGAGGCGGAATCCGCTGCTCGACTTGACTCCCAGGTTGTACTCGCCGGTTTCAGGCGCGGTGAGAGTGGCTTCGTAGCGGATGGACAAGGGCTTGACGTTTGCCACTTCAGCGGGCAACGGAGCGTCGACGACATCGATGTTCTTATCGACGCGCGTGAGAAGTGGGGCCGATGTGGTGGGCCGATTCATGTTGGTCATGTCGAGCTTGGCGTAGCTGACCTTGACGCCCGGCTTTCCATCTGTGGAGAGCGTGGATGCGGGCACCGGTTCCGCGTCTTTGCCGAGGAACTGGGTGCCGGCGACGTAGTTGATCGTGGCGCCGGGAAACTCTTTCCTGATGCCTTCGAGAATGGAGACCGTGTGCGTGGGCTGGCCGTTGTAGTTGCCGAGCAATACCTTGGTCTGATCGGCGAGAGGGCCGACGACGGCAATCTTGATGCCCGAAGTCTTGAGCGGAAGCACCCCGTCGTTCTTGAGCAGGACCATGGACTCATTGGCCAGCTTGCGGGCCATGTCGCGATGCCCGGCGCTGTCGAGAAGCTTCTCATCGATCTTCGTGTAGGGCACCATCTCCGGCGGATCGAACATGCCCAGCTTCATCCGCGCGGTAAACAAGCGGGTCACCGCTACGTCGATATCGCTTTCCTTGAGGAAGCCCTGCTTTACCGCATCGAGGTAGGGCTTGTAATCGTGGTCGTCATTGACCTTCATGAAGAAGTCGACGCACTCATTGTCCATGCCGCGCTTGAGCGAGATGGCGGAGGCTTCGGCCTGCGTTGGCTCGTACTTGTGGCCCTGGTAGATGTCGATTACGGCTCCACAGTCCGAAACCACGTAGCCATTGAAGGCCCATTTTCCGCGCAGCTGATCCTGGAGGAGAAACTCATTGGCGCACGCTGGCTCGCCGTTGATGCTGTTATAAGCGCACATCACCGAGTCGGCCTTGGCTTCGGTTACTGTGGCGCGAAACGCGGGCAGATAGGTGTCCATCTCATCATGCTTGCTGACCGTCACGTCGGCGTTATGGCGCGTGGGCTCCGGCCCGCTATGGACTGCGTAGTGCTTGGGGGTCGAGATCACGCGATAGTACTTCGGATCGTCGCCTTGCATGCCGGTGACGAAGGCCACGCCCATGCGCGCGGTGAGGAAGGGATCCTCGCCGTATGTTTCCTGTCCTCGGCCCCAGCGCGGGTCGCGGAAGATGTTGATGTTGGGTGCCCAGAAGTCCAGCCCTTCAAAAATATTGCTATGCCCGGCGCGCATTGCCTGCGCATGCTTGATGCGCCCCTCGGTGCCGATCACAATAGCCATCTTGTGAATGGAAGGGGCGTCAAAGGTTGCGGCCAGCCCGATTGGCTCGGGAAACTCCGTGGTCCCGTTCACGGCCACGCCGTGCAGCGATTCGCTCCACCAGTCGTAGGCCGGAACGTTGAGCCGTGGAATGGCCCGGGCCTGGTTCACCAACTGCGAAGCCTTCTCCTGCAGCGTCATCCTGTGCACCAGGTCGGCCGCGCGCTGTTCCGGCGGTAGGCTGGGGTCCATGTACTTCGGCTTCTGTGCGTCCTGCGCGCCAGCCAAACCGGCCGCTCCACAGCACAGCAATGCTGCTGCCGCCAATTGCAATCCAAGCTTCTTCATCGCATCCCTCGCCGGCGGGTCCAAATTCGGAGGTCGTTCGCGACGCGAAAATGTTTTCCCGCCCTCGGCTGCCAACCCTAATGCGGCAAAGGGAGACCTGTCAAGCAGGCAGGTTATCGTCATTCTCTGGTAAAAAATCGGTTTATTCGTCGCCGTCGAAGTCCGAATCCAGAAGGAGGGGCATGGCCGGAAACGGGGCCGAGGCACGCGGCTCCACAGGGTAGGGAATCCTGTGCGCCACGGATCCTCAGGCCGCATACCACGGGGACAGCAGCAATAGCCTCAGGTATCGGGCCCCACACAGTATGTATCTCGCTGTGCTGCACACACACCGGGGAATTGATTCCCTGCCTCGCCGCGGCTGCGCTTTGAAGTTCGCACCGCAGCCCCCCTGAGGTAGATGGAGCAGAGGTTTCCTAGACTTGGTGATTTTGTGCCGTCCGGATCGAGCACCGTTCTTTTAGACCGGTGCTTGAAACCCGCTGCGATTTTCCCTGGTTCAGACAAAAATCAATGAGCTGGTCGAGGAGGTGTCATATAAAGCAGAGACTGAACCTAATCTGAAGATACTGAGGCCTCGGTTCTGATGCCCTGGCCGCCGGGTCCGCAATCATCGATAGTTTGAGTGCATGGATGCACACGCCCGGTTGAGATTCTTTTGCTGTTCAGAAGCGGAAGTAGGCACCGATCATCGGTTCGGCGGTGTGGGTGAATGCTTTGGTCGATAGGAAAGCGCTCGTGAGTTCCGGAGATTTATAGAGATTGCCACGGTATTGCAGGCGCAGGCCGAGGTGCGGCAGCAGACCCCAGTCAAGGCCCGCGCCGTACACAAAGACTCCCTGGGTCGAGGTGTTGGTGGGTGCGGGAGAGATTCCGCAGAGCGCGTTCAGCTGATAACAGCTCAACTTATTAGCGTTGGCAGGTATATTCACCAGCAATCCCCCGCCTGCCAGCGCAAAGGGCCGCAGGTTGGCAATCTTCAGCGAAATCACCCAATCGCCCGTGATTTCATGTGCGTCGTTCGCAACAGCGGCGCTGAGGGGAACTGCGCAGTTGACGAAGCCCGTGGGACACGGAGGCAAAACCCTGTTCGTGTATTCCTGGTTGGCTCGATTGAACGAGTATGTCGCTTCGTACCCAACGATCGGATTCACGATGTGCCGCAGCTCGATCATCCCGCCCGCCTGATTCGCCGGACTCTGCAGGACGCCATTGCCTGTTGTCGTTCCGCTGAAAGCCCCATAGACGCTCAGCGCCACATCGGTCTGCGCAACGGCCGAGGCAGCGCTCGCCACCATAAGCCCAACCAAAACGAATGCCTTATGAATGTTTTGAATGCGCATGAAGATCACCTCCGCTGGAAAGGCTATCTTTGATCACAAACCCGAGCGTCCTACTCGCACAACTTGCGAACGTTAGACGATCCTACTTCGTGAAGATCATTCCCAGATGTGACAACCGGCGCCTCGGCGGGGCAATTGCATGAACATCAAGCGAGTCCGAGTAGTTGAGAGCGGCAGAGGCGGGAGGTCGCGGCGATGAAGCGTTGGGCCTTGAGGCCGCCTTTTAGTTTGACTGTATTGAGTTGTCACCTAGTCAATCGCATTGAGGCGCGGACCGCCTCCACAGTCGGAGGATCGACGGGTGTAACCTTCCCCCGGGCTCTCACGTAAGTGCAGGACAGAGGCAAGAAGCACGATGCGGAACGGGGCGAGCGGCGAGTCGGAACCGTTGGAAGGCTTCCAGCGCGGCGACATCGATGCTTTTGAGACTCTCTTCCGCCAGCATCAGCGGGCAGTGTATGGCTGGATCTTGCGCATCGTTCGCGATTCGTCCGCGGCGGAAGACCTGACGATTGAGACTTTCTGGCGCATTTACAGGGCTCATGCGCGATTCGACGCTGCTCGGGGATTCGAAGCATGGGCGCGCCGCATCGCCACCAACGCGGCATTCGATTGGCTGCGCGCGCGGCGGCCGGAGAGCGCGATGCCGGCGGAGTTCTTTGCCGATCGGCCCTCGCCGACCTTGGCCAACCCCGGAGTCGATGACGAAATCCGGCGTAAAACGGCCGGCGCGGTTGGACGTTTGCCGCCCGGCTTGCGGATTGCGGCCACTCTCGCGGTGGTCGAAGAGCGGCCGCAAAAAGAAGTGGCTGACGCGCTCGGAATCTCAATTGCCGCCGTCAAGCTGCGCGTGTTTCGCGCGCTTCGCTTGCTTAGAAAAGACTTGCAACAGCAGGGGATCACACCATGAACGGGAACGATTACGACCGAATGAAAAGAATGCTCAAACAGGCGCTGCCGCCCATCGAGGGCGAACCCGAGCCGGAGCGCGACCTGTGGCCCGGGATGCTGCGCCGGCTCGACGAAGGCCCCGTGGCGGTGCCTTGGTTTGACTGGGCTTTGCTTGGCGGACTGGTAGGCATGGCCGCGCTTTTTCCGCCATGGATTCCCTTGCTTCTTTACTACCTGTGAACCGGCGGGCGAGCATGCCCGCTGCAAAGGAGAACGCAATGAATACGCACCCTTATCTGCGCGCCTTTCTGGCCGGAGTCTTTGTGCCAACACTGGTGCTGCCGCTGATCCTGACGGGGTTTATCATTTTTCGGCTGGTGCTGCACGTGCCCGTTCCGATCGAGCGCGCCATCATATTCCCCATGGCCATTGTTCCGAGTTTGTTCGGCCTGTGGAACATGGTCTGGCTGGCGTCGCACGCGCGCACCCATTTGCCCATTGGTTTTCACGGCGCTTTGCTGCCCATGATCATGGCGCCGGTAGGGGCACTGGTGGCGAGTTGCCTGGGCATTCTTGCGCTTGGGAAAACGGGCATCACCTGGTTTCATGTGTGCGAAGTGCCGTATGCGCTCATTGCCGGCGTTTTTCTTGCCGCGTTGGCTGCCTACTATCTGGCCTGGAAGTACATTGTGGGCTTCGTAAACCGGACGCTGGGAATTGCCTGAGAGCAGTTGGCAATGGAATCCCGACACAAGAGCGCTTCCAGCCTGAACCTAGAGGGTTGGTGCCGCTTCTTCGAAAAAGTCCTGCAGCCCGGCGCGATGAGCGTGGGCGACCATGGTGGACTGGATTTCGAGGGCAAGGGCTAGGGCGTCGCGCCCTTGGCGGCCGGTTACCTGAGGCTCGCGGCGGGTGCGGACAGACTCCAGGAAAGACTCAATCTCCAGCCGCAGCGGCTCGCCCGGCGTCACCACCGGCTTGGCAATCGATAGTCCGGGCGCGGGATGCCCTCCGGCTGCCGCCAACTGGGCCAGCATGGCCGGATCCACCTTGCCTGAGGCCAGAAGAGCGGCGATCTCCGGCGGAAGACTGCCAGGAATTCCGGAATCCAGCCGAATGACGAGCAGATCGCGCCGTGCGTAGTCGATGGAGACATACTGGCGGGGCTCGAAGAAGCGCAGCTTGCGTACGCGCTCTGTGGAAACGCGCGACGCCGTGAAGTTGGCCACGCACCCGGATTCGAACTCCACGCGGACGTTGGCGATGTCCACCTTGGGAGAAAGGATGGGCAGCCCCACGGCGCGCACCTCGCGTACCGGCGAGTGAGCAAAGGTGAGCACGATGTCCAGGTCGTGAATCATCAGGTCCAGCACCACGTCCACGTCGAGGGAGCGCGGCGTGAACACCGAGAGCCGGTGCGCCTCAAAGAACATTGGCCGGCGAAGCCGGGGCTGAATTGCCAGAACAGCGGGGTTGAAGCGCTCCAGGTGTCCCGGCTGCAGAATGCGCTTGCCCTTGGCGGCAAGCGCCACGAGTTCGTCAGCTTCGGGAAGCGTCGCCGCCAGGGGCTTTTCCACCAGCAGATCCAGGCCGGCATCGAGCAGCGCCGAAGCCACCGCATGATGGTGCACGGTGGGAACGGCGACCGAAGCCGCATCCAGCCGCAGGTCAGCCGACAGGAGCTCATCGACAGAAGAAAAGACGGGGATCGCGTAATTGGCGGCCGTCTCGGCAGCGCGGCCCGCGTCCGGCTCCAGGGCGGCAACCAGGGCAACGCCCAGTCCCGCCGTTTCAAGTTCGCGATAGACACGAAGATGGTTGCGGCCAAAGGCCCCGGCGCCGGCGACGGCTACACGCACAATGGGTTCGCCGGGGATTGCTATGCCCCTTTGCCTTCAACGGCCTTCAAACAGCGGCTATAAAGCTCCAGCAACTCGGTCACGTGCTCCTCGGGCTTTGTCCCGCCAGAGCTGATGAAGCCGGTCGACGGCGCGGCTGGTCGGCCAATGTTGGCTGTTCCAGCCACAAACTTGAGCAGATCGAGAGCGATATCTTCGTTGCGGCGTGCGCCAAGGCCAGCGGTATTAAGAGCGTCCATCCTGAAAGGTCTCCGAAGAGAGATGCTACCAGATGGCGCGTTGCCGCCGCAGAGAAGCGGCGTTCGCCCTTTTGCGCAAAGACGGATTGGGTTCTATGGGTCGTAACACTGATAGCCTGAGGGCGGAGAAGGTATGGTGACGGCCTACATCGGAATTGGCGGGAACCTGGCCAGCGATGCAGGGCCGCCGGAGGCTACACTGGCCGCGGCGGTCGAGCGGCTTGAGTCGCTGGGCCGCGTCATCTGCCGTTCGTCCCTCTACAGCACCGAGCCGGTGGGATTTTCTGCCCAGCCGCGGTTTCTGAACGCCGTTGTCGCTCTCGAAACCGGGTTGGACCCGCGCGCGCTCCTGGAGGGTCTGCTGCGTATCGAGAAGCAGTTCGGCCGCGACCGGTCGGCGGGCATTGTGAACGGCCCCCGCACGCTCGATCTGGATATTCTGCTCTTCGGCGACCGGGCCATCAGCGAGCCTGGACTGGAGATTCCCCACCCGCGGCTGGCCGAACGTGCCTTTGTCCTGGTGCCTTTGGCAGAGATTGCATCGAATGTTGTGGATGCCCGCAGCGGGAAGACCATGAAACAATGGCTGCAGGCGTTGCCTGAAGGGGTCCCCCAAAAAACCAATGCGGTTATTCCTGTCCAAAGCAATCTATGGCGCGCTGGCGCTTGCCGGAATTCTCTCGATCCCGATGACCCTCCTCGCACAGACCCCGGTGCCCCTCACGCTCACGGTGGAGGATAAATCCGGTGCCGCCATCGCCGGAGCCTCCGTTGCCCAGGCCGACGGCCCCCTGCTGGGCAAGACAGACACCGACGGCCGGCTCACCTTCAAGTGCGTGATACCGTGCCGCTTGCGCGTCGATGCCCAGGGATTTACAGGGAAATACGCAGAGATCAGCGCGGATACCACCATCCGCCTTTCGCCTGCCGGCGCCAGCCAGCAGGTCACCGTGACCGCCTATCGCACGCCGCTGGGTGAGTTGCAGAGCCCGGTGACCACCCGCGTACTCTCTCAAGCCGCCCTCGAAAGCACGGCTGCCGTCTCGCTCTCGGGCAAGATGCGGCAGCTTCCCGGCGTGGAGTTGTTCCGCCGCTCCAGCTCCCTGGTGGCCAACCCGTCGTCGCAGGGAATCAGCCTGCGCGGCCTGGGATCGACGTCAGCCAGCCGTACGCTGCTCACCCTCGACGACGTTCCGCTGAACGACCCCGTCGGCGGGTGGATTCACTGGGAAGAGCAGCCGGAGCTGGCCATCCAGAGCATTGAGCTGGTGCGCGGAGGAGCAAGCGACCTCTACGGATCGAGCGCCATCGGCGGCGTGGTCAACCTGCAACTGACGCGCCCCTCGGCCAGCATGGGTGAGCTCAAATCCAGCTACGGCGCAGAGGGTACATACGACGAGAATCTGCTGGCCCAGACCACGCACGGCCCCTGGGGGCTGCTGGCCTCGGGCGGCGTGTTGGGAACCGACGGCTACATCCAGGAGGCGCCCTGGCAGCGCGGCCCGGTGGATACCGCTTCCAACGTGCATGCGCAAAACGGCCTTCTGCTGGTTGAACGCCATCGCGGGCCGCTGCGCGTGTTCGCTCGCGGAAGCGGATTCAACGAAGCGCGCGGTAACGGAACGGTGTTCCAGACCAACGGGACGCGCCTGTGGCGCTATGCGACGGGCGGCGACTTGCAAAATGCGCGGGGAGCCACGGTGGGTCTGCGGCTTTATGGATCGGCAGAGCACTTCCGTCAGACGTTTTCGAGTATTTCGAGCCTTCCCAAATTCGGCGACTCGTCTTGTTCCTACCGCTGCGGCGAATTTCCCACCCGGTTCACCCTCATTCCGGATAACGAACTCGGCGCGGCCCTGCACGGCAGCCAACCGCTGGGGGCCGGGCTTCTGGTCCTGGCCGGGGCAGACGTGCATGACGTGCGAGTCTGGGACCAGGAACAAACCTTCGGCGCCACCGCCGCTCTCACCAACCTGCACGTGCACCAGCGCGACTCCGGCCTTTACGGCGAGGTGATGTGGGTGCACAAAGCGTGGACGCTGACCGCATCCGGGCGCATGGACTGGTTCCAGAACTACGATGGACGCCAGGTGCAATGGCAGGGAGCGGCTTGGCAGCCCTCGGCCACGCAGCCTCCGCAGTTTGACCGGAGTGTCTTCGATCCCCGGCTGGGCGTCTCACGGAAACTCGGGGATCACTGGGCGCTGTCGGCCTCGGGCTTCCGCGCGTTTCGCGCCCCCACGCCGAGCGAGCTTTACCGCTCCACGCAGGTAGGCAACAAGCTCACCAAGCCGAACGGATCGCTGGAGATCGAGCGCGCCACCGGGTGGGAGACGGGTTTGGCGAGCGAACGCCGGTGGGGCACGGTGCGCGCAAGCTACTTCCTTACCCAGGTGAATCGGCCCATCACCGCCGTCACTCTCAACCCGTTGTCGTCGCCCATTCTGCTCAAGCGGGAGAATCTTGGGCAGATCGAAAGCCGCGGCGTCTCGCTCGACTACGAACTGGCCCCGCTGAGCTGGCTGGCACTCGACGGCGGCTACCAGTACGCCCACGCCACGGTGAGCCGCGGCTCGCAGGATCTGGGCAACTGGATTCCCGCGGTGGCCCACAACATGGCCGCGCTCAATATGCGCGCCTACAAACCAAGGCTCGGGACCCTGAGCCTGCAAAGCCGGCTCAGCGGCCGGCAGTTCGATGACGACGCGAATCTCTACATGCTGCACGGCTACTTCCGCCTCGATGCGTATGCCTCTCACGAGTTCGGCAGCCACATCGAACTGTTCGCTGCCGGAGAAAACCTCTTCGATCGCAACATCGAGGTGGCCAAGACACCCACCACCACCCTGGCCATGCCGCGCGTGGCCCGCGCCGGCTTTCTGGTCCGCATCGGCGGAATAGGCAGGTAGCGTTGCGCGCGGGCACGGCAACCCGGACCCGCCTCCGCATCTTCAGGAAACGGAGGATGCTTGCCTCCCCCCTTCCATCCCCCCCCTGGCC
>VFSW01004280.1_pt1 | contig 21306 bp, 14 predicted proteins | sample 5358111 | NCBI WGS metagenome assembly VFSW01 (sample SAMN11554181, study PRJNA540505) | mine drainage metagenome | isolation source: sediment from site ElyBrook_90M | place: USA: Ely Copper Mine, Vershire, VT | collected 2017
GACTCGAACCTATGACCACCTGTGTGTAAGACAGGCGCTCTACCAACTGAGCTATGCGCCCATAAAAAACACCATATCTTAGTTCAAAGAGGGATAATCGGCAACGGTTTTCGGAAGTGGGACATAGCGTCATTTTCTTTTTTGAGAAGCTCTTCATTGGCCATGGTAACGACAACTCCCTCGCGGACTTGGGGTAGAAGTTCTTTTTCAACAGCGAGTTTGATCTCTGAGCGCGTAGCCTCGAGGAGCGCTTTGCGGAAGTGGGAACGCATCTCAGGGGTTTTGCCCTCTCTCCACCAGGTATAAGCGGCGATCGCTCGCCCTCCAGGGGGAATGGGGCTATCAAGTTGTTGGATCATGCCAAGTTTGGCTTCTTCGAGATCACGGTCGGTAAATTTTCCTTCCGCAACATAGGCGATGGCTTCTTCAAAAACCCGGAGCGTATGCGCTATCTGCGGATCGCGGCCGGAATAGAACGTGAACTGTCCTGTCCCTGCCAGGTAGGAAGAGCCTGATTGGTAGGCGCCGCCTTGTTCGCGGATTTTGGGGTGCAAGACTTTATTGTCGAACAGGTGCGATGCCAAACTAAGATAGGGAGCATGCGGATGGATGTAGGGGGAGACTTTGAACGCCATGCAGGTCGAAGCGATGGGAGTCGCAATGGCTCTTGCTTGAGAAGAGACGGGGACAAGCGGATAGGAGCCGGTCCATACGGGTACCGAGTGCGAGGGGAGCTGGAGGAGGCCATGGTAATCGGTTTTTTTCAGGTGGCCGATCATGGCAGCATCGCAGCTGAGCACAAGATGGGGATTGCGGAGAGATAAGATTTGTTCTTGCATCCCTTGGAGGCGCTGGCAGACTTTTTTGATATTTTTCTCTTCACAAAGTTTATTAATCATATGGAAAAAGGAGAGCCCGTACCATTGATGCGAGAGTTTGGTGGCGATTGATGTTCCTGATAGGGCGAGCTGCGTCGCATAGCGTAGCGCATTGCGCGCCAGGCGTGTTTGCAAACCGCTTTGCGTTTGCATGAGAAGCTCTTCGATGCGCTCTGCTTCGTCGAATCTAGGAGATGCCACCATCTCTTTTAATAGGGAAAAGAGTTCCTTTGATTTGCGATAGAGGGCTTTTCCTCGGATCGCAACGCCGGGGCGTAGCGCCTTCGAGTCGACAGCCATGACGTAAGGAGCAAAGGAGGCGCCGATGCCCCCTGTATGCGCCTGCATATACGAAAGGTTATCCATGTACGATCGCCCGCCGGCTCCCACTTCAGGTAGGATCGAGATGAAAAATTGTGCAAACGATAGGTCTTCTTCGGGAATGTGGGAAAAATCAAAGAACAAATCGGAGTAGACGATCTTGTTCGTGAAATTTTCATGGTAAAAGACATGTTTATGTTCTTTCAAAGCATAGTCGCGAATGAGAACAGGGACATCGTGGAGCGACACTTTAGGCAGGCACTCGAGGCTTTGTCCTTCGATCTCTTTTTGATATTTGTGTAGGCTTTCTGTCCGGTTGATGACTTCTTGTTTTCCTTCGGGCGATAACTTGGCTTCGATTTCCCGGAGTAGGAGTTTTTCGGTCTCTTCTTCTTTCGCGATCAAATCAGGATCGGGTTTCATCACCACTCGGAGGCGATGAGGATTATCGATGAGGTATTTTTTAACCACCGAGGGTAAGTAGTTAGGATCTGCGATGTGTTTACGTAAGCTATCAAAGAGCTGATGGATGAGAAGGGCATTTTCCGGTGGGCAATTATGCTGCTTGGCCAGCGCTGAGCGGAAAAAAAGCGTCAGGCCAAAGGGCGAATGGTCGCCGACAATCTCTGTACGCGAAAACTCAATCTGATGGAGTGCCGCTTCAATCAACTCAGAGTCAAATACGACCTCTTGCAGAGTCTTTAAAATGAGGCTTTCGATGGCCTGAGCATTTTCTTCCTTGCAGCCTCGGCAGATAATCACATAGGGAAGCTCAGACATTTCGGTGTCGATAAAAGCATCGGCCGTCACGCACAGCCCCGACTGTAAGAGAGGGTATTTTAGCGGAGAGGCGTCGGTCTCCATGAGGATCGCATCGATGAGGGTGAGAGCGAGCGCTGTCTCTTGATCGAGAATGGGTACTGTGAGCCAGGCAAAAGCCACGTAACATTTTTTCTCCAGCTCGTCGGTTTCGGTTGTGGGATAGAGTCCCTTTTTCTCTTTCGGCGCCGACCATCGTTTTTGTTGAGGAAGAGGCGGTAGCGGAGGCTTTTTAACTACACTTTTAAGTTCCTTTTCACTCAAAAAATCCAGATGTTTTTTGAGAGGCAGATTGCCGTAGAAGAAAAAGAGGCAGCGTGAGGGATGATAGTACTGATCGTGGAAAGCACGCAGCTCTTCATAGGTGAGCGTCGGGATGATTTTCGGATCGCCGCCAGAAGCGTGTGAGTAGGGAAGATCAGGAACCAGCGCCCCCATGATATAATGCCATAGCCTCGTTTCAGGGCTGATGAGCGCCCCTTTCATCTCATTATAGACGATCCCTTTCCACTCCAATTTATCCTTCACAAATTCTAGCCGATGCCCTTCCTGCCAAAAACTCTCTTTTTTCAAGTTAGGATGGAAGACGGCATCGAAATAGACATCGAGCAAGTTGTAAAAGGCATTTTCGACCTGGCTCGCAGCGGGGTAGCAGGTGAAGTCCGAACCCGTCAGCGCATTCATGAACGTATGCAAACTTCTTCGCGTCATGGCAAAGAAGGGATCTTTCACAGGGAATTTTTTCGATCCGCAGAGCACCGTATGTTCTAAGATGTGAGCGACGCCATTCGAATTGTAGGGGAGCGTTTGAAAGGATAGACAAAACAAATTTTCAGGGTCGTCATTGGCGATATGCATGACCGTGGCCCCGGTGGGCTCATGCTCTAGTTCCACGAGCTGGGCTCTCAGTTCTGTCAGGGGAAGGATCCGTTTTACGACAAAGTCGCGATACTTTTCGCCGATGGTTGTTAGTGACATAAGGTTGCATTCTATCCTTCTTCACGATTAATCGACAACACATTATTTTAATTTATGTTTTGACAACCCTTGAAATAAAACAGAAAATATAGTAGAATTTCTTCAAATTATAGGAAAATAGATGGATCTTATTCAAAAAATAAGCGGTTATTTTGTCAGTAAGTCGAATCCCGTACCTGCGGGAACCCTTCCTGCTGATCAGAAGGCTCAAGGAGCTTTTGCTTTTTTCATCTCTCAAGGAATGAGCTCTTCATCGAAAAAATTCCATTTTGCGGTCGCAGGCCTTTTGCTTCTTACGTTAGGCACGGCTGTTTATATGCTTTGGAATAGAAGGAAAACACAAGCAGTAAAATCGCAACCACTATTCCTTACTATTGACAATGTCAAAGTGCCGGTCTCTCGACTAGTGCCAAATCAGCAAACAAAAATGACTCACGATCTCAAAGAATCTCTTCTGAAGATTGTCGAGAAAGATAATGGATGCCAAGCTGTGTTGAAAAGTGAGGTGACCACAAAGCTTGTCGAACGGATTCAAAAAGAAAAAAATCCTGATTTAAACGGTGTCCTAACCATGCTAAGGGCAGGAAACCAAGCGTTGCAATCGACTAAAGAATCGGTGCTCAAAAAAAATGAAAAAAAAGAGCAGGGTTGGGAAAAAACCGACAATGGAATGATTGTTTTAGAAAAATTAATTGTTCCGCGCAAGCTTTTGATCGAAGCCCTCGAGGAAGAGATTCGGCAAAATTCCGAATCGGAAAGCAGGGGTCCTTCCTCGCCAGTCGTAATTCCTTCTCAGCAATTATCCGACGTAGAGCAGACGGCAATGAATTTAGCACAGCTGGCGCAACACGGATTCGGTTCTGAAAATGAAGCGATTTTCAAAATAACCCTACGCTCCCTACAGAGCGAGCTTCTCCATGCTCTTATTCCTATTTTCCAACAAGAAGCTAATAAAGATCGTAGCTACACGATACCCCAGAAAATTATTACCTATATTAAACAAGAGCTTCAGTCGCGCACTCCACAAAATCAAAATGTCGCACGAGATAAAATTTTTACCGTGTGGGATTCAGAGAATGGACAATTTCAAGAGGACGTTTCAAAAATTCCGCTCAAGAGAATATCTGATATTTTATTGCAAGCCATGCGAGATCTTCAAAATGATCAACAGCAGGTGAGTGAGGAACAACAGGCGCAAGCCCTGTGCCAAATACAAGTGATTCTTAATGAACGGACGCTAAAAGACGTGGAAGGGCTGAGGGATTTTATAAAGTTCGATTTAACAAGTCTGAACCCAGCAACTGCCGACTACAAGCTGCGACAGGGTCTTACTTCTCATGTAAAAGAAGTTCTTCAGAGAAAATCTAAAGATAATCAGTAAATTTGTAGGCCTCAAGGTTTTATTCAGACGAACCCAGCGGAGCCTCTAAAAAACCTATAAATCGCATTATATTAAATTGTTTATTATGTGCGCAGATAATGCAATGAAGTGTATAATGTTCTTAATTATTTTGGAGAATTTAAAATGGTCGAATTAGTTGGTGTTGCAAATCAAGAACAGTTATGTCGAGTTACTCCAAAACCATCGTGGGTGAAAGATGTAGAATATCCTACAACAACGGAAGAGCGGGTCTTCCAAAAAGGACTTCAGGAGCTCCTGCATGATACCCAGGTAAATTGGGAAACCCAAACGTTGTTTACTCGAGAAGTGACACGTGTACTTAATCCAATTGGAGCCAAAAATTTCTGTACTTTGACCCTCTCTTTCGATCCTTTAACCTTCAGATTAGAGGTGCATTATATTCGGGTGCATCGAGGCAATCGATCTGAGGATCGGCATCTGAATTCCCCTTCACAATTTTCTGAGCTTCCATGGATAAATGGTCGGGCAACAAAAATTCGATTGTTAACTTATATGCTTGAAGATGTTCGGCCTGGAGACATCATTGAATATGCTAGTTCGCGTGTCTTGATCCACAATTCGACTCAATCATGGGATGGGGGTTGCCTCGTGTACATCGATTATCCAACTTCGGTGGAAGTCGTGTCCTTTGGTGTGCATAATCCACATAAGCGATACTTAAATGCACGAGTTTATAACGATAATCCTAAATCTTCTCCTTTCGATTCGCATGAAGTATCTGAATATTTTTGGAAATTTGAGCATACAAAAGCTATTGAAAAACCTTCATGGCGTAAGGGGGATCGGTATATCGCTTTAACCGCGGACAAAACGTGGGCAGATGTCGTACAAAGAGAAATTTCTCACTATGATTTATCTACACCTTTCTATTCTCCCGAAATGGAAAATCTCATTATAGCCTGGAAAGCAAAGACGTCTTCTCTTCTCGAGTTGGCGACTTTAGCAGTCCGATTTGTGCAGGATGAAATAAGGTTTTTCGAAGAAGATACAGCTAAGATTGGGAAGTATAATAAACCCTGCGATCCTAAGGAAACGTTCAGGAAACGTTTGGGGTGCTGTCGAGATAAAGTGCTTCTTCTCCATGCGTTTTTTAAAATGATAGGCATCTCTTCATTTATCGTTGTTACCCATGATTTAGAAACGAAAGGCTTCCTCCCGGCCGAGGCTCCGCTTCCCATGCGTCAACTATTCGACCACATTATTTTAAAAGCAGAGATTGCGGGAAAAGACTATTGGATCGAGGCAACGGATAATTGTCGGCGGGGACTTTTACAGCAAACGAACTATGAACAAGAAAAATGGGGGCTTGTGCTCGCCCCCAACACAACAGACTTAGTCACTATTCCGAAGGTAAAGCTTACAAGGCCTTCTCACGATTTTTTTACTGAATTAAAAATGACCTCTCCCAAAGGAGGAGAGAAAACGGTGGTTCTGAAATTTTTTGATAACGAAGCGGATGCTGTACGGGGAAAACTATATGCAGATGGTAGTGATTTCTTTAAACAGCCCAATTCGAGAAATTATAAAGTTACAGATGATGAAAAAGATAATTGTATTGCAATTTCACAGACGATCGATTGGGTGATATCTGATAAGGGCATTGTAATTGAATTTTCGCTTTTAGAAGATATGGTTCCCTCTTCCATCGAGACCAATAATTCTTGGGTGCTGACGGGTAAGCAATGGATCAAGCAAAAGGTCTCTGTAACGGGCGACATCCAGCTTAAAGCCCCACCCTATCTTAATGATGAAACAAATGAATTTTTTTCCTTTCAAGAAGGAAGGAGCTCACAAGACGCTAACCGCCTGGATTATACCGTTGAATTGCATTATCTACAGGACAGGGTATCCCATGATCGTCTAGGAGATTTTGCCAAAGCTCTTGGAAAGATTGATGCTTCACCTATTACTATCCCCATGGGCCTGTCCCAAGCCTCGCCAGCAACCCCACCAACGGCTCCTAAATCTTCTGGCTTTTTCCAGAATTTTTTCACTAAGATTTGGAGCGGTTTAGCAGGGCTATTCGCTTATGCCCGGTCCTTCTTTAGGTCCAAGTAAGGTTCGCAGCCGATTGGTATTCGGTGACGCGGGTCTCGAAGAAGTTCTTCTCTTTACCCAGATCGATCGTCTCGCTCATCCAGGGGAACGGATTCTTGGATTTGTAGAGCGTCTTAAGGTCAATGCGCTCTAAGCGGCAATCGGATTGTAGTTTGTTTTTTTAAATTGAAGAAAACTAGAATAGAAAACAAGCTTAGGCATTATCTGTAATTTTGTTTGGCTAAAAATGGCAATTATTATTATACTTTTTTCTAAAATAATGGAGAAATAATGATAGAATCAAAGCCCTCAGGTTATTCTGAAGGCCCCATCCCTCCCTGGGTGAAACCTCAAGCCTATGACCTAGACGCTAAACCTCGGGGTAGCCAGGTAAGTCTACAGGTTCTCCTTGAGGAGTGTCAGGAGAATATCGAAGAAAATACTTATTATTTCCGATGGGTGGCGCGAGTTCTTAATGTATCAGGGGCTCAAGAGTTGCTCAAAAAGAAAATTACTTATGAGCCTGCTCGTGAGAAGGTTGTTATGCATACGCAGCGAGTATTCAGAGAAAACAAATGGGAGAATCGTCTCGAAAATCCTATCCGTACAAAAAACAATCCTAGCAATGGAGAGGAAACTTTAACATTCATTCTTAAGGATATTCGTTCAGGGGACGTTTACGAATGGTCCTATTCTACAATCAAGACGCATGTATTCTTTACTGAACGTTATGGAAAATTTTATTGCTTCGAATCGGATAAACCTGTTGATAAATCTTACATCCGAATTATTGTCGATCCTCGCCGTCCTTTAAAAGTTAAGGAGCTTCACACAGAAGTGCCTCGCATTAAAGAAGAGCTGCCAAATGGTGCAACGGCCTATTCTTGGGAAAAGAAAAATACTATTTCTATCAGTGATCCGGATTGGACTAAAGGCCATGAATCTATCCAAGTCAGTGAATACGCAAGCTGGAGCGAAGTTGTAAAGAAAAAGTTACCTCTATACTCCTTGCCCCCTCAATTCGATCCTTCGGAGGAAATGCGTAAGCTGATTGATCAGTGGAATGGATTGCCAAATGAGTTAGACCGGGCGACGGCAGCTGTTCGATTTGTTCAAGCTCAGATCGCATATTTGTCAATGGACGGGGAGCTCTTTGGTCAAAAGCCTGCCGATCCCAATGAGACTTTACAAAAACGTTGGGGATGCTGCCGAGACAAGGCGCTTCTTCTTCACGGTTTTTTTAAGTATATGAACATTGACTCCTGGTGCGTGTTTGTCAATACTTCTGGGTTTGAACATCGAGAAATGATTTTACCTACACCTTACGAATTTGGTCATGTTATGGTAAAAGCAAAGATAGGTGGAAAAGACTACTGGATAGAAACCACAGATTCTTTTGAAGGCGGTTCTCTCAAAGAAACAACAATCACCAGTAAACAATGGGGTCTCATTTTAGATGTTAACACTCAAAGCATCACACCTATACCCCAAGTTAAACTGGAAAGACTCAGCGTAAAGAGTATCACAACATTTGAGTTTATCTCTCCACTCGAGGTTAAGTTGTGGATTGATACAGATTTTTATGATCAAGCTGCAGATCGTATGCGAAATGCTGTGAGTAAGATGGATCTTTGGGATTATACATCAGCCCGAATAGAGTGGTTCAAGAATAAGTATGGAAAAATAGAGCGCGAAGAAAGAGCTCGAGTCAAGGATGACGGAAAAGAAAACATAATGTCTCTGACAGAAAGTTATAAAATTTCTTTGGATAAACAATGGCTAGGCAAACCTTTTCGTTATTTTCCATCGCTCATAGAGAATCTGGCTCGCGACCTCGACCTGACGTCAGAGAGCAGTATAGACTTTCCCTTGTGGGTAAGAGAATCTGTTAATGTAATAAACCCTTATCAAAAGATGTCTGTTGATGGTTATTATAAAATAGAAAATGCTAATTTTACCTATTCAAGTGACAGTTTTAAATCAACGAAAGTTGTTAATAAATATTGTTGGAGTTTCGAATTACGACATCATAAGGACACAGTAGAGTCCAGCGAAAAAGCCCAGTATAATAGCGATGTTGAGAAAATATTCGCTAATCGTCCTGTCATAAAAATACAGCGGCAAGATCAAGGATCTCGGTTTTTCCATTATCTTTTCAAAGGAATCAAAAGCCTGTTTATCGGCCTCTGGCGTCTCTTTTTTGCTCCTAAAAAGCCTTGAGGATCCTCTGCGAAATTCATTCTCCGGATCTTTCCGACGATTTTTGCGATCCTCGATTTTTCGAACTCCCTAACTTTATTCAAGTTACGTCGTTCTCCAAAATCGTCGGCTCGCAGAAAATCGATCGAAAATCTCCAGCAAAGCAATTTCCCAGAGGGTCCTTGAGGTTTCCCTCAAGGCTCCAGAGTTATCAGGTCCAAGTAAGGTTCGCGGCCGATTGGTATTCGGTCACGCGGGTTTCGAAGAAGTTCTTCTCTTTACCCAGATCGATCGTCTCGCTCATCCAGGGGAACGGGTTCTTGGATTTGTAGAGCGTCTTGAGCCCAATGCGCTCTAAGCGGCGGTCGGCGATGTATTGGACATACTCGCGGAACATCGGGGCTGTTAGGCCGAGGATGCCGCGGGGGAGGCAGTCAGCGGCATATTGGTACTCGAGCTCGACGGCGTGTTGGATGCGCTCGGTCATCTTTTGTTGGAATTCGGGCGTCCAAAGGTGGGGATTCTCTTCTTTGATGCCGTTGATGAGATCGATACCGAAGTTGAGATGGACGGTCTCGTCGCGCAGGATGTACTGGAACTGCTCGCCGATGCCAGTCATCTTGTTTTGGCGGTGGAACGAGAGGATCATCACGAAGCCGCTGTAGAAGAAGATTCCTTCCATGATGATGTAGAAACCAATGAGGTTCTCCAGGAACTTTTGGGCTCCTTCGGGGGTATTGGTATTGAAATCGGTTTTCATCATCTCTTCGGTGAGCTGCATCTCAAACTTATCTTTGTTGTGGATGGTGTTGACTTCGTTGTACATGTTGAAGATCTCGCCCTGGTCGAGGGTGAGGGATTCGACGATGTAGTGGAAGGTATGGGTGTGGATAGCCTCTTCGAACGCTTGGCGCAGGAGATACTGGCGCACTTCGGGGTTGGTGACGTAGCGGAAGATGGCGAGAACGATGTTGTTACCAACGAGGCTCTCGGCGGTGCTAAAGAACCCGAGGTTGCGCATGATGACGAGGCGCTCATCGGCGCTGAGTTTGTCCGATTTCCATAGCTCGATGTCTTTGCCCATCGGAACTTCGGTGGGCATCCAGTGGTTCGCGCATCCGTTCAGATAGTGTTCCCAGGCCCATTTGTATTTGAGGGGCATGAGTTGGTTGACGTCGACGGCGTTGCAGTTGATGAGCCGTTTTTCCGCGACGTTGACGCGTTTTTGTGTTTGTGGGGCCATAATTTATATTCTCCTATTATTTATTGGCAGCTTTCGCAGGCTTCGCCGAGGTTACATGCCTTGGGGGGCTCGGTGCGATCGACCTGGATATTGCTGGAGGCCGATTTGTTTTTCATCCAACGGGGTTGCATACCGCGTTTGTTGATGTCGGTGGTCGACTTCTCAATCTGTGTCGCCGCTTGTCCGCGGAGATAGTAGGTCGTCTTGAGACCTTTTTCCCACGCAAAGAAATACATTTGGTGGAGTTTTTTTCCGCTGGGTTCCGCGAGATACAGGTTGAGTGATTGTCCCATGTCGATCCATTTTTGACGACGAGAAGCGCACTCGATGATCCACTCGTAATCGATCTCAAAGGCGGTGAGATAAACTTTTTTGACATCGTCGGGGATGCGCTCGATCTCAGCGATAGATCCGTCGAAATATTTGAGGTCATCGAGCATCTCTTTATCCCACAGGCCGAGCTTTTTGAGGTGATCGGCCAGGTAGATATTGGGAATGGTGAACTCACCGGAAAGGTTCGATTTGACGAAGAGATGTTTATACATCGGTTCGATCGATTGGGTTGTTCCCGTGATGTTAGAGATGGTGGCTGTCGGGGCGATCGCCATCGTGTTGCTGTTGCGCATACCATATTTTTTGACCATCTCGCGCACGGGAGTCCAGTCCATACGATTGGAGCGGTCCATATCGATGGGCAGGCCGCGCTCCTTTTCAAGGACGGCGATGGTATCGATGGGAAGGAATCCGCGATCCCATTTGGAGCCTTTATAGGTAGGATAGGCCCCGCGCTCTTTGGCGAGCTCGGATGACGCGAGGATCGCATAGTAAGAGATCATCTCCATGGACTGATCAGCGAACTCGACAGCCGCATGGCTGGCATAGCTGATATTTTGAATATAGAGGCAGTCTTGGAACCCCATGATCCCCATGCCGACGGGGCGATGGCGGAGGTTGGAGTTCTTGGCTTCGATGGTGGGATAGAAGTTGAGGTCGATGACGTTATCGAGCATGCGCATCGCAGTGCGGATGGTGTTTGCAATCTTTTGTTCATCGAGTCCCTTTTCAGAGCATAGATAGGGGAGGTTGATCGAGCCAAGGTTGCAGACGGCGGTCTCTTCTGCGGACGAGTTGAGGAGGATCTCAGTGCAGAGGTTAGAGCTGTGCACGACGCCAGTGTGATCCTGGGGCGAACGGATGTTGGACGGATCTTTAAACGTGATCCAAGGATGGCCTGTTTCAAAGAGCATGCTGAGCATCTTGCGCCAAAGCCCTACGGCTTCAATTTTTTTGAAGAGTTTGAGTTTGCCCGTTTCGGTCATCTTCTCATAGGCGAGGTACCGCTCTTCGAATGCTTGTCCGTAGAGATCGTGCAGATCGGGGGCGTCGCTAGGGCTAAAGAGGGTCCAGGGGCCATTTTCTTTCACGCGCTTCATGAAGAGGTCGGGGATCCAGTTGGCGGTGTTCATGTCATGGGTGCGGCGGCGGTCGTCACCGGTGTTTTTACGCAGCTCGAGGAAGTCTTCGATGTCGAGGTGCCATGTTTCGAGGTAGGCGCACATCGCTCCCTTACGTTTCCCGCCCTGGTTAACGGCTACAGCGGTATCGTTGGCGACTTTGAGGAAGGGGATGATCCCTTGGCTGCGGCCGTTGGTTCCTTTGATGACCGATCCCGTCGCACGGACGTTGGACCAGTCATTGCCGATCCCGCCTGCCCATTTGGAGAGCTGAGCATCGTCGGAGACAACTTTAAAGATATGCCCTAAGTCGTCCATCACCGTCGAGAGATAGCAGGAGCTCAGCTGCGAGTGCATCGTGCCCGAGTTGAACAGCGTCGGTGTGGCAGATGTGAAATAGAACGAGGAGAGGAGGTTATAAAACTCGATAGCGCGCTCATTTTTTTGATCGCCTTCACCGAGGGAAAGGCCCATCGCGACGCGCATCCAGAAAATCTGGGGCGTCTCCATGCGGCGTTCATTGTCATGGATGAAATAACGGTCATAGAGAGTTTGCGTGCCGAGATAGCCAAAGAGATCATCGCGCTTCATGTCGAGGGCTTTGCCCAGTTTATCGAGATCAAACTCAAGGAGAGAAGGGGTGAGGCGCTGCAGCGAGATCCCTTTCTTAATATATTGTTTGAAGTAGGCGCGGTGTGACGATTCGAGAGAGGGCTCGAGTGCGCTGACTTCCATCGCCTCGCGATAGAGGACGTCGCAGAGGAGGCGGGAGGCGACTTTAGAGTAAGCCGGCTCAATTTCAATCTTGGCACGCGCAGCCATAATCGTGGCCTGGTCGACTTCGCTCTCTTTGACTCCTTCGTAGAAGTTGGTGATCGTCGTCTCCAGGAGTTCTTCTGCGGAGACTTCTGGTAAGCCGCGGCAGGCATGGGTGATACGGCTTTTCAGCTGCGCTTCTGTGAGAAGGCGCTTAGATCCATCGGCCATCGCGATGTGGAATTCGCGTTTGGTTTGCCCTTCTTTTTCGGGTAAGGCAGGAAGCGTTTGCTCTCCGATAGAGGCGCGGTAGAGAATATAATCTTTAGCGACTGTAAAAAAACCTTCCTTCATGAGGAGGTGTTCGATCTCATCTTGGAGCGTATGTACATAGAGAGGGAGGCCCGCTTTAGCTAGAGCCACTGCACGCTCGACGACTTTTTCGGTAAGGAGGTTGACGGCATCGACCATGTCGGAGGGTGTTTGCCCCACAATTGCTTGAGCGCGACGGAAAGCCTCTTCAATGGAGGCAGCAATTTTCATGGGATTGAAGCGGACAAGGGATCCGTCGTGGCGGTGCACTTTAAGATTTTGGGGAGAGTCGTCGCGCAGGTGTTTATGTTGGTCGCGGTAGATGATGTAGTCGCGGGCCACATCATGATGGCCGAGTTTCATGAGAGTGACTTCGACGGCATCTTGGATCCCTTCGACTGTGAGACTAGCCCCTTTGTGCGCTTGAGCCATGAGGAGGTCGATCACTTGGTCGGTTACTTTCTCCACTTCTGACAGCCACTGGGCCGGAAGTGATTCTTCCAGTTTTATTTTTTTGGTGTCATGAAAGGCGAGGTCGATCGCCCGGGCGATGCGCTCGCGGCGGAAAGGCACGATCGCGCCGTTGCGTTTGACGACGGTGAAGCGGCCGAGCGCTTTTGTTTTTTCTTGAGCAGGCTGTGCTTTTTCTTTGAGCATTTCGACGAAGTCAGTGGGGGAGGAGGCAGTGCGCTTGGCCATATATCTTCCTTATGTTGGGTCTATTATTTATTAGGAATCTCTGGACAATCCATTCATCGAATCTAGATGCCGCTTTTTGCAATCCTCGATTTTTCGAACTTGCCAACATAATTTATGTTGGCGCGTTCTCCAAAATCATCGGCTTGCAGAAAACCGATCATCCATCTTCAACGAAGCGCTTGTCCACAGCTTCCTATAGGGAGCGCTCTACTACATCTGGTAGGGTTTTCCCTATTTACACACCATATATAGTAGGTAAAGCGCGAAGTCTACCAAAAAAGCGAATTCGATTTCAACCCTAACGAAATGAGTCGATTAGAATTTAAGCGAGCGCTACGAGACAAAAAAAAATCTCTGTTTGTGAGAAAAAAGAGGGGATATTTTTAGAAAAAAAGAAAGGGAGCCTTACGGCTCCCTCTCCCCACGGGTAGGTGGTGGTGGTGGATTGTTTTAAGCTCGAGAAGTAGCTTGAACAATGGCCGCTTGTGTTTGCAACGCCATCTGTTCTCTCTGCTCGGCTGATTGAATCGCCGCTGAAATCTGTTGCAGCGTACGATCAATTTGTTGTTGGAGTCCGTCAGCCAACGCTTTTTTCTCCTCTTCGTAAGCGGCAGCAGTCCTATCGCCAGCAGCAACCGTACTTCCAATACCTGAAGACAGGTTTGCAAGCGATTGCGATATGGTATGGCCGTTTTGACGCCAGCTACCTGCCTCCGATGCAATCTTGTCATCATTTCTTTTGGCTAGGTCTAGGTCTTTTTGCTCGCTTTCGGCTTTTGGGTCTTTTTTGTCGTTTTTATTAGCCTCTTCTTTGGGTGTTGCCGGTACTTTCTCTTTAGGTGTATCTGATACTGTCTGCAGATTAGTACCCTTCTGGGCTTCTTCTTCGACCTTTGATCTAGTAGTGCGTGTACCGCCTTGGCTCTCAAGATGCGCAGCTTTAGCTGTCGTGATACCTATCGTACCGATACCAGCGGCACCGCCGACGATCTGGCCGATCCCTTCAGCGCGCGTTGCGGCAGCTTGATTAAGCCCACTTTCTTTCGCGGCATCAGCAGCCGTTTGGGTTTGGAGCATGGATAGGCGGTTCAGACCACCTTCGACCTCGTTACCTTCGCTGTCAGTGAATGTGAGCCCTTTGTAGAGCTGTTCACGTTCCATGACGCTGAGTTCAACTTCGGCGTTGACCATCGCGCAGTACGCGCTAAAGTTTGTTCCAGCAGCTCCGGCTTGAAAAATGTTTAATCCTTGTGTCATATCTCTAGTTTCTCCTTTTGGTAAGTTTTGTTAACCGGCGTTAGCGGCAATCGCGTTCGCTGACGCGTATAATGCTGTCGTCCAATCCGCATACTGGTTAGCTGCGGCATTGCTTTCTTCTACGGTACTTTTATAGTCTTTCGAACGCTGCGATACCTGATGCTGACTGAGTTTTTGCAGTCCCTGCTGTTCGGTTATAACACTTGTCGTTTCAGCAATACCTTCTTGGTTTTCAGCGATGTCAAGACGGATTGTACCGCCGTGAATCGTCGCAACACCTCGACCTGTATCGGTCAAAGCACTCGTGTTCATGACTGTGCTGCTAAAGGCTCGTGCACTATTGGATGAACCAAAGATGTTATAGCTGCTTACGGCAGGCGTTTTGAAAGCAATAGCCCCAGCGCCCAAGGACGCCGCGATATTAACTCCCATAGCAACCCACTGAGCAATTTCTTTACGCTCTTGGTCATTTTTATCAGCACCGATCATCGCAAAGTCGTATGTAGGATTTAGACCAGTCAGACCTTGAACGGCTGCTTGAGTAGCTGTGAAACGAGCTGCTGTAAAGGTTGTTGCAGCCGCACGTGTTCCCGTACTTACTGTATTCGTAGCTGCTTGACCGGCACCGCCGATTCCCCCTGCAATGACGCAGAGACCGATAATGGTAGCCATCTTCACTGTGCCCCGTACTTCTGGGGAAGCATCTTCGAGAAGCCCGTCGAGAGCGCTCCCTAAGATACTCGTGTCACCATTCTTAGAAGGACTTGTCAATCCAGGCGTCAGAAGAACCGCAAGACCCAGCGCAATAGCGAACCCCGCAGGGCCCCCGAGCACGAAGCCGAGAATTAAACTAAGACCTGTAGCGGCTATGCCGAACCACTTTAGCACTTCATCGGAAGTACGCTTGCTTTCCATGTCTGCAGCGTTTTCTTCTACTTGGGTCTTATATTCCGCGATGATCTCCGTCGACACTTGGTTCGACAATTTAGAAATCTCGGATTGACCCTTCATCTCTTTGGCTTGGAGATCGAGCAAGCTGCTCATCGCCTTTAACATGGCGGTTAGCATGATCTGCAACGCATCAGCGTTACTGTAGCTCTTCTCTGATATCTCCGACGCTTCTGGCTTGGAAACAACCGAACCGGCATCTTCTTTTTTAATACTGATCAACATTTGTTATCTCCCTAACAAGTTTGCAATGAACGAGGAACCCTGGTTAACCGACTTCATGAATTCGATGAAGCTCTGCATCCCTTGGGATTGCTGGCTCATATATCCTTGAAGAGTGTTCGAGCTGACGCTGAGAATATCTTGCTCGGTCTGGCCTTCGCTAATGTGGTCGTTATAATCCGAGTTGGCAAGGGCGAGCTTGTCTCGAGATGTCGCTTTCACATCATCATCAGAGGAATTGATCCCGACGTCTTCGCCGTTTAGCTTTTTAATCTCCTCTCTGTCTTTATCGAGTGTCGCTCGGATCTGGTCGGCTAGCTGCGACTTATATTCAGCAGCTTTCGCGACGGATAGCGCGATCTCCGATTGCAGCCCGTATAGAGCAACGAGGAGCGCTGCGCATCCTGAAGCCAGAGAATAGGCTCCCGACGCTGTTTTACTGCCACCTTCGGATGATGAGATGCTTCCAAAGACTCTCTCTTTGGCTCCGCTTAGACTCTCGGAAGAGTTGTTATTGATTGCTTCTGTTTTCATGTTATTTACCTCTACTTTAGTTAATTGTTTAGCTTCTGCTAGCTTTTGAGTTATTGTTAATGCGGCTCATGAGGTCTGTCAGACCTTTCAGGTACGCACTGATAAACCCTTCACGCTGCTGGTTTGTCCCTTGCATTGTGTTCATGGTTTGGCCGGTTAGCTGCGAGATGCTCGATACAGCGGAACCCAGGTCAGAAATCGATTGGTTACCGTTGTTATAGAATTCCCAGCTGTTGTTGGGTTTTGTAGGATCTGGTACTTGGCTTTGCAAAATCTTAGCGATAGTGGCGAAGTCTTTTTTCAGCATCAGGTCTCCAATACTATCCTTCGATATGCTAGGGTCTGTAAAGTTCAAGAAGAAGCTTAACGCTCCGTTAACCTGACCTTTAATCGCATCCAAGTTCGGGTTGTTATCGAGCAGGAATCCAATATCTTCTAGCGTTTCGCAGAATTCCTTAGCTTTTGCTTCATTCCAATCTCCTGCGCGGAATTGAGCTGACAGATTGCGGATCTTATCGACGTATACCGTTAAGCGCTCAGATACTCCGCCCAGACCGCCCAAGGCAGTTTGGCCGTCATCATCGCGGTTGATCATCAAGTTCATGAGCATGAGCACGATGAGCTCGGGGTTCCCTAGCTTCATGATCTCAGCAATCTGCTGTTGGTAGAACATGTTAATCCATAAGTCGCCGTTGGATTGATTCAAAAATCTTCCCCACTGGCCTTCGTAACCAATGGCCCACTTTTCAAAGCTCATTCCAGGCTTGAGCTCATCGACGTGTTCATAAGCCCATTTAGCTGATTCATAAAATCTTTGGAACCAGGGGTTATCGATATAAGAATAACCAGCAAACAGGTTCATTAAGTCTTGTGCCGTTTGTTTAGCGGCATCTTTACCATCTCTATAGAAAGCTCCCTGAACCATGGCATCTATGAGCATCTTACAAATACTTTGGCCATCAGCTGATAAGAGGTTATTCAATGTGCCCATGAGTTTGGCGCGATCTTCAGCAGAAATGTTTTTCCATTGCTCGCCCATACTTTCGAAAAAGGCCAAAAACTCAGGAATCGCATTCAAGTTCATGTTGTTGGCTTTCATCCAAGCGATCATCTGCTGGATTTGCCACATCATCTTCTGCACGTTTTTCGGGTCGAACTCTGTATTAAAGTTGGGGTCTTTATCATTAGGGTTAAAACGAGTACCGCCCGTTGCGGCGCTTCCCATATATCCCCAGTCTTTATTAGCGTTCATCGTGAAGTCATAGTCTTTATCTTTAGCGGTGACTTCAGAATTTTCATCAACAGAAGCACCCAAGCTCGTCTTGGCTGTACGGCTAAGCTGAACTGCGGAAAGACCTAAAAGGGCCAAACCAAGCTCGACGTCGTCATTCGAGTCTTCAGCTAAGTTGAAAATCGGTTGTTGTTCTGTCTGTATATTTTTAATTTCGTTCATAATTATTTGTTCCACCTTTTGTGAGCATTTCTAATAAAGCTCTACCTTCCCAACATTAATTTTAGCATTAAACGAGTAATAATGTCAAAGAAATAATTTACTTGGTATAGATTGTAAGTGATTGAAAATGAGTGATTTGTGTAAGTAGCTTAGAATTAAGGGATTTGTCTACGCCATTCGTTCCACATAGGGTAGGCAACGTCGCCTGTGATGAAATCGCGGGAATAGCCCACGGGCAGGTCATCCCAAGACTCCCAAGAGGCTGAATCCTTCGTCCACTCTTGGAGCTTGTTATAGGCTTTCCCATAATTTGGGCTGTTCGCATCAGACTTGGGGAGTAGCTTTACGGTATCGTCGAATTCTTTCTGGAATGCGGCCCATTCTTCGGGGGTGTCGTTTTTAATATGTTTATTATAGAGATAGACCATGAGCATATCGGGAAAAACATCGGCAAAATTTCCCATGCTAGCAACATATCCCCAAAAACCACTATCGACATCAGAACCGCCTTTCGTTGTATCTATCGAGGCCATGATCAGACACATCTGAACAAACATGTTTGCGGCGTTAGGATCGGTGTTGGAAAGCTTCATATCCATTCCAGAGCCTTTGTATTCCATAACAGCGATGGCGCATAGAACAAGAGGAGGAATGAGAGGATTTGTTCGACCATTAGCCCATAAGGTTTGAAATTTTGCAGCATCTTTCCATTCAGGTTTAGTAATGGTTTCCAAAAGTGCTTTGATATCAAAGCTCATTTTTTGGCCTTCGTATTCGACGATAAAAAGATCCGGGAAAATATTTGGACCATTTTTAAGAGCGTCGAGCTTTTTCCATATATCTGCGATTTTGGGGTTCGAAGGATCGCTTTTATAAAGTTCTTCCAGTTGTGCCAGTAGATAAAAGATTTCGATCGCCGTAGAGGCATATTTTTGTGCTTGCGATGACTCTTTTGGTGCAGTCACTTCAGATATCATATTGGCATCTGCAGCTGCAAGTCGTCCACCCAAGTGTGCGCCCGCAGCAGACCACGTCGTCTGCGTTGATTTAGAAGATCCCGGTTGAGAGACAGGAGGTGTAGAAGAATCAGGGCGTATTTTATCCATAAAATTTAAATCTTCGTAGGTTTGGGGTGTTTAATACGAGGGGGACGCGGAGGGCGATCGTCTTTTTTCCCCGGATGCATTTTTTCAAAGTCGGTGATCTCTTTTTGCGAGCTTTGAAAGGCATTCCACTCATCGGGTGAGAAATTCGAGGGTGAAGTGATGAATTTTTGGAGTTGGTCGGGCGTCATTCCCGATTTTTCTAAAGCTTTTTTCGAGAAGACTTCCAGTTTTTTTTGCAGCTCAACAGCTGTATCGAGCGCCTCTTTACGAGTTTTTTCATCGCCAGAAGTCAGTTGAGTTTTGAGATACTCAAAGAATTTTAAGGTTTCATGGACGAGCATTTCGACTTTTTGAGGTGTCATCTTATCGAGATCGCCAAAGAGCTCATCAAATTTTTCAAGAATGTTTCTCGCCATATTGGATCTCCCTACTCTTCATAATAGCAGAAAAATAGGCAAAATTCAAATAAAATCTTGTCAACTTAGCCTTAGAGGGTTATACGTAGGCTGTGGATAAGATATTGCAAGAATTAGCTCGGCTGGCCCATCTTCCTATAGAGAAAATTCGGCCTGAAATGGACCTCTACGAAGACTTAGGGCTCGACTCGCTCGATGTCACGGAGCTTGTCGTTATTCTAGAAAAAGACTTTGGGCATACGGCGACTTTCGAGAACCTTAGGACAGTGCAAGATCTTTGCAATGTGGCCATCGGTCGCAAAGTCTTCCAGCTCCATGAAGATATCCACCGGCGCAAGGTAAAGAGGTGGCAAGATCAGCGAAAAGCTCTAGGGATGCCTAAAGGAGAGACGCTCATGGAAGTCTTCATCCGCAGCTGTAAAGAGCGAGGGGATGAAGCGGCAGCCGTTGATCCTGAGACTCTTATGTCTTATACCCGCCTACTTTCCCTCACTGTCGGGCTGGCTGAAGAGTTCCGAAAGGTGAAAGGTGAGCGCATGGGCCTTATGCTTCCCTCCTCGACAAATTGGCTTGTCGTCTTATGCGCCCTCTGGCTCGCCAAAAAGGTTCCCGTCATGCTCAACTGGTCGCTCGGCCCCCGCCACTTGAAGGAAGTGTGTGAACTAGCCGAACTTAGCACTATATTTTCCTCTGGTTCTTTTTTAAAGCATTTACCTTACGAGCTTCCTCCCGAGGTCGTAGCAAAAGTCATTTCTATCGAAAATTTTCTTAAGCTAGGATCCTCTGAAAAGCTCGCAGCACTTGAAGTTACACGCCAGAGCGCCGAAGAAATAATGCTGCATTTTCAATTGAAAAATCTTTCCTCGGAAGATGTAGCCGTTCTTCTCTTTACGAGTGGAACCGAAGATCAACCCAAAGGCGTGCCGCTTTCGCATCGCAATATCCTGAGTAATCAACGCTCCGCGCTTCAGGCTGTTCGTTTAAGCTCTGAAGATGTGATGCTGGGGATCCTACCTCCCTTCCATATCTTTGGCTTCTCACTAACCCATATCTTTCCTGTTTTGGCGGGACTTCGCGTTGTGCTCAATCCTCAACTCCTCGACTTTAAAGGGCATAGCGCATCGATGGCTCGGTATCAAGCGACTCTCCTCTGCAGCACACCTACATTTCTGCGGATTCTTCTCGATACCGCGACTCCAGAGGAGAAAAAAAGTGTCCGCCTCGCCATTGTAGGAGCTGAGAAAGCCCCTGGTTACTTACGCGAAAAAGCAGCACCGATAAAGATCCTTGAAGGGTATGGACTGACCGAGTGTTCGCCGATTCTCACCCTGCAAAAGGATGAAAAGTCTATAGGTGTCGGACTTCCTCTGCCAGGTGTTGAGATCGCCATCGTTCATCCCGATTCGCATGATTTTTTACCTGCTGGTGAAGTAGGCATGGTAGTCGCTAGTGGCCCCAATGTTTTTTCGGGATATCTTCATAAGGGAAAAAATCCCTTCTTTCAGCACGATAATAAACGATGGTTTATCACCGGAGATTTAGGAAAATTAGAGAAAGGCTCTCTGATCCTCTTAGGGCGGCAAAGTCGTAGTCTAAAAATCGGGGGAGAGCTCATTAGCTTAACCATGGTCGAACATCTACTGATAGATGCCTTGCATAATCCCCAACTTCTACTTGCCTTAACATTCCGCGAAGATCCTCCGCATCATCCCCATTTAATTCTCGTCACCAATCAGCTTCTCGATCTGCACGAAATCAACGCCCATATCCGCGAGCTGGGCCTGAGCAACCTTTATCGCATCCAGGAAATTATCCATCTTTCCACCTTTCCCTTGCTTCCGAACGGAAAAATTGATTATAGGAAAGTGGATGAGCTATCCCTTAGACGACAAGCTTCGTAATATCACTGAGAAGGGCTTAGAGCGCCTAAGAAAAGCCATGGCGCTCATCCTCCCTGAAATCCCCCGGCTTCAAAAAGACTTCTTTTCCACTGATGATGCAGTCAAAGAAAAGGCTAGGCGGGAGATTGTCTGGCTATTAGGGGAGCTGGATCGTTTAGCCCAGGAAGCCGCTAAAGAAAGCGGCAAAACGCCGCAAGTCCTTTGGCAAGAGCTACTTAAAGCCTCTTCTCTTACGCCCCAGGAAAGAGAGCAAGTCGCTAACCTTCAAAAGGTTGTGCGCGAAAAAAAGCAGGAGATCTATCCTCCTAAGCCTGAACGCAAAAAAAAGAAGCGCTCGACCCCTCCAGAGA
>VFSW01004281.1_pt1 | contig 21305 bp, 17 predicted proteins | sample 5358111 | NCBI WGS metagenome assembly VFSW01 (sample SAMN11554181, study PRJNA540505) | mine drainage metagenome | isolation source: sediment from site ElyBrook_90M | place: USA: Ely Copper Mine, Vershire, VT | collected 2017
CGCGCCATCCAGCACGACATCGGCCAGTCGCACGCCGATGATCTCTGACACCCGGGCACCGGTGTTGTAGAGCATGTGCAGCAGCAGATGGTCACGCTGGCTGGTCCAGCTTGACCCCGGCTTACCGATGATCGCCAGCACCTCTTCGCGCGACAGGAAGCCGAGCATCGGCCGCTCGAAGCGCTTCATCGGCACGCCCAGGGCCTGTTCGACGACGTGCAGCGCGTTGACGTCGCGGTGCCCGGCGAACTTCAGGAACGCACGCAGCGCCGCCAGCCGGGCATTGCGGGTACGCACCGCGTTGCCACGGACTTGTTCCAGATGGTCGAGGAAGGCCAGGATCAGCGCTGGTGTGATGTCCTGCAACTTCATCGTCGTGGGCTGCTTGTGCAGGTGTGCGGTGGCGAAGTCCAGGAACAGCACGAAGCCGTCGCGGTAAGTCGCCACCGTGCGCGGGCTCATCGCGCGCTGCTGCGTGAGGTGCTCGGTGAAGAAGGACTGCACCAGCGCGGCAAAGCTCGGCGGCGCACGCGGAGTAGCCGGCTTACTCATCGCCATCCTCCCAGGGGCTGGCGTAGCGCTCGAACGCCTGGCCGAGCAGGCCCATCAACTCCGGCACGCCAGTGAGATACCAGTAGGTACTGGAGACCTTGACGTGGCCGAGGTAGGTCGACAACGCCAGCATGCGCTGGTTGATGTCCTCGCCCTGCTCGTGCCACAACACCAGGCGGCGCACGGCGAAGCTGTGGCGCAGGTCGTGGATGCGCGGCGTGCCATGGCTGCCGCGGTCGACCCAACCGAGTTGGCGACGAAGATCGCCGAACACGCGGTGGACCTGGCGATCTCCGACGGGATGCCCCAGCAACTGCCCGCGGCTGGCGACGAAGAACGGCAACTCAGGCGTGGTGCGCACATGACGGGCGCGTTGATCTCGGTAGCGCTCCAATGCCTGGACGGCGCTCGGATGCAGCGGCACCAACCGGGTCTTGCCGAACTTGCTCTGCCGGATCGTCAACACGCTGGCTCTCAGGTCGACATCGGCATCGAACAAGCCCAGCGCCTCGGAGATGCGCAGCCCCGTGCAGGCGACCAGCCCGAACAGCGTCTCCATCACCGCCGGGCGCAGTCCACCCTCGGGCCCGAGTTGCCGGGCCGCGGCCAGCAGTTCGACGATCTCGGGTTCACGGTAGACGTGCGGCGTCATCCGCCCCGGCACTCGACCGAAGACGGCTTCGTCGGGCACCTCGGTGGCAGGGTCGAACTGGCGCAACCAAGCCGTGAATGGCCGCAACATCTTCAGCCGCCGCGCCAAGGTGGCGCGGTCGCCGCGGCCGGCCTTGGCCTGGCGCGCCCAGTCCGCCATCAGCTCGACGGTGAGCGGCCCGACATGGCCGGCGTTGGCCACATAGCGCGCGAAGCTCGCCAGCCGGTGACCCATGTTGTCGAGCTTGAAGCCCAGCAGGCGTCGCTCGGTCAGGTACTGCTCGACCCTGGCCTGCAGGCTGACACGGGCGCTCATGACGCGCTCCCGGGCCACGGCAGTGCGACGCCAGACAGCGCGCCATGGTCGACCTTGGCGTAGATCATTGAGGTGTTCAATGACCGGTGCCGAAGCACGTCGGCCACCTCCTTGATCGAGCCGCCCTGGTTGACGATGCGACAGGCGACGGTGTGGCGCAGCGCATGGCCGCGGCCATGCTGGATGCCTACGCGCCGGAAGGCATCGCGGACGATGCGTCGGATGGCGTCCACACCAATGGGTTCGTCATGCGGCGCCAGGCGGCGCACGAACACGGCTGGGTCGTTGGTCTTGGGTCGTTCGTGTCGCAGGTAGGCCTCCAGGGCTCGGCCTGTCACCACCGGCAAGGGCAGCAGATCCTGGCGACGGGACTTTGTGCGCTTGAGCGTGACGGTGCCCACGCGCCAGTCGATGTCGGCCAGTTGCAGCCGGCTGATCTCGATGCCGCGCAGGCCCAGATCGAGCGCCAGGCGGACGACGGCATAACCGCGCTTGGGTGAAGGCAGCGCATCGGTGAACGAGTTCAACAACCGGTCGACTTCCTCGGGCTTCAAGCCTCGGGGCAGCGACGCCATGCTCCAGTGTGCGGGCGACGCAATGACGGCCAGCAGCGGCTGCACCGCGTCGCCGCAGGTGGCGCGATAGCGCAGGTACGCACGAAGGGTGGATGCGATCGTGATGGCGTTGCTGGTGGTGCCCAGCGCCTGCAACTGATCGACGATGAATTGGCGTACATCCTCGGGCAGCAGCGACATAACGGCGACGGGCCGCCCGGCAAACTTGGACAGCAACAGCCGCTCGACGATACGCAGGCGGTGACGCCGGGTTCCGGCGGCCAAGCCCCGCGCGTTGCTCATGTGCGTGTCGTAGCGGCTCAGCTCATCGGCGATCGGCCCCGTCGGCGCCGGCGCACGGGCGATGACGCCTTGGGTCCGCAGGATCTCCAGCACCGGCATCACTGCGGCATGCAGTTCCATGGGTGTGCGCAGCGCGCCACCCAGGCAGTCGCAACGCGGCAGGTGGTAACGCAGGAACTGGGCGATGCAACCTTCATCGAGCATGTGCACGGGCAGGTGGCACATCGACATCCAGTGCGCTAAGTGCGCCACGCCGTTCAGGCAACGACCCGAGGTGCGGGTCGCGTACCGGCCGCGCCGCAGGCGCTCGACGTAAGCCGGGACTTGGGCAGACAGCGGACCTTCAAGCAACCAGGCTTGAAGCAAGGGGTTGATCGCAGGGATCTTGGGCATGACGGCCTCCGTTGGTGGAGCCGTCAGTACTGCACGGGCAGCGAACTTATGTCCAGTGCGATGAACCGCCGCACCGCGGATCGCCAGTGCTGGCGCGTCCTCTCGGCCTATGCCTTCCCAGAACTTCTCATAACTGCGGTCTTCTCATAATGGCCGACAGCGGTCCCGACCATTCTCTAAAAAGTTTGAGCCCCCTCAAAAACCGGGGCGGTTCAGTCCCCCATACGGCGGCAAGATCATCGTGCGGTTCACCAGCACATTGAAGGCATAGCCAGGGCGGATCACGAGAGTCGGCTGGATGTTCAGGTTGCGGTTGAACAGGTTGGTGCCGACGTTGTTGAGCTGCTCCGCTGTGGCGGCTGCTGCCTGCTGGCTTGCCGACGGGGTGTTGAGCGCCCCGGAGTTCTGCGGCTGGCTGATCTGAGCACCGACGCCGAGCAGGCTCATCAGGATGGCGCTGCCGAACACGCGGAAGTAGTGGTTGTCCACCTGGTCGTGGAATCCGGCCCGGCCTTTGCCATCTGTGCCTTCCATGCCACGCAGGTCGATGGTGGCGCCGTTGGGGAAGATTAACCGGCTCCAGGCCACTAGGACGCGGCTCTGGCCATAGGCGACTTCGCTGCTGTATTCGCCGATCAGGCGCGTGCCCTGGGGGATGACAACCACGGACGGATTCAGGCTGTCATACACAGTCTGGCGCACCTGGGCGCTGATGGCACCGGGCAGATCGCTGTCGATGCCGGTGAGCATGACAGCTGGGATGACGCTACCGGCGAACAGTTCATGCCGGGCAAGCGGTGGTTGCACGGCGGCTGGCAGGTAGCCGTTGTCACCCTTGGCCTGGGCGGCATCGAGGAAGCCCTTGTTCTGTTGCTGGGGCGATTGCTGGACTGCGCCTGCACCGCCCTGTAGGGCGGCCAGGGCTTTCTGCAGAGCCTGCTCCTGTTCGCCAGATTTGGGAGCGGCGCCGAGCGCGAGCCGGCGCAGTTCATCGGCGGTGTTGCTGCCGGAAGACTGTTGCCCCGCGCTGGGCGAATCCAGTCCGACCTTGGAAAGGTGCGCGCTCTGAGCGGCCAGCACGGCCCCCTCCAGGTCTTTGTAGTGCTGCTCTTCCAGCCACTGGCGATACTTCTGGGCCGGGGTGAGCTGCTGCGGATTGTTGGTCGAAGCAAGAGCGCTGCCGGGGGTCTGCAGAGCGGCTCCCGGCGTGCTTGCTGCCGCGATGACGGCGGGCTTCATGGGGCTTGACGCGACAGCCGCAGGTGCGGCGGCACGCGCTGCGGCACGCTGCATCGCCGCGATGTCCGGGCTGGTTTGGCCGACCTGCTCTGCTCCGGACTGGTTGCCATCTGAAGGCGCCGCAGACTTGTTCCCGGCGGTCATGATGCCGATCACCATGCCGCCGGCGATGACGCCGCCGGCAACAAAGGCGACTTTCTTGAAGTTCTTGCTCAGGCGAGCACCGCCCTCGCGCGGGGTGCCCTTGATGCTCAGGCCTTTTTTCTTGCCAGCGGTAGCGCCGTCCACGTCCTGCGCGAGCAGATTGCTGTCGGCCTCGGGGGTGTCGGGTTGCTTGGTGTCGGTCATCATGCCCTCCTTCAGCGCGCCCACCAACCCGCGTTCATCTGCGCGTGGTGGCAGGTGACGCTGCGCGCGCTCTTGCCCACGCCGACGACCAGTTTGAACTTCTGCGGCAGGCCGTCGATGACGAAGTAGCCATGCACCAGGCGACTGTTGAGAAGCTCGGTGGTGTCGCTGGTGACGTTGAACACGGCAGGCGCATCGGTGTAGCGCATCTTGCCGGGCATCTGCAGGTAGGTGTGGCCGCCGCCGGAAAACACACGGATGGGCAGCAAATCATCATTCTCCAGATCGGAATGCCCGTCGTCGAGCTTGCACGTGTAATTGAAGTCCAGGGTCGAGGGATCGATATTGCCCAGCGGGGCGACGACTTCCTGCTTCTTGGCGGCGACCTGTGCCGCTTTGGCGGCGCGCTGCTGCGCGGCCTGCCGTTCCATGTTGATGACCAGTTGCTGCGGGTCGTAGAAGCCGATCTGCGGCACATAGGCGTGCTTGTCGCTGACCAGGGTCATGTAGTACACACGGCCGGCGTCGGTGGTGATGGCCAGATTCGTTGTCAGGCCTGCCGCCGTCGGTTTGACCACGACCACCGGGGTCTTGCCCGCGTCGGCGGTCTGGACCAGCCAGCGCACACTGTCCCCGATGGACAGGTTGGTGATGTGCTCGCCCGGCAACAGGTTGATAACACAGATGTGCAGTGGCGCGCAGGTGATGGTGGGCTGGCTCTGGCCGTAGGCGTACATCACCATGCCGTTGGTGCCGACCATGTTCGGCGCGTTGCCGGTGTCGAGCCACGTCTGGGCCGCGGCCGAGGTCGCGCGCCAGGACAGCGGGATCGGGGCTTTGAGTTCGTAGATCTTGTGGCTGGTCTGCAGCGGCATCGACGCGTTGGTCTTGATGTCGGATTTCGGTTGCGATGCAGTCGCCGCAGGTGTGCCGGCGTGGGCGCTTGCTGCTGCGGCAGCCAGGGCCAGGGCGAGAAGGGATTTGGTGGGGGTCATGATTGATCCTCCTGATAGAGCATGATGGAATTGACGAAATCGGGGCGCAGGATGCGCGGGCGCGTAAGCAACCCGTGCAGAAACAGCAGGGGCTGAGGGCACCGAGCCCGATGGCGTAGGGCGCGGGGTCGAATGGGAGAATCAAGGGCATGAAACCCCAGACGATGGGCACGCAGACGAGCAATGCCATTCCTGCTACCTCCAGGACGAACGCCATGTAGTTGCGGCCGGTCAAGCGCTCGCGTCAGATGCGACCACTGTGTGATCGGTCCACTCATGCCGCGCCACCGACGATCTGCGTCCAGGTCACGTTCTTGACGAACAGACCCAGCGGGTTGTTGAGCATCACCTGGGGGTTGTCGGCCATTCTCGGGTCGAGGCCGGTGGTGATATTGGCCCGCCAGTGCTCGACCGGCTTGGGCTGCCCTCCCTCGTAGCGAAGCTCGTCCCAGCCAACCTGCCAGGTGTCTTTGCTGACGGGCAGGACACTGGTGATGGTGACGTTGACCGTGAAGTCGCCGAACGGCGGATGGGCGGCGTAATAGGTGTTCAGGTAGGAGGCGGCATTGCTCCCGGCCATGGCGTAGACCTTGGCGATGAGTTCCTTCTGCGCGATGGGGTCGGGTATGACCGAGCGGGCCGTCCACACCCAGTTCGCCACCTGCGCCTCGATGATGCGCTGGCTGACAGCGCTCCCGCCGGCGGGCTGTGCCATCGCCACCGGGTTGCCCATTTTGTCGAGAGCCACCACGAAGGGTTGAATCTTGCTCTGCCCGCCGACGTAGGCGACACCGGCGACGGCGATCGCTGTTACGGCAAGGTTGGCGAACGCGGCGAGCCGCCAGTTCTTTGCGCGGGCGAGCGCGTCGCCATAGCGCTCATCCCACTCGCGGCGGGCGTTGAGGTAGGGGTTGGCTTCGGCCATTCCATTCTCCAGGGTTGCGGCGCCAGAAAGTGGCGCCCTACCCTGACTCTGCGGTGTGCGTTCGGAGATATTTGCGGGCGCAATGCATCGCCCGCTTCCGCTCAAGTTTTTGGGCTACTCTTGCGTCCGGCGACGCTCGATGGCGATCATCGCCGCCACCGAAGCGGCGAAGAACAGCGCCCAGGACACCACGGAGGTTATGGGGCGGAAGCCGTGCGCCCAAACCAAGGCGAACCACACGGCATCGATCAGCTGCAGTGCCAGGATGGCAAGAGCTTTCCGGTCGTGCCGTAGCGCCCATGTGAGCCCTGCTCCGAACTCATCGGCAACCCGTCTGCGCAGACGGTTTTTGTCATCGACCATGTCAATGCTCCGTGTGGCCAAGCCGGATTTGGATGCCGCTGCCGCCCCCTCCTTCGTGACGCGCGATGTCGTCTTTCGTGGCAGCCACCTTGCCGAGGTTGTCCTTCAGAACATCAAACGGATGGCGATCAGAATCGGTTGCCGCTGCGCCTTCTTTCTCGGAACCCGCTTGGCCTGAAGCGCCGGTCGGCGCCCCAAGGCTGTCCGTCGATCCCTTGGCAGCGACACTTGGGCCGGGCTGGCCAGCCGCAGGCGCAAGGCCAACAGCGGGACGCGCCGCGGTGCCGGATGAAGCACCGGACGCCGGGCCGGAAGCTCCCGCGCCCGATTGCGCCAGTCGTGGCCCGATAGGCGTACCGGCCGTCCCGGCAATGCCCTTGCCTTCCATCATGGCCTGGGAAGCACGGCCCACGCCTGCGACGCCCGGCGACACGCTGGCTCCCTTCACGGATCCGCCAACGCCGCCTGAACCGCCGCCAGAAGGCAAACCGCCGATGCTGCCGCCCTTCGATCCCATCATCCCGACAGCAGAAGCCCCCGCGGTGCTCGATGCCGCACCCGTAGCCTGGCCGAGCGCGGCCAGTTTCTCCACCCCGGCAATCGCGCCGCCCGCGCCCGAGGCACTGCCGCCCGCGCCTGCGCCAACCAGCCCAGCCATTTTGTCGAGGCCCTTCACAGCGGAGGCGTAGCCTGCAACACCAGCTGCCCCTGCAGCAGCAATGCCGCCCGCAATGGCCGCCCCACCGCCAGCCACATTGCCCAGGGACATATTGGGCGAGCCGTTCATCAGGCTACCGGCCATGCCAGGGGCCTGCATGCCGATCACGCCATAGATCAGCATGCTGACGCCGACCGTCAGTAGATCGGTCGGGGGAAGCGAATTCCCAGGGATCGTATAGGCTGCGATGTAGGACAGTTCGCTGTTGATGAGGTTCTGACCGAGACCGACGATGGCGTAGATCATCAGCAGCTTGATGCCGACGCTGACCAGATAGCCGATGTACTTTTCACCGAAGCTGCTGGTCAGGCCAGAGCCAGTGAATCCCAGCATCACCAGCCCGGCGCCGCCGACCAGGTAGGTTTCGATCAGTGTCATCAGGAGCTGCAGTGCCACCAAACCGAAGCCGATCAAGGCGAGCAGCGAGGTCACTGCGATCACGATGGCCAGAAAGAAATTGGTGCCGATGTTCAAGAGACCGCCGGGAGCATTGTTGTAGACCTGATAGAGCTGATGCACCACAGAAAACGCCATCGACATCACGCCGGACGGTGACGCCGTCGCCGCCCCCGCGCCGCCGATCGCCTGGCCCATGTCCATGAAGCTCGACGTGATGAGCGGCATCCATGTCGGCGCGAATTTAACGATGGTGTAGAAGAAGGCGATCGAGGCGATCTTGAGGGTCGCGCCGGCAATGAAATCGGCCAGGTCGTTCTTCTTGAGAACCTGCTTGATGCCCCACCAGGACAAGTCCATGGCGGCCAACGCCGTAAAAATCTTGAAGGCATAGCCCTGCGCCGTGGTCATCCAACCCGTGGTGGCGGCCTGGAACTGTGAACTGATGGTGTCCAGATAGCCCTGACCGCCCGGCCCCCCGGTGGGGGTCGGGGCGGGGGCGGCGTGTGCGGTGGACACCGCCGCGACCAGAAACATCAGCCCGGCAAGTAGCGCCCACTGCACAGCAGTTGGGCGAAAGTTTCGCCAGGAGGCGGCGGTGTCTGCTCGCATCATGGCTCTCCTCAGAATGCGCCCGGCTGGGTCGGCGCGGTCAGGATCGGCGTCACGCTATTGCTCTGGTTCACCTGCGTGTGCGCCTGCATGGCCATGTAGTTCAGCATGGCCTGGTTGCCCGCCTGGATGTCCGATTGCAGGCCCTGCATCTGGTTGACCATGAGCCCGGCGATCTGGTTGCCGGCTTGCATGACGGCTTTACGCCCCCCTGCTGAATTGCTCTGCGCCTGGATGGCGGCGAGAGCCGACTGGGTGGTCTGGAAGGTCGAGGCGTTCATTCCATACTGCTGCAGAACGTCGGCGATCTGGCTGTCCAGGTTCCCCGTCCAGGTTTGCAGGCTCGCGTTGTAGTTGCTCAACACGGCGTTGGGCGCGCCGAACTGCGACTGCACGGCGGAGACGGTGTTCGTTGCGGCATACGACAGGCCTTTGGCGTTGCCGACCAGGTTCACCAGGCTGCTGAGCTGGCTGCTGATGTTGGGCCAGAGCTGCGCCGGGATGGTCTGCATGTTCACAGCCTGGTTGTAGACCTGCTGGAACTGGGCTTGCAGTTGCTGCGCCTGCGTGGCGTACTGCTCCACTGCGGTCAGTTCCTGCACGATCTGTTCGGGGAACGTGGCCCCGGCGATCATGCCGGTGGCATGGGCGGGGGACACGGTGAGCGCCGCCAGCAAGGCGGCAAGGGAGGTACAGGTTTTTTTCATGGCTAGGTCCTCTCTTTGCATGCGTTACTGCTGCGGCACGCCAGTCTGGCTGCCGATGTTCTTCAGGGTGGTGTTGGCCTGGGCCATCGCGGCGTTTTGCGCGGCGGTGTTCAGGGTGCTACCGATGCCCGGAGCCATGGCGTTTGCCAGCGTGGCGGTCGCGTTGCCGGTGACGATGGCCTGATCCTGAATCGCTTGCTGGGTGGCGTAGATGCCCTGCTGCTGGTCAACCTGCTGCTGCGCGATGCTGGCGGCCTGCGTCCAGGTCGGATCGCCCGTCGTTTGCGCCTGGCTGTTGTCGTAGCTGGCGATCTGGTTGGCGGCGTCGCGGGAATACTCCGCGCTCAGCCCAGCGAGCCCGGCCTGCGCCGCGGTGACGGCGGCATCCTGGTTTTGCTGCGCCGCCGTGCCCAGCGCCGTCTGTTGCGCATCGGCGGCGCTGGTGTAGGACGTGTCGGTGCTGGCGGCAGTCGCGGACTGGCCCTGCTGGACCCCGGTCTGCGCGTTGGTTTGGCTGGCGGCGGCCTGTGCGCTTGTGGCGCCCGCGGTCTGGCCTTGCAGCACACCCGTCATGCTGCTGATCTGGTCCAGCGTGCCCTTGGCGCTTTTGAGGGCCGATGCGGCGGCGGCCACGTTCAGGGCGGTGCCCAGCGCGGGCGCTGCGGCGACATTGCCGGCGTAAGCGCCATTGGCGATGTTCTGCTCGACGGCGTTGGCGGCCATCCATCCGGCGGCGCAGTAAGGGTTGCCGCAGGATGCGGCGTTCTGGGCGTCCTGATACGCGGTCTTGTTCGCGGTGAAACCTGTGGTGGTCAGGCTATTCATCAGCGCCTGGGTCGCTGCGCCCGCGGTGATGTACTCGCCGGTGTTGTTCGTCACCGTCGGTTGACCCTGTTGCACGCCGGTCTGGCTGCTGACATCCGCGAAGGACAGGCTGCTGCCCTGCCCTGCCGCGTTTTGTGCGGCGTTGCTGTTGGACTGCGCCGTCGGCTGCACGGCTGCCTGCTCACTGTTGAGGCTGCTGGCTTGCTGGGCTTCGTTCTGGTTCTGGGTCGGAATCTGGTCGTCGGCCTGAGTCTGGTTCTGGTTGGCCACGGTTTGCGCCTGGTCAGCGGCCTGCTGCCATGCGCCGGTGGTGCCAAACCCGCCGCCATAACCGCTGCCGACGTTCTGGGCGTCCTGGTTGGAGATGTCCTGGGCTGTGTTCGCAGCAGCCTGATACGCCTGCTGGTTGTCGTAGGACATGCCTGCGTTGTAGGTCGCGGTGCCGTTGGCATTCGCGGCCATGCTCAGGCTCTGCTGTGCGGTCGGGTCGGGCGCCGGGGCGGGGGCATTGGCCTGGAAGGTCTGTGCGTGGCAGGTGGCCGCCACGGCGAGTGCAGCAGCAAGGATGGTGTGTTTGAAGGTTTTCACTGATAACTCTCCCACAGTTGTGCGGCATCGGGCTGGCCGCGTTCGCGCAGCCAATGGGCGGGCCACGCATTGCCGAGGGTCTCGCGCAGTTCCCGGATGCGCGCGATGTCGTTTTTGCCGCTGGCTCCGACGAACGCCAGCTCGGGGCCGGTCAGGCCGAGATCGAACAGGCGACGGCCGTCCGGGTGCGTGACGTAGTACTGGCGCTTCGGGGTGGCGAAGGCCAGAATCTGGATTTGCCGGGCGTTGACGCCCACGCCCTCGTACAGCGGACGGATGTTCTCGGTCTCGGCCTCGGGGTTGGGCAGAAAGATCTTGGTCGGGCAGGACTCGAAAATCACATCGGCGATGCCCGAGCGGACCAGGTCGGTGAGCGACTGGGTGGCGAACACCACGGCGACGTTGGCCTTGCGCAGCACCTTGAGCCATTCCCGGATCTTGGCTTTGAAAGCGGGATGGCTGAGCATGATCCAGGCTTCGTCCAGGATCAGCAGCGTCGGCTGCCCCTTGAAGCGCTGCTCGATGCGGTGGAACAGATAGGTGAGCACGGGCAACACGAGTTTGTCGCCCTTGTTCATGAGGTGTTCCATCTCGAACACCTGGAACACGTCCTCACCCAGACTGTCGGTTTCGGCATCAAGCAGATGACCGGCCATGCCGCGCAGGGTGTAGGCCTGCAGGGCTTCGCGCAGGGTCTGATCCTGCAGCAGAACGAGGAAGTTGGTCATGGTGCGCTGGGCCATCTTCTCGGTCGAGGCGCCGAGCTGGGTCACCGCGCGGAACAGTTCCTGCCGGTGGTGCGGCAGCACCTTGACCCCCTGCAGTTCGCAGAGCTGTTCCAGCCACTCGGCGGCCCACACGCCCTCACTAGTTTCATTCACGCGGCCAAGGGGACAGAAGGCCAGATCGCCATGCTCGCCGGCGATGTCGTAGTGCTCGCCGCCAGCCGCCCAGCACAGCGGCAACATGGAATAGCCCTTGTCGAAGGCGAAGACCTGCGCTCCGGGGTAGCGGAACTGCTGCGCCGCGATGAGGGACAGCAGCGTGCTCTTGCCCGCTCCCGTGGGGCCAAGAATGGCGCTGTGGCCCAGATCGCCAGCATGCAGGCTGAGGGTGAACGGTGTCCCGCCGTCGGTCTTGGCCTGCAACAGCGGTGGGCTGTCCGGCGGGTAGAACGGGCAGGGATTGCGCTTCGGCCCGGCCCAGACGGCGGTCAGGGGCAGCAAGTGCGTGAGGTTGAGGGTATGGATGATCGGACGGCGAACGTTCGCTGCTGTGTTGCCGGGCAGGGTGCCAAGGTAGGCCTCGACGGCATTCACGTCCTCCACCCGCGCACCGAAGCCACGGTTCTCGATGAGCTTGACCATCTCTCGGGTGGATTCGTCCAGCACTTCCGGGTCTTCGTGCGAGAGCAGCAGCACGCTGGTGTAGTAGCCGAACAGCACCATGCCGCTGGACGCCTCGGCCAAGGCCTGTACGGCGTCATTCGCCATGCGATCGGCATCTGCGTTGATGTGAGTGGCCTGGCCACCAGCGTTCTCGCGCAGCAGGTTCATCATGCTCTTGCGCTTCTGCGCCCACTTGCCGCGGTATTTGTTGAGCGTCTTCTCGGCCTGGCCGGGTTCGAGGTAAATGAAGCGGCTGCTCCAGCGGTATGACACCGGCAGGCGCGAGAGCACGTCGAGGATGCCTGGGAAGCTCTCGGGCGGCAGGCCGGTCAGGGCAATGCAGGAGATGCTGCGGCGGCCGATGCGTGGGACGAAGCCGGTCGTGAAGTCGTGCTGGCCAAGCACGGCATCGAGATACATCGGCGCCTGCGCCATGCGTAAGGGGCGGCGATCCGGCAGCAGGCTGACACACTGTTCCAGATGGGCCAGCAAGGGGCTGGTGAGGACACCAGTGCGTGGATCGGTGCTGTCTTTGAGGCGGCGGATGTCCAGCAGGGTGGACAGCCTGGATTCCAGTTCGCGGATTTGTTCCTTGAATCGCTCCAGGTTGCGGCTGGCCGTGGCCTTGACCCTGCCCTCGACGAATAGTTCGGCCGTCTTGCTGGCGGCGTCGGGCATGGGGAACCAGGTCACGGTGAGGATGAAGCGGCTTCGGTAGCCGACGAAGCTGCGTTCGTGGCTATTGCGCCGGGCGTCGTCAATCAGCCGTGTGGTGCGGTCTGGGAAGGCGCCCGGCGGGGCGTAGCCGGGTGCGGGGGAGCGCACGGCGTCGCAATGCAGCACCCAGCCGTCGCCGAGCTTGAGGGCGGCGTTGACCCGGGCGGCCATGGCGCCCAGCTCTTCCTGCGTTGAGGAGTCCAGGTCGGGGCCGCGGTATTCCCAGGCGGCCATCAGTCCACCACTCTTGGTGAGCACAATGCCGTTGTCCACCAACGCCGCCCAGGGCAACAGGTCGGGTAGGCCGTAGGCCGCCGTGCGGAACTCCTTGAGCGCCATCATGACCTCACCTCGCGCGCTTTAGCGAAGGGCGAGGCCTGCGCCGGGTAGTGGCGGCGGTACTTGAGCAGGCGGCTGCCGGTCTTCGATAACACCGGGTCGTAGGCGGCGGCACGGGAAAGCGCCCACTGGCCAACCATCCACAGGGTGACGCCGATGATGGCGGCCCAGAGTTTCGCGAGTGAGAAGATGAAGATACCCGCGATGATGGCCAACAGCAGCACGAGCTGCCGTTCGCCACCCATCATCAGGATGGGGCGATTGAGTGAATCGTGAATCGGGGTTTTGGTGTCGTTCATTGCTGAACTCCGGTGACGCGGTCGGTGAATTCGGTGAGGTCAGCCGTGTAGCGCATGGCTGCAACGATCTGCGGCAACTCCCAGCCCTGCTCGACCAGGGCTTGGACAACGGCGAGCAGCATCTCGGGCAGTTGAGGGCGGGGAGCCACCTCCCCGCTGCTCCCGGGTTCGGCGTGGGCGGGGTGCATCATGGGGGTCAGAACACCATGGAGCCGGTCAAGCCCAGCGCTGACAGGAACTTGTTGCCGAGGACGATGAACGCCACACCCAGCACGACGTACAGGGCCTTCTTGGCGATGCCCCCGAGTTCTTCGCCGAACACCAGCTGCGCGCCGGCTGCGAGAAAGGCGATCACACTGATACCGGTGGCCACCGGGCCGGTCAGGTCGTTTTGCAGGGTACTGACGGCGCTGTCCCAGGGCAGGCCACCCGCGCCGGTGGCGAAGGCGTCGGCCATCGTGGCGGCGAATACGGCTGATGCGAGAGCCAGGCGCCGCACGACGGCGGAACGCAGGCGATGGTGGATCGAGAGGAGTTTGAAGCGTTTCATAGAGTGACCTTTCGAGGGTGGAAAGAGGGAGCCGGAAATCGGCGCCCTACCCTGACTCTGCGGGGTGCGTTCGGCTGGTGCTACCGGGTCACCCGGCTGATCTCAGACCGGCTGATCGCCCCCCAGTAGCGGCTGTCGAAACTCTGTGCGGCCAGCGCAGGCCGGGCGCCGCTGCCGTAGACCCAGAACTGGTTGGGACCGAGCAGGAAGGTGCCGTGCTGGTGCGGCAGATGCACCCAGGGGTAGGTCGGGGAGCCGGGGAGCTGGCCGCTGTGCGGCAAGGCCTGGCCGTTGATGCTGACGGCCTGCGGGGTGACGGTCATGCGGTCGCCGGGGATGCCGACGATCTGTTTGAACATCGGCATGCCGCCGCCGGGACAGTCCCCTTTCATGTAGAACGGGAAGGCCTGCGGCGTCACCGATGTCGGCGGGCAGAATTCCGCACGGGCGCCTCGCGGGATCGCGGTGCCGGAATCGACAGGCAGCAGACGGTAGAAGCCCAGCGGTTCGCTCTCCGTCCAGTTGACACGCCAGCCGCACCACCAGAGGACGTTGACGGCCAAGGCGGTGGCCACCAGGGCGGCAAGAGGAATGGCGGCGCGTTCCCAGCGGGGTTTGCGTGTTCTGGCGGGCGCCTGGTCGATGGCGTAGGGGATGCTCATGCCAGCCTCCCCGTGGATGCTGCAGCCCCCAGCTTGATGCGTTCGGCCAGCGCCGCGTCCTGGTAATATATGATCTTCTGGCAGTACACCGGGGCGAAGCCGGCAACGAACACCAGTTCGTCGTCAGGCGGCAGGCGCATGCACTCGTCGGATGTGAGCAGTGGGCGCTGCACGATCTGCTCGTTGGTGTTGACGTTCTGCAGCACCACGGCCAGGCGATTGCCGCTGTATTGCCGCTGAGTGTGGCTGACGGTGGACTGCCCGGCCATCTTGGACAGGAGTTCGGCGGTCTCGATCTTATTCGGGGCATAAGCCACGCGGATGTGGCAGTTGCTGATGATCGACTCGTCCTTGCCGTAGGCGGCGAAGAGCTGACTCAAGTCCTGCACGATGAGCAGGGCCTTGAGGCCGTACCCGGCGATGAAGGCCAGGGCCTCCTGGAAGATGTCGAGCTTGCCCAGACTGGGGAATTCATCAAGCAACAGCAGGAGACGATGGGGATAGCGGCTCTTGCTCGCTCCGCCCGCATCGAAGTCCATGCCTTCGGTCAGGCGCCGCACCACCTGGTTGATGACCAGGCGCAGCAGGGGTTTGAGCCGGTCTTTGTCGCTTGGCGGCACCACCAGGTACAGCGCCGTCTTGCGGGATTCAGCCTTGCCGTTCACGTCGGCGCCACCCATGATGCTCTCCAGCGTGAAGTCAGAGACGCGGGTGTTGTCGGCGACGATGGGGTCGCGGTAGAGGGAGAGGAAGGACAGTGCGGTGGAGAGCACGCCAGAGGCTTCGTTGGGTGCCTTGTTGAGGAAGGACTGGCTGGCCTGCGCGACTGCGGCCCAGCCGGTGCGAGCATGGGGGTCGGTGCTCTGTGCACCCTTCTCCAGCGCCACGTCGCGGATGTAGGTCATCACGGCCTGCGAACCTTCCATCGGCTCAGCATCTTCAGACTGATTGCGGGCGGCTGCCTCCTTGGCGATCTCGCGGATCGGGCCGCCGTCGGAGAGGATGGCTTGCACGGTGTGCAGACAGCGCAGGCGGGCTTCAGGCCCTTTGCCGGCCCAGTAGAGAAGAACGAACAGAACCACCCCGGTCATCAGATCGAAGCCGGTCTTGGCCCAGTGGTCGTTCAGGCCCTTGCCGTCGGGATCGACGATCATGGTGGCGATGTTCTGCACATCCTTGACCAGGTTGCCGTCCATGCGAATTTCCTGCAGGGGATTGAACCGTGCAGAATCCGGCGAGGTGGGATCGAACTTGATGGCGCGATGCCCCAGCACCTTCTCGCGAAAGCCACTGGTCAAGGCCCAGTTCTCGCCCTTGATGTCGTGCACCAGGACGGACTGATCCCAGGACAGCAGGGTGGGAATGACAATACCCACCCCCTTGCCGGAGCGGGTGGGTGCGAACACCATCATGTGCTCCGGCCCTTTGTGCCGCAGGTAGCGCACATGCTGGCCATCGTTCCAGGCGCCGAACAACACCCCGCCCTTGTTCTTGTCGTCGGGCAGGATGCCGGCCGCTGCGACTTCAGAGTCTGTGGCCCAGTGGGCCGAGCCGTGCAGGTCGTTGCGCTCCGCATCGGCCTTGCGCGAGCGGCGATAGGCAACTCCGACGGGCAACACCAGGGAGAGGAAGCCGCCAACGCCCATGATGAGGTGGGCGCGCTCCAAAATGTTCAGCACGGCCTGGCCGTACTCGATGCGGTTGTATTTGAAGGTCCAGATCAGAATGTCGAATGGGGCGTAGACCCACGGCGGGACCATCGGCTTGCCCAAGGCTGTGCTGAAGCCAAAGCCCCAGGCGGCATACTCGGTCGCGGCCCAGGTGGACAGCAACACGATCATGATGAACAGACCCAGGCCCGTCCAGACGAAGCGGGTGATGTCTTTCTGCGCCTTGGGAATGTGATAGATGGCTTCGGATGCGGTGCTCATGGTTGTGCTGCCTCTTCAGATAGGGGGAGTAGCCCGTGACGTGGGCCAGGCGGCGTGCGCCCCGGCAAGGATCACCAGAAGCACAAGGAATCCGGTCGCACGCTGCGGCTGTTTTGCGCCACCTGCCGCTGGGCTACGGCGTCAGCGCTCCATCGCGGCGGATTTGCGGGTGGTCTGGCGCAGGCGCGGGCGCGCCGGGTGCTCGGGTTTGTCGGCCTCGGGCTCGACGGGGCGCTTTTCGGCACTGCGCTCCGCCCCGTTCGGCTTGTCCTTGCCGAAAGCTTCATCGGCTTGCTGTGCGACATGAAACTCGGAGGCCTTGCGATCCTCCTTTGCCAGCACCTTCTGGTTTTCTTCGGCGAGGATGGTTGCGGCGAGTTTCTCGGATGCACCGATGGGGGCGAAGCCGTGGTACATCAGTGCGCTGCCCAGGCGCTTTGCGTCGATGTCCCCCTCCATGGCACCGTCCAAGAGTCGGCGGGCTTGTTCCTCGGTGCCGCGTCCACCCTTGATGAAGTTCTGGATCGCCTGGTCGTAGGCACTGGGTTTCTGGGCGTCGGAATTCGTGCGAGCCATAGGTTCTTGTGCGAAGGCCAATGCCGGCTGCTTCGCCTCAATGACTCCCGCGAACTGCTTCTGCAGATCGGGGTACTCGGCCAGGACATGCGCAGGTGGCATGGATGTGTGCAGGTAGGCTGGCGCATCGGGCTGGTTGCCATACAGCGCGTTGTTGACTTCGCGCTTGTGCACTTGGCGCAGAGCGCCCTCCTCCGTCGGTCCGTCGGCGAACCCCAGGGATTCCTTGCCGTTGAACACTTCCCACTGACGCCCATGATCCGGCCCGAGTTTGACGGGGTTGGCCACCGCGGAAAACTCTGCAAAGGTCAGCTCATGGGGCGCCTTGTCGGGACTCGCCTGTCCTTTTTGCTGCTCCTGCGAGACCTCACCCATCTTCAAAGACCTGCTCTCAAGCACGCGCTCCAGGTCGACCTCTGGCACGCCGACGATGCGGGCGTAGCCGTGTCCAGATGGATCAATCAGCAAGGTCTGCCGGTCGTTTGCCGTGACCTCGATGACCTGCCGCTGGCGAGAGCCGTCGGCCAGGGTCTCGATGCCGCCCTGCCCTTTGAGAAAATCGTGATCGTTGAACAGGTCTTCGACGAAGGCGTCGTAGTCGGACGCGGACATGTCCCGCGATGCAACGACCTTCGCTTGCTCGGGCTTCTTCAGGCGCTCTTCCTCAGAGCTGAGCCGCTCAACCAGCCTTTCTCCGTCGCCAGGCTTGTGCACAAAGACGCCGCACACGGTACGGGCCTGTTCCTGCTCCGCAGATTGCTGTCCGGCTGGTTCACGGGCATGGTCGGGGATGTCGTTGACCTTTCGGTCAAGATCGTTCTCGATCTGCTGAAAATACTTGCCGGGATCAGGCAGCTGGGTGCTCTGCTGGCCTTTGCCGACAGATTGCTCCACGGCCGCTTCATTTGCGCCACGAACCGTCACAACGCCAAGGTGCGCATGTGTGGTGGCGAGGCGCTCCCTTGCGGCGGCATCGAGCAAACGCACCGCATCCTTGGGAGCGACCCCAGCCGTCCCCGGGACTGGCAGATCGTCCCAACCATGTTCGATGACGAGGCCCTGTGCGGGGGTCTTGGCGATCAGGACTTTTTCGACTTCAGACTTTCCGTGCGTGAACTCGCCTCCCCTGCCCTCGTCCTTTGTGATGACGAAGGTTTTTTCGTAGGCATGCGACGAGGCCTTGAATTTCCAACCAGCATCCTCCAGTGCTTCACGCAGCGTCGGCGATCTGGCCGCAACCTCTCGCTGGGGCGCTTGGTCACGCGCGGCTGGCAAGTCGATGGAGACCGTGCGGTTCGCATGGACCGTCAGCACGCCGTCCGCCACGGCGCGGAACGCATCAGCGATGACGCGCGCTTGCGGTGAGTCATAACGGGCGTTGATGATGTCGGCGAATGCATCAAACGCATACGCACCAGGGCCTTTGTCTATGGCGAGGAAGCTGTAACCCTCTACGCCCAGCCGCAGGTCTGGATTGAGGTTGTCGATGGATTCGCGGCGCAGCTCACGCTGGCCGACGTGTCCACCCAGCGCCTGCGCCGCCAGCTCGGCCGCCCTGGCGGACGCCTGCCGCTCCTGCGTCACCTGCAGGCTTTGCTCCTTGTCGAGCACATAGTCCACCGCCTTGCCTGCTTCGGCAGCGGCGCGGAAGATTTCGTTCTTGTCGTTCTTCAACACCTTGGCCCAGTCCTGAACGTAGGCCGTGTGGCGCTCGCCGTCGTAGGGTATGCCGGTCTGCGCGGCGGCGAACATGCTGAACATCTCGGCGCGCAATTCCTCCTTGGCGTAGCCCTCGGAGCCGAACCGATGCCCGCTGGTGATGCCCTCGCGGTTCAGACGGTGCGCCGCGCCGGTGGCATGGCCGATTTCATGGAGCAGTGTGCCGTAGTACCGGGCGGCGCCATCGTCCTTGGCCGGCTCGGAGTTGAAGGCGCCGCGCGGCGGAAGAGAGACTTCGTCGCGCTTGGGCGAATAGAACGCGTGTTTCGGGTGTTCAGCGAACTTGAGGCCATCTTTTCCCATTGCGGCCTTGATGGATTCGCCCCGCGCCACCGTGTCGAAATTCGGCGCCGGCGCCAGAGGCTCGATCTTGAGACCATCGCACTGGGCGACGTTGAACACGGTGTGGACGCGTGCAGTCCAGGTGTCGAGTTCGCGGGCCTTGGCCCAGCTCAGATCCTGCTGGCCATCCTTGGTGCGCTGCTCCACGCGCAGGTCGGATGTCTTGACACGCAGCGTGGCGTCCTTGTCCGTCGGCACGCCGACCTGCGCCATGCCATTCTTCTCGGCGAACACCTTGACACGCATGCCATTGAGGGTGACGCTGATGTCCTTGCGCTCATAGAAGGGCTGTTCCTTCCAGAGTTCGACGGGCAAGCCGCGCTCGCCCTTCTTCACGCGCCCGCCCAGCGCGTTGATCTGCTTGACCGTGCCATAGCGCGGGTCAGCGTAGCCGCGGCCGGCCTGCTCCAGCAGCAACATGAAGCGGTTGCCACCGCGGTATTCGCGGCCGGTTTCCATATTTCGGGGTAGGCCCTGCCCGACCCAGGGTTTGTTCCAGGGAATCTGTCCCTGCTCCAGAGACTGGACCAGTTTGTCGGTCAGTTCCTGGCGCAAATCCCGTGGGGGCTTGGCGGCGGGCACCTCGGGCTTGGTGTTCTCAGTCATGATCGGCCTCCGTTTGGGCTTGTTCGTCGAAGTCAGCGCCGAGGGCTTCGGCCGCGGCACGGCTGGGCGCTTCGAGGATCACGAATTCACGGCTGTCGTCGGCCGTTTCGGCCACTTGGGCTTCAGTTGTTTGCATGACGCACTCCTGTTGAAGGGTTGGGTGTGGTGGTCTGGGTGTTCAACCGCCCAGACCCATGTCGCGGCTGGCCTGCCGCGGACGGGGGCGTATGGGGGCGCGCTGCGGCACTTCGACCGCGCGCTCTTCGGCCCGGTCGTGCGGAACGATCTCGCGCTCGACCGTCTTCTCTTGCGCCCGCTCCTGCGCTTTTTCCTGGTCTTGCTCTTTTTTCAGGTCTTCATCGATGTTGCGGGTGCGCAGTTGCTGCTGCAGTTGCGCCCGCTCGGTTTCGATCTTGGCCCTCATACGCTCGGTGACGCGCTCGCCCAGCGGGGTGAGGTGATCCTTGTCGTCGATCAGCCGGGTTTGTTCGTCATGGCCCTGGAGCTGAACGCGATGCTCAGGACGGAGGGGTTGATAACGTGACGCCAGGTCCAGGCCATCAAGGCCTGTGATGTCGAGCTTGCTGAGCAGGGCTTCAGCCTGCATCGCTTGCGCATCGACGGGGTAGGTGCGACTGTCGCCGGCCCGCTCCGGCCGCGCCGGTTCGACGCTGCCCTGTCCGACGGCCGGTGCAGTCAGGCGGGTGCCTGTAGCGAGTTCATCGCGCTGCATGGTCTGCAGCCGACCGAGCTGCCAGGTCTGTTGCAATTCAGGGTTCTGTACTTTCAGGCCCAGGCGACCCGCGAGTTCGGCGGCGCGCTCCTGGAACTCGCGGCTGCCGGTGAGTTGCAGCCCCTTGTTCATGTCGAATTTCTGTTCGGCCAGGCGCAGCGCGGCCTCGATTTCGCGGTCATCAACCTGATAGAGATCGACTCGCTCGCCGCGGTCGCTCATCACGCGCTCGCCATCCCGGGCGTAGTGCACCGACCTGGGCGGGCCGTCCTCGATGTCGTGGGTCAGGCCGTCCAGGACTTCGGGCTCCATCGCGGCGGTGCGCTGGCCACGGATGCTTTCCTGTGTAGGTTCGCGGAGCTTTTCCTGCTCCAGCATGCGGGCGGCCTCGGGGTCGTGCTCGGCATGGTGCTCCAGGAATTCACGCAGGGTGGGCACTGGAGGCAGGCCGCTGGCCATGGTTTTCCGCTCGGCGGTCTGCTGCTTCTGCAGGTGCTCGATCTGCTTCGCCGCTTCGAACACATGCAGATCAAGGTCGCCGCCCTTCTGAACGGTTTCGGCGCGCTGTTGTGCGATGCTGGAGAACAACGATTCCCGAACCGCCTGCTGCTGTGCGTTCAGGTCTTGCCAGGCTTTGGCGCGCGTCTCCCGGGCGGGCTGCGCCGCCTCGCGCCAGGCATCGAGCAGGGAGGCTTCGTTCCATTGCGACGCCGTGTTTTGCGCAACTGGATGCGCGGCGATCTCGTTAGTCTGCTTGACCTCGGGCTCGGGCCTTGCCGCTTCGGTCTGTTCCAGGGCGGCATTGAGGTCTGCGAACGTAGCCTTCTGGCTCAGCTCTAGCTGGTCAAGTGGCGTCGTCTGTGCGAGATGCGCCTGTACGGGCGGCTGTGGATCGGGTTGTACTTGAGCCTTGTCGGGCTGGTTCATCGTGTTCTCCTGCTTGAGGTGGGGGGTGGGG
>VFSW01004282.1_pt1 | contig 21301 bp, 17 predicted proteins | sample 5358111 | NCBI WGS metagenome assembly VFSW01 (sample SAMN11554181, study PRJNA540505) | mine drainage metagenome | isolation source: sediment from site ElyBrook_90M | place: USA: Ely Copper Mine, Vershire, VT | collected 2017
TGAACTGTGATCGGGAGTTTTTACAGTCTTTATGCGGATTTATCGGTCAAATGTGAACCGCGGCGGATCACTGCGAACAAGAACATACAGTGAACTGGTGCCCAGAAGAGGACTCGAACCTCCACGCCTTGCAGCGCTAGTACCTGAAACTAGTGCGTCTACCAATTCCGCCATCTGGGCACGATGGGGCGGGATGTTTAGGGAGGGTCCGGGTCCAAGTCAACGCGAACCGGAGGGGGCCCACGCCGGGGCCTTTGCCGCCGGCCAACGTCAATCGGACAAGCGCCGCCGGGCGCGCTAAAATGACCGGAATCGCAGGGAGGGACGCCATGATCGTGACAACCACCGAAAACGTGCCGGGATACCGCCGGGTCAAGACGCTGGGCCAGTGTTTCGGCGTGGTGGTGCGCTCGCGCGGGATCGGCGGCAACATCATCGCCAGCCTGCGCACCATCGTCGGCGGGGAAATCCACGAATACACCCAGCTCCTGGAAGAAGCCCGCCGGCAGGCCGTCGACCGGCTGGTCGTCAATGCCACCGCCATGGGCGCCAATGCGGTGGTGATGATGCGCTTCGACTCCTCGGAAATCGGCCAGATGATGAGCGAGATCGTCGCCTACGGCACGGCCGCGGTGCTCGAGGAAGAGAAATAGATGCTGCGCAACATCATTCTGGTGCTCGGCGGGACACTGATCGCCGCCGGGCTGGTGGCGCTGCTTGGCGGCGCCCTGGTGCCCGCCCTGGTCGCCATGGTCTGGGGCGCCATCATCGTCTTCGGCATCCTGTACGAGCGGTATGCCTATAAAACCATCGTCGAGCGGGCGCCGACCGGCAAATACTGGGTGAAGACGACGGAGCGCTTCGTCGACGAAAAATCCGGCAAGACCGTGACCGTCCACACCAACACGGTGACGGGCGAACGGGCCTATGTCGCCGAATAGCCGCAGCCCCATTTTCCGGCTTTTTGTCGGGGGGGAGCTTCGCTATGAATGCGTCTGAGACAGAGATGCGGGAAGCAATGACCTATCAGGTGGTGACGGTTTTCGGCGGCAGCGGCTTCATCGGCCGCCATACGGTGCGGGCGCTGGCCCAGGCCGGCTATCGCGTTCGCGTCGCCGTGCGCAAACCGAACAACGCCAACTACCTGCTGCCGGCGGGCACGGTCGGCCAGATCCAGATCGTCAAGACCAATGTCCTGGACGACGAGGCGGTGGCCGAGGCCGTGCGCGGCGCGCATGCCGTCGTCAACCTCGTCGGCGTCCTGAAACCATGGGGCTCGCAGCGCTTCGAAGCGCTGCATGTCGACGCCGCCGCCCACATCGCAAAAGCCGCCGCGGACGCCAACGTGCAGGTGCTGGTGCATCTGTCGGCTTTGGGCGCCTCGCTGGAGTCCCCTTCGAGCTACGCGCGCAGCAAGGCCAAGGGCGAAACCAAGGTGCGCGAGGCCTTTCCGGCCGCCACCATCCTGCGCCCGTCGCTGGTGTTCGGGCCCGAGGACGAATTCTTCAACCGCTTCGCCGGCCTGGCGCGCTTCTCGCCGTTCCTGCCGCTGATCGGCGGCGGCCAGACGAAATTCCAGCCGGTGTTCGTCGGCGATGTTGCCGCCGCGATCCGCAAGGCCGTCGCCGATCCGGCAACCGCGCGCGGGCGGGCCTACGACCTGGGCGGTCCCGTGGCCTACAGCTTCAAGGAGCTGCTGGAGATCGTGCTGCGGGAGACCGGGCGCAAGCGCATCCTGCTGCCCATCCCCTTCGCGCTGGCGTCGTTCGGCGCGGCCCTGACCCAGTTCCTGCCGCTGGCGCCGCTGACCATGGATCAGGTGACGCTGCTCAAGCAGGATAACGTGCCGGCCAAGGGCGCGCTGGCGTTCGACGATCTGAGGATCGAACCCACGACGGTGGAAGCGATCGTGCCGAACTATCTGTGGCGCTTCCGGCCCAAGGGCCAGTTCCACGAAATGGCTAGTGTGTCAGCAGGTACGCCGTAAGCAGCGCGCCGGACGCCAGCCGGTACCAGCCGAACGGCTTCAGGCCGTAGCGGCCGATGAAGCCGATGAAGGTCTTCACCACGCCATAAGCGACGACGAACGACACCACGAAGCCGATGGCGATGTCGGTGCCGGCGGCGGCCGACATCAGATCCCACTTCTTGTACATCTCGAAGACGGTCGCGCCGAACATGGTCGGCACCGCGAGATAGAAGGTGAAGGCGGCGGCGGCCTTGCGCTCGACGCCGATCAGTTCGCCGCCCAGGATCGTGGCGCCCGAGCGCGACACGCCGGGCAGGATCGCAAGGCATTGGCAGAAGCCGATCTGCACGGCCTTGGCCAGCGGCAGGTGATCGCCGTCCAGATAACGCGGCTTCGGCGCCACGCGTTCGAAGAGCAAAATGATGACGCCGCCGACGATCCAGGATGTGGCGATCACCGGCAAGGCGAAGCTGGGCTGCAGCAGATAGCCGTTGATGTATTTGATCAGCGCCGCGCCGAAGATCGCCGCCGGGAAAAAGGCGACGATGACGTTGACGGCGAACTGCCGCGCCTCGGGCGAGGTCGGCAGGCCGATCAGCACATCCCAGAATTTGCGCCAGTAGACCGCGACCACCGACAGAATGGCGCCGAGCTGGATGATGATGGTGAAGGCTTCCCATTGGTCGTCGGGCAGACCCAGCAGATGCTCGGCGACCAGAAGGTGTCCGGTGGATGACACCGGCAGAAACTCAGTCAGGCCTTCGACGATCCCGAGGAGGATCGAATTGACGATGTCGTGCATGGGAATCCTTGCGGGCGACGAATGCGCAACCCGTAACATGCGCCGCGCGCACGTCCTATAATGCCCGGTATTCCCTTCCAAAAATTATATATGACAGATTTATTGACTTATTTTGACGGCAAGCTGTGGCCCGGCGTTATGCATTTTCACGATACCCACAAATCATACGTCAGCATCATTGTCGCATACACATATTCTTGCTGGATTCCGCGGCGACTCTGGAATATTGAGCCCACATGGTCGAGAAAATGCTCAAATTCGTCAGCCTGGGACGCCACATGCCCGACAAACGGGCGGCCGAGGCACGCGCGCACGATTTTCATGAAATCTACGCGGAATTCATCGCCGAGAAGGCCGCCGAACAGGCGTCGCGCTGCTCGCAATGCGGGGTGCCGTTCTGCCAGGTGCACTGCCCCCTGCAGAACAACATTCCCGACTGGCTGAAGCTGACGGCGGAGGGCCGGCTGGAAGAAGCGCATGAGCTTTCCCAGGCCACCAACAACATGCCGGAAATCTGCGGACGCATCTGTCCGCAAGACCGGCTGTGCGAAGGCAATTGCGTCATCGAGCAGTCCGGCCACGGCACCGTCACCATCGGGGCCGTCGAGAAGTACATCAACGACACCGCCTGGGAACGCGGCTGGGTCAAGCCGCTGACGGCGCGCCGCGAACGGCGCGAATCCATCGGCATCATCGGCGCCGGTCCCGCGGGCCTAGCAGCCGCCGAGGAACTGCGGCGCAAGGGCTACAAGATCACGGTCTACGACCGCCACGATCGCGCCGGCGGATTGCTGATCTACGGCATCCCGAACTTCAAGCTGGAGAAGGACGTCGTCGAGCGGCGCGTGAAGCGGCTGGCCGATGGCGGCATCGTCTTCAAGCCCGGCTTCGAGGTCGGACGCGACGCTTCGCTCGCCGAGCTGCGCAGCCGGCACGACGCCGTATTCATCGCCACCGGCGTCTACAAGCCGCGCGAGATCGAGGCCCCGGGCGTCGGCCTGGAGCGCATCGTGCCCGCGCTGGACTACCTGATCGCCTCCAATCGCACCGGCCTGGGCGACACGGTGCCCGATTTCGAGTCCGGAAAGCTGGACGCCAGGAACAAGGATGTCGCCGTGATCGGCGGCGGCGACACGGCGATGGACTGCGTGCGCACCGCCGTGCGCCAGGGCGCCAAAACCGTCGCCTGCATCTATCGCCGCGACCGCGAGAACATGCCCGGCAGCATGCGCGAAGTCGCCAACGCCGAAGAAGAAGGCGTCGATTTCAAGTGGCTGACGCTGCCCAAGGGTTTCCTGGGCATGGAGAATGTCGAAGGCGTGCTGATCTCGCGCATGCGCCTGGGCCTGCCCGACGCCACCGGCCGCAAGACGCCGGAGGAAATCAAGGGCGCGGACTTCACGCTGAAGGCCGATCTCGTCATCAAGGCGCTGGGCTTCGATCCCGAATATCTGCCGGGCAAATTCTCGGCCGCCGACCTTTCGGTGTCCAAATGGGGCACGCTGCGCGTCACCCCCTCGACGATGATGACCAGCATCGACGGCGTATTCGCCGGCGGCGACATCGTGCGCGGCGCCTCGCTGGTGGTGTGGGCGATCCGTGACGGGCGCGACGCGGCGACCGCCATCGACAAATATCTCGAAAACAAGGCCCGCCTGCGCGTGCCGCAGGCGGCGGAGTAACAACAATGCGCGATATGAACGACGGCGAACAGGAAATCCTGCGCTTCATCGCCAACGCGAAGATGCTCGAAGAGAATCACGCCTATTCGCCCGAGCAGGAGCACGATGCCTGCGGCGTCGGGCTGGTCGCGGCCATCGACGGCAAGCCCCGGCGCGAGATCGTGGTAAAGGCGATCGAGGCGCTGAAGGCCGTCTGGCATCGCGGCGCGGTGGACGCCGACGGCAAGACCGGCGACGGCGCCGGCATCCATCTGCAGGTGCCGCAGGATTTCTTCCGCGCCCAGGTCGAACAGACCGGCCACAAATTGCGCTCCAAACGCATCGCCGTGGGCCAGATCTTCCTGCCGCGCACCGATTACGTCGCGCAGGAGACCTGCCGCACCATCGTGGAAGCCGAGATCCTGCGCTCCGGCTTCTATCTCTATGGCTGGCGCCAGGTGCCGGTGGACATCTCCATCATCGGCGAGAAGGCCAACGCCACCCGCCCGGAAATCGAGCAGATCATGTTCGACGCGGGCGACAGCGAGGATCTCGAAACCCTCGACCGCCGGCTGTACCTCTGCCGACGCCGCATCGAAATGGGCATCCGCGCCGCCGCCATCCAGGATTTCTACATCTGCTCGCTGTCGACGCGCTCGCTGATCTACAAGGGCATGTTCCTGGCCGAACAGCTGTCGAACTTCTATCCGGACCTGAAGGACGAGCGTTTCGTCTCGGCCTTCGCCATCTTCCATCAGCGCTATTCGACCAACACCTTCCCGACCTGGCGTCTGGCCCAGCCCTTCCGCATGCTGGCGCACAACGGCGAAATCAACACGCTGAAGGGCAACGCCAACTGGATGAAGAACCACGAGGTCAAGATGGCCTCGGCGCTGTTCGGCGCCTCCGGCGAGGACATCAAGCCGATCATCCAGCCCGGCAGTTCCGACTCCGCGGCGCTCGACGCGGTGTTCGAGGTGATGGTGCGCGCCGGCCGCACCGCGCCGCTCGCCAAGACCATCCTGATTCCGGAGGCCTGGTCGAAGCACGCCTCCACCATGCCCGAAAGCCATCGGGCGATGTACGCCTATGCCAACGCGGTGATGGAGCCGTGGGACGGTCCGGCGGCGATCGCCGCCACGGACGGCCGCTGGGTGATCGCGGGCATGGATCGCAACGGCCTGCGCCCGCAGCGCTATGCGGTGACCGACGACGGGCTGCTGTTCGTCGGTTCCGAGACCGGCATGGTCGTGCTCAACGACACGCATGTCACGCGCAAGGGCCGCGTCGGCCCCGGCCAGATGATCGCGCTCGACCTCGACGAAGGCACGTTCTACGAGGACCGCCAGATCAAGGACCGCCTTGCCGGCGAATATCCCTATGAGGAGTGGACCAAGAAGATCGTCGACCTGGAGCCGATCATCGGACCGGGCGACGAACCGCGGCTCTACGACAAGCCGGCGCTGAAGCGGCGACAGATGGCGGCCGGCTACACGGTCGAGGACCTTGAGCTGATCCTTCATCCCATGGTCGAGGACGGCAAGGAGCCGATCGGCTCGATGGGCGACGACACGCCGCTGGCCGTGCTGTCGGACAAGTATCGCCCGCTGTCGCATTATTTCCGGCAGAATTTCAGCCAGGTCACCAATCCGCCGATCGATCCGCTGCGCGAAGAACGGGTGATGAGCCTGAAGACGCGCTTCCGCAATCTCGGCAACGTGCTGGTACAGGACGAGAAGCAGGCCGAAGTCTTCGTGCTGGAAAGCCCGGTGATCTCCACCGGCATGTTCGCGCGCATGAAGGAGCATCTGGAAGGCCGCTTCTACGAGATCGACTGCGTCTTCGCCGTGAAGGACGGCGGGCCGCACGAAGGCGCCCTCGCCGCCGCCATCGACCGCATCCGCAGCGAGGCCGAAGAGGCCGTGCTGCAGGGCTACAACCACCTGATCCTGACCGACGAACGCCTGACGCCCGACCTCGCGGCCATCCCGATGATCCTGGCCACCGGCGCCGTGCACTCGCACCTGGTTCGCCGGGGATTGCGGACCTACACGTCGATCAACGTGCGCTCGGCGGAGTGCCTCGACACGCATTACTTCGCGGTTCTGATCGGCGTCGGCGCCACCACGGTCAACGCCTATCTGGCGCAGGAATGCATCGCCGACCGCCACGCGCGCGGCCTGTTCGGCAATCAGGCGCTGGGAACTTGCGTCAAGCGCTATCTGGATTCGGTGAGCGCGGGATTGCTGAAGATCATATCCAAGATGGGCATCTCGGTGATCTCGTCCTATCGCGGCGCCTACCTGTTCGAGGCGGTGGGCCTGTCGCGCTCGATGGTGGCCGACATCTTCCCCGGCATGCCGAGCCGCATCTCCGGCATCGGCCTTTCCGGCATCGCCAAGAAAATCGCGCGGCTGCACGCCCGCGCCTTCGACGAGGACGCGGTCGCGTTGCCGATCGGCGGCTTCTACAAGGCGCGCCAGACCGGAGAGACGCACGCCCACCGCGCGGACCTGATCCATCTGCTGCAGACCGCGGTGACCAACGAATCCTATTCGACCTACAAGCGCTATTCCGACGGCGTGAAGAGCCTGCCGGCCATTTCGCTGCGCCATCTGATGGATTTCCGGTCGAGCGAGAAGCCGCTGGCGCTGGAGGAAGTCGAATCCATCACCGAGATCCGCAAGCGCTTCGTCACGCCGGGCATGAGCCTCGGCGCGCTGGGGCCTGAGGCGCACGAGGCGCTCAACATCGCCATGAACCGCATCGGCGCCAAGTCGGACTCCGGCGAGGGCGGCGAGGACCCGCTGCGCTTCAAGCCGAAGCCCAACGGCGACAATGCCAACTCCGCGATCAAGCAGGTGGCCTCCGGCCGCTTCGGCGTGACGGCGGAATATCTCAACCAGTGCCGCGAACTCGAGATCAAGATCGCCCAGGGCGCGAAACCGGGCGAAGGCGGGCAGCTGCCCGGCCACAAGGTCACCGAGATGATCGCCAAGCTGCGGCATTCGACGCCCGGCGTGATGCTGATCTCGCCGCCGCCGCATCACGACATCTATTCGATCGAGGATCTGGCGCAGCTGATCTACGACCTGAAGCAGATCAATCCGGATGTGCGCGTCTGCGTGAAGCTGGTGTCGGCCACGGGCATCGGCACCATCGCCGCCGGCGTGGCGAAGGCCAAGGCCGACGTGATCCTGATCGCAGGCCACAACGGCGGCACCGGCGCCTCGCCGCAGTCGTCGATCAAGTATGCGGGCGTGCCCTGGGAGATGGGCCTGACCGAAGCCAACCAGATCCTGACGCTCAACAATCTGCGCCATCGCGTGACGCTGCGCACCGACGGCGGCCTGCGCACCGGCCGCGACATCGTCATGGCGGCGATGATGGGCGCGGAGGAATTCGGCATCGGCACCACCGCGCTGGTCGCCATGGGCTGCATCATGGTGAGGCAGTGCCATTCCAACACCTGTCCGGTCGGCGTCTGCACCCAGGACGAAAAGCTGCGCGCCAAGTTCACCGGCACGCCGGAGAAAGTGATCAACCTGTTCAGCTTCATCGCCGAAGAGGTGCGCGAAATCCTCGCTTCGCTCGGCTTCCGCAAGCTGGAGGATGTGATCGGGCGCACCGACCTGCTCTGCCAGATCAGCCGCGGCGCCGAGGAACTCGACGACCTCGACCTCAACCCGCTGCTGGTGCAGGCCGATCCGGGCAATTATGCGCGCTATTCCACACAGAAGGGCCGCAACGAGGTGCCGGACACGCTGGACGCCCAGATCGAAAAGGACGCGCATGCCCTGCTCGATCACGGCGAAAAGATGCAGCTCACCTACAATGTGCGCAACACGATGCGCTCCATCGGCGCGCGCATGTCGTCGCGCATCGTGCGCAAATACGGCATGACGGGACTGCCGCCGGGGCACCTCACGCTGCGGCTGCGCGGATCGTGCGGACAGTCGCTGGGCGCCTTCGCGGTCCAAGGCATCAAGATCGAAGTGTTCGGCGATTCCAACGACTATGTCGGCAAGGGTCTGTCGGGCGCGACGATCAGCCTGCGGCCGATGACCTCGGTCAGCTTCGTGGCGCGCGACAACACGATCATCGGCAATACGGTTCTGTACGGCGCGACGGCCGGCAAGCTGTTCGCGGCGGGCCAGGCCGGCGAGCGCTTCGCGGTGCGCAATTCGGGCGCCACGGCGGTGGTGGAAGGCTGCGGCTCGAACGGCTGCGAATACATGACGGGCGGCGTCGTCGCCATCCTGGGCGGCATCGGCGACAATTTCGCGGCCGGCATGACGGGCGGCATGGCCTTCGTCTACGACGCCGACGGCCTGTTCGAACAGCACCTCAATCCCGACAGCGTGGTGTGGCAGCGCGTGGAGACCGCGCACTACCAGGACCTGCTGCACGAGTTGATCGAGGAGCACCGTGCGGAAACCGGATCTGCGTTCGCCGGCGAACTTCTGGCGCAATGGGACGTCGAGCTGCCGCGCTTCTGGCAGGTGGTGCCGAAGGAGATGGTGAACCGCCTGGCGTACCCGTTGAAAGCCGAGCGGGTCGTGGCGGCGGAGTAAGCTCCCTGCGGGCGAGAACCGGGCGCGACATCGTCGCGCTTGAAACGGCGCGCCCGAGGCCCCATATACCCCCCATGGGTATAAAGCCGACGAGCAAGCACGATCCGAAGTTGCTGACCCGCCTCAGGCGCATCGAAGGACAGGTGCGCGGCGTCGCGCGCATGGTCGAGGAAGACCGCTACTGCATCGACATCCTCAACCAAATCCAGGCGGTCAAGGCCGCGCTGAACCGCGTCGAGGCGGAAGTGCTCAAGGGCCATGCCGCCCATTGCGTCGCGCACGCCATCAAGAGCGGCGACGCCAAGGACCAGAAACAGAAATTCGACGAATTGGTGGAGTTGTTCAGCCGCTATGGAAAATAACCGCGATCCCGTCTGCGGGATGACGCCCGATCCCGATGCCGCCAGAGCCAAAGGCAACTGGCTGAATTACCAGGGCACGGACTATTTCTTCTGCTGCGCCGGCTGCAAAGCGAAGTTCGAGGCCGATCCCCAGAAATACCTGGCCGCCGCTCCGCGCGCCGAAAAGGTCCGCGACCCGGTTTGCGGCATGACGCCGTTCAAGGACGTCGCCAAGGCCAAGGGCAATCACGTCCATCATCACGGCGAGGACTATTATTTCTGTTCCGCCGGCTGCAAGGCGAAGTTCGAGGCGGAGCCGGAGAAGTATCTGAATACCCCTCACCCGGCCGCTGCCCGGCCGACCTCTGCCACAAGGGGAGAGGTAAAAGGCGCTATCTACACCTGCCCGATGCATCCGGAGGTGAAGCAGATGGGGCCGGGCGATTGCCCGATCTGCGGCATGGCGCTGGAACCGGCCGATCCGGCGGCGGCGCAGGACGATTCCGAATATCGCGACATGCTGAACCGCTTCAAGATTTCCCTGGCGCTGGCCGTGCCGGTGTTCGCGCTGGCGATGCTGGGCGACACGGGGAAATTCGATGCGGTGATTTCGCCGGTGCTGCGCGACTGGGTCGAGGCCATCCTGTCGCTGCCGGTGGTGCTGTGGGCGGCCTGGCCGTTCTATGTGCGCGGCTGGAAGGGTGCGATCACCGGGCACGCCAACATGTTCACCCTCATCGGCATGGGCGTCGGCGTCGCCTTTTTCTACAGCGTGTTGGCGCTGCTGTTTCCCGCCGCGATCCCCGAAGCCTATCGCATGGGTGGCATGCCGCCGGTCTATTTCGAGGCCGCCACGGTCATTGTCGCTCTGGTGCTGATGGGCCAAGTGCTGGAACTGCGCGCCCGCGCCAACACCGGCGCCGCCATCCGCACCCTGCTCGACCTTTCCCCTAAGACCGTGCGGCGGCGCTCGGCGCACGGCACCGAGGAAATCCCGCTCTCCGACGTCCAGGTCGGCGACGAGCTTGTCGTGCGGCCCGGCGATTCCGTGCCGACCGATGGCGCGGTGATCGAAGGCGAAAGCGCCGTCGACGAATCCATGATCACCGGCGAATCCATGCCGGTGGCAAAAGCGCCGGGCGACGCCGTCACCGGCGGCACGCTCAACGGCAACGGCGCGCTGGTCATGCGCGCGACCCGCGTCGGCGCCGACACCATGCTGTCGAAGATCGTCGCCCTGGTGGCCGAGGCGCAGCGCAGCCGGGCGCCCACCCAGGGCCTCGCCGATGCGGTCGCCGCGTGGTTCGTTCCGGCCGTGGTCAGCGCCGCGCTGATTGCGTTCGCAGTCTGGTTCGTTTGGGGACCGGCCCCGTCCTTCGATTATGCGCTGGTCGCCGCGGTGTCGGTGCTGATCATCGCCTGCCCCTGCGCCCTGGGTCTGGCGACGCCGATGTCGGTGATGGTGTCGGTCGGCAAAGGTGCGCAGTCCGGCGTGCTGGTGCGCAACGCGACGGCGCTGGAATTGTTGGCCAAGGCCGATGTGCTGGTCGTCGACAAGACCGGCACGATCACCGAAGGCAAGCCATCGCTGACCGCCGTGCGCGCCATTTCAAATTCGAGCGAAGACGACGTTCTCACCGTTGCCGCGGCTCTGGAAAGCAAGAGCGCCCACCCCCTCGCCCATGCCATCACGGAAGGTGCGAAGAAAAGATCGCTGACGCTGCCGGAGGTGACGGAGTTCACCAGCGTTACCGGACAAGGCTTGCAAGGCACGATCGGCGGCGTGCACGCGATCATCGGTCATGCGGATTTCCTTCAGAGCCGTGGTGTCGATGTGGTGCCGCTTGCCGCCGACGCGGAACGGTTGCGCGAGGACGGCGGGACCGCAATGTTCGTCGCGCGGGCCGACCGCCTGATCGGACTGGTCGCCGCCAAGGATCCATTGAAAGCCGACGCCCGAAAATTGCTGCAAGTGCTGCGCCGCGACGGCCTGGCCATCACGATGGCGACCGGCGACGCGGAAGCAACCGCCAAAGCCATTGCCCGCGAGGCGGGGCTGGAAACCGTCGTTGCAGGGCTGACTCCGGAGGGCAAGACCGACCTGATCAAGCGCCTGAAAAGCGAGGGCCGCGTGGTGGCCTTCGCGGGCGACGGCGTCAACGATGCGCCGGCGCTGGCCGCCGCCGACGTTTCCATCGCCATGGGCACCGGCTCGGACGCCGCCATCGAAACGGCAGGGCTGACGCTGTTGAAGGGAGACCTTGCGGCGCTGTTGCGGGCGCGACGCCTGGCGCGGGCCACGGTGCGCAACATGAAGCAGAACCTGTTCTTCGCCTTCGTCTACAATTCCTTCGGCGTGCCGATCGCGGCCGGCATTCTGTATCCGTTCACCGGCTGGCTGCTGTCGCCGATGATCGCGGCGGCCGCCATGAGCTTCAGCTCGGTCTCGGTGATCGCCAACGCATTGCGGCTGAGGCGGGTGAAGCTTTAAAATCGCCGCTATGGGGGACCGATTCCGACTGGCCGCCGAAAAGCTGCGCGTCTTCGCCCGCTGGACCTGGTACGGCGACGGTACGCGTACGCCGTGGCTGCGCCGCGCGGCGGCCGTGCTGTTCACGTTTCTCGTGCCGCTGCCCATCCTGTATCTGCTGGTCTTCCGCTTCGTGCCCGTGCCCGTCACGCCGCAGATGCTGCTGGACTTCGCCACCTTCCAACCGGTGCATCATTCCTGGCGCTCCTTCGACGAGATCTCGCCCAATCTGGCGCACGCGGTCATCGGCTCGGAGGACCAGGATTTCTGCAACCACAACGGCTTCGATTTCAAGGACATCGACGAGGCGATCGCGCAGCACGAACGCGATCCCCACAGGCGCCTGCGTGGGGCGAGCACGATCAGCCAGCAGGTGGCGCGCACGCTGTTCCTGCTGCCGGTCCGCAGCTGGGTGCGCAAGGGGGTGGAGGCCTATCTGACGGTCCTGCTGGAAGCCCTCTGGCCGAAAAAGCGCATCCTCACCGCCTATCTGAACATGGTCGACTGGGGGCACGGCAATTACGGCGCGGAAGCAGCCGCCGAGTCCTACTTCCACATCCACGCATCGGCGCTCACCAAATTGCAGGCCGCGCGTCTGGCCACCATTCTGCCCGACCCGGACAAATGGCGCGCCGCCCGCCCCGGCCCCTACGTGGCGCGGCGCTCGGAGACCGTCGAGTTCCGGGCCTACGAAGTGACGCGCGACAGCCTGGACTGGTGCGTAAGAGACTAGGACGGAAGCCGCAGTTTCTTTAGATTGCCCGCCATGCGTCGCCTCATCCACCTGGTCTTTTCGCCCGCCTCGCGCCTCACCCGCCTCATGCTGGGCGAAAAGCGGCTCGTCTGCGATCCGCAGGCGGCGGAGGATGCCACCGCTCACCTGCCCGTGTTCATCGATCTCGACGGCACCCGCTGCGAGGGCCTTTGGGCCATCGTCGATCATCTGGAAGGCGCCTATCCCGAGAACCCGCTGGTTCCGGAGGACGCGGCGGCGCGCGGCGAAACGCTGCGCTGGCTCGACTGGACGACCACGATCCTGCATGAGCGCGTCACGCGGAAGATCGTCTACGAAAAGGCGAGCCCGCGCTTCACCGGCGGATTGACGCGCAGCACGCCCGACATGAACGTCATCCGCACGGGCCGCGAGGCGTTGCGCGAGGTACTGGCGCAGACCGGCAAGGCCGTGGAGGAACGCGGCAATCTGGCGGGGCGGGTCTGCACCCTCGCCGACCTGGCGCTGGCGGCGCATCTCTCGGCCCTGGATTATTTCGGCGAAGTGCCATGGGATTCGAACGCGGCCATGCGCGAATGGTATGTGCGGATGAAATCCCGCCCATCGTTCCGCTCGCTGCTCGCCGACCGCGTGCCCGGCCAGCCGCCGGTGTCGCAATATGCCGAACTCGATTTCTGATATCCGCGACGCGGTGCGGCGCCGCGCCCTGTCCGAAGGCTTCGATGTCGTGCGCTTCGCCCGCGCCGAGGCCACCTGCGAGGCGGCGGACCGGCTGGGCTCCTATCTGGCGCAAGGACGGCACGGCACGATGGACTGGATGGCGCGCAACGCCGAACGGCGCGCCGATCCCGCCGTGCTGTGGCCCGAGGCGAAGAGCATCGTCGTGCTGGGCGCGAATTACGGGCCCGATCACGATCCGCTGGCCGATCTGGAGGACCGCGCCGCCGGAGCGATCTCCGTCTATGCCCGCAACGACGACTATCACGATGTCCTGAAGAAGCGGCTGAAGCGGCTGGCGGGGTTCATGGCGGAAACCTTCGGCGGCGATGTGAAGGTCTTCGTCGACACCGCGCCCGTACTGGAAAAACCGCTGGCGCAGCAGGCGGGCCTCGGCTGGCAGGGCAAGCACACCAATCTGGTCAGCCGGGAGTTCGGCTCCTGGCTGTTCCTCGGTTCCGTGTTCACGACGCTGGAGATCGCGGCGGACGAAGCCGAGCGCGACCATTGCGGCGCTTGCCATGCCTGCCTGGACATCTGTCCGACGCGCGCCTTCCCCGCGCCCTACCAGCTCGATGCGCGCCGCTGCATCTCGTATCTCACGATCGAGCACAAGGGACACATTCCGCACGAATTCCGCGAAGCCATCGGCAACCGCATCTATGGCTGCGACGATTGCCTGGCGGTGTGTCCGTGGAACAAGTTCGCGCAGGTCTCGCGCGAAGCGCAGTTCCTTCCCCGCCAAGCTCTCAAGCGGCCGCTGCTCGCCGATCTGGCCCGGCTCGACGACGCCTCGTTCCGTGCCCTGTTCCGCGGCTCGCCGATCAAGCGCATCGGCCGCGACCGCTTCGTGCGCAATGTGCTGATCGCCATCGGCAATTCGGGCGAAGCCGCGCTGACAGCGGCCGCCGAAAGGCTGCTCGGCGATCCCTCGCCCCTGGTGCGCGCCATGGCGGTGTGGGCATTGTCGAAGCTGGCGGAATCGCAACACTTCGCTGCACTCGCCGCCGTCCGCGTGCCGCAGGAAACGGACGCCGACGTGCGGGAGGAGTGGAACACCCCTGCCGCCGGCTCTGTCTGACGGCCATCACTGCATCGGCAGAAATTTCCCGTCGCAGCCGGTCCAGGCAGCGGCCGGGCTCCGCGCCGTCACAGCTACGACGGTGACATTGCCGCCCGTCGGCGTGAAGTTCGCGCCGTTGCCGCCAAGTTCGATCTTTGCGAACTGCGCGTGCACATGGCCGGGCTTGATCCCCTGGATCGTCACGCCGTTCAGCAACACCTCGGTGATGTGGTTCGCGTCCTTCCCCGCGATCAGCACGTCGCCGGGCGTGACATCCGTTACGTTTTCGATCCGGATTTTCTTGTAGTCCGGAATGCGTTTGCCCGGGATTTCCGGATCGACGAAGCTCTCGAACGGCGTGTCATTGTAGAACGGGCTGATGGCGATCGGCATGTGCACGTTGCGCATGCAGATGTTGCGATAGGTCAGGTCGTGCACCAGGCCGCCCTTCGCGTCGTTGCTCTTGACGCGGATACCGTTGGTGGTGCCGTCCTCCGTCAGCCCGTCCACCAGCAGATAGCTGTCGCCGCTGTAGGTCTCGCTGCCGATCGACATGCCATGACCTTCATAGAAGTGGTTGTCCAACACGCTCATATGCGTGACGCCGGTCTTGATGGCGATGTTGTCGTCGCCGCTGTCAATCCAGCTGTGGGTGACGGTGATGTTCGTCGAGCTGCCGGGATCGATGCCGTCCGTGTTCAGCGCCTGCGTGCCGCGGACGGTCGGAGACTGGATGTGAACGCCCCAGGCTGTGAAGCCATCGGTATTTTGGACCACCACGTGGAAGTTCGGCGAGTTGTGCAACGTGATGCGATAAAGAACGAAGCCGTCGGCGTGATCGGCGGCGATGAGCCGCGGGCAGTTCTGCCGCCTTTTCTCGCGGTGGGCCGCTTGCGCCAGCTGCCACCAGGTGAAGCTTTCACCGAGAACATTGGCGCCGCCCTGCCCATCGATGGTGCCGTCGCCCATGACGGCCGCGTTCTTGACGTCCTTGACGCTGATCAGCGATCTGCAGCCATGGCCCGCTTCGGTCACCGTCCCGCAGAGGCCCGGCGTGATGTCGTAGAGACGCGGGTTGCGCGACGCGTAGAGCGTCACGCCGCGGTCGACGAGCAGCGTCACGCCGTTGCGCAGCTGCAGCGGACCGCTGAGAAATGCGTTGTGGGCGCCGTCGGATTTCAGCTCCACCGCGGATCCCGCCGCGCAATGGTCTATGGCCTGCTGCACGCGCGCGGTGTCAAGCTGGTTTTCGGCGCCATCCGGAAGCTGGTTGCCGACGGCGGTCAGTTTGGCGGGAAGAACCCTGCAGGACATCGGAATGACCGGTTCGGCGACGGTGCGTTCGTCCTGCGCCGTTTCCGTCTGCACAGAAAGCGCGAAGAGCGCAAGCGACAGAAGTGAAATCCAAATGTGCTTGAAACCGCGGCTCATCGATGGGCCTCCTGGCCTGTTGGATCTTGCTCTTACATGCGAACGGATCGTGTCGCGAAGATATCCCGTCCGATGAGACGTCCACGACGCAAGCATCTGCGCCATGTTAGGTCGGCATGACCGACTGCCCCGCCGGCATGGGCGCAAGGTTCCGCCACCTCAGCAGCGCGAGACCATCGGCCGATAGCAGACAGCCGGACATCCGACAAGGCAGCGGTCATTCAAGAAAAATTGAGGTGACCGGAAAAAACCGTTCGAAACGGCGAATACCTACCGGTCTTTCTTCGGCTCAGGCCCCAGCGCCGCCAGATTGCGGCGGGCTTCCTCGACGGCAGCGCTGCCGCCCGGTTGCGACGCGGCCTTCTTCCAATCGACCCGCGCGCCCTCCTTGTCGCCGACCGAGAATTTCATCACGCCGCGCTCGACCAGCGCCGCGGGATAATCGGGATACAACTCAAGAGCGCGGACGATGTCGGTCGCCGCATCAGCCTTGCGTCCGAGCGCCCAGCGCGCGCTGGCGCGAAGCACGAGCAGGTCGGCGCGGTTCTGATCCTTCAGGAGCGCGGCGCTGAGATCCGTATTGGCGCCGGACCAGTCCTTCATCATGGCGTAGGCCCGCGCGCGGTCGACGAGATAGCCGACGTCCCTCGGATTCTGCGCCAGTGCATCGGAAAAAGAACGGACGGCGCTGCCCGCAGAGCCGGCGAGCATCCAGGCGTTGCCCGCCTGATCGAACAGATCGGCACGGTCCAGATTGTCGGCGATCTCGCGGCTGCGGGCCAGCGCGTCGAGTTTGCGCGCCGCCTCGGCATAGCGCTGCAGCGAGGTGAGCGCGAGCGCGGAACAATGGATCGCGCCCACGCCGCCACCTCGGTCCTGCCATGCGCGCGCGCTTTCTTCGGCAAGCGCCGGGTTCCTCTGAACCAGCGCCACGCATTGCGAATAATCGTTGACCGCTTGTGCGGCCGCGGTCTCCGGAAACGCCGCGGCGACAAGAACCGCAAGAAGCAAACCGTACCTCATGACTTTACGTCCTCCACGAGCCCATCCAGCGTTCGTTCCAGAAGTCTGATGTCCGGCGGCATCGAGAGCCGGTGATCGCCGTTTTTCACGAGCGTCGTTGTCACGTCGCCGTCAATCACTGCCGCGAGTTTCAGCGCATGTTGCCATGGTACGTCCGGATCGACCATGCCTTGCAGGATGCGGACCGGATACGGAACGGCCATCGCCCTGCCAAGGATCAGGTTGTTGCGCCCGTCTTCGATCAGAGCGCGCGTGACCGGATAGGTCTCGCCGTCATAGGCGGACTCGCGGCGCCACACGCCTTTTTCCAAAATCTCGCGCTTCACGTCGGCGGACATATGCTGCCACATCAGAACCTCCGTGAAATCCGCGGCGGGCGCGACCAGCAGCAGGCCGGCGACGCGCCCAGGACGCAAGCTGGCGACCAGCATCGCGAGCCACCCGCCCATGCTGGAGCCGACGAGGATCTGCGGCCCCTGACTCTGCGCATCGATTAACGCCAGCGCGTCGTCGCGCCAGCGCGAAATGGTCCCATCGACGAATTTTCCCGACGAACGCCCGTGGCCGAAATAATCGAACCGCAAGCACGCCCGGCCCGTCCGTGCGGCCCAGGCATCGATGGCCTGCGCCTTGGTCCCGGTCATGTCGGACATGAACCCGCCGAGCCAGACCACGCCCGGCCCGGCACCATCGCGCCGGAGAAAGGCCAGCCGCTCGCCGCCGCGTTCCAGATATGAAAGTTCGGTCATGATTCGTCCGCAAAGAACCGGCCGAGCGTCATCGCATATTCCGGCGCCGACGAACAACCTGCCTGTCGCCCGGCCGATCTGCTAGGCTTACGCCGCGTTCAGGAGAGCGGAGAATATGGTGAAAGCGGCACGATGGATGTTGGCGGCGCTGTTTGTGTTTGCATTGGCAGGCACATTCGCGACGCAGGCGCTGGCCCAGGCACAAGCCGGACCGGTCGCCGCCCCGACCACCCACATCCAGGTCCAGTCGCTGCCACCGGCGGGGGTGGCGAATTTCGATCCGCACAAGGCGGTGGACGCCTATCTCGCCCGGGTCAGCGGCAAAGAACAGACACAGGGCGCAGCCTATTTCGAGGGCGGAATTGTCCTGAGCTTCGTCGATACGCTTTACGCCGTCGTGCTGGCGGCGCTGCTTCTGTGGTTTCGCATCTCGGCCCGGATGCGCAACATTGCCGTGAAAATAACGCGGTCCCGTCTGCTGCAGGCACCGATCTATGTGGTGCAGTACCTGGTGTTGACGACCGTCGCCACCCTGCCGCTGACGATCTACGAAGGTTTCGTCCGCGAGCACGCCTACGGGCTTTCGAACCAGACGATCCTGCAATGGGCGGGCGATTTCGGCACGCAGTTCGCGCTGACCCTGGTCGGCCTCACGGTGCTGCTTACGGTCATCTACGCGGTCATGCGCGTGGCCAATCGCAGCTGGTGGATGTGGGCCACGGGCGTCACGGTGGTGTTTCTGGCGGTCGTGCTGATGATCTACCCGGTCTACATCGCGCCGCTGTTCAACCATTATGCGCCGCTGCCGGACAGCGCGATGAAGTCCACGATCCTGTCGATGGCGCGCGCCAACGGCATTCCGGCACACGAGGTCTACACCTACGACGCCTCGCGCCAGACGACGCGCATCTCGGCGGACGTCTCCGGATTCCTGGGCACCACGCGCATCTCGCTGAACGACAATCTGCTGAACGACTGCACGCCCTCCGAGGTCCTCGCCGTGATGGGCCACGAGATGGGTCATTACGTGATGAATCACGTCGCGATTCTGCTCACCTGGTTCGGTCTTCTGTTCCTGGCGGGGTTCGTTTTCGTCGACCGGGCTTACCGGGGCCTGACAAAGCTTTTCGGCGGACGTTGGGACGTGCAGACCATCGACGATCCCGCGGGGCTGCCTCTGCTCATGGCGCTGTTCTCGGTGTTCATGCTGGCGGCGACACCGGTCTCCAACACCATCATCCGCACGCAGGAGATCCAGGCGGATATCTTCGGACTGAACGCCGTGCGCCAGCCCGACGCCTTCGCAACGGTCGTGCTGAAGCTCAGCAACTACCGCAAGCTCGACCCCAGCCCGTGGGAGGAGTTCCTGTTCTTCGATCACCCGTCCGGGCGCACGCGCATCTGGGAAGCCATGCGCTGGAAGGCGGAACACATCAACGATCCCGACATCATGGCGGGCCCGATCTCGCCGCAGTGAAGCTTCCTCATGCTTCGACAAGCTCAGCATGAGGGTTTGGCTTGGCCCTCACCCTGAGACCGTCGAAGGGTGAGGGGCTTATGGCAGCCTGGCACCCAGCCGCGTGAGAAACGCGCCGGCGGAGGCGCGCATCGCCTCCGTCCAATCGGCGGTGAGGCTCATCGCGAGCTGCGCCTGGCTCTTGAGGATGATCCCATCCTCCAGGATCTTCAGGCCGTTGGCCTTGAGCGTCGCACCCGTCGTGGTGATGTCGACGATGGCTTCGGCGGTGCCCGCCGTCGGCGCGCCCTCGGTGGCGCCGGCGCTGCCGACGATGCGGTAATCCGAAATGCCGGCATGGGCGAAGAAACGGCGCGTCAGCTGCGTGTACTTCGTGGCGACGCGCAGGCGCCGCCGATGGTGCTGGGCGAAGGCGGCGCAGGCGTCGTCGAGGTCCGCCATGGTGGAGACGTCGATCCAGACGCGCGGCACCGCCACCACGACGTCGGCAAAGCCGAAGCCGAGCGGTTTCAGCAGCGCCACGCGGCCGTCCAGCTCCGGCGCGTTCTCGCGGATCAGGTCTTCGCCGGTGACGCCCAGATGCACGTCGCCGCCCACCAGCGCCGAGGCGATCTCCGACGACGACAGCAGCATCACGTCGATGCCGCTGAGCCCCTCCACCGTGGCGCGATAGCCGCGCGCCCCCGCGGTCTGTTTCAGCGCCACGCCGGCGGCGGCGAAATGCGCATCCACCTGTTCCTTGAGCCGGCCCTTGGAGGGAATGGCGAGCGTCAGCGGATCGGACATCACTCGCCCCTCCGCGCCGCGGCCAGCAGGCGCTCGCTGCGGATGGCGCAGCCGATGGCGGTGGTGCCGCGCGGCGCGCCGAGCGACTCCAGCAGCGTGTCGTAGCGTCCGCCGCCCGCGATTTCGACCGGGCCCTTCTCGTCCCGCGACCAGAATTCGAAAACGAAGCCGGTGTAGTATTCCAGGTTGCGGCCGAAATGCGCGACGAAGCGGACCGATTTGGGATCGACCCCCAAATCGGCGAGCGCGGCAAGGCGCGCCTCCATCGCCGCCAAAGGCTTCTCCATACTTGCGGCAACCGACTTGGTCAGTGACCGGATCTGTTCGAGAGCGGCCGGCGCCGGTCCGCTGACATCCAGCACCTGCTTGATCGTCTCGGCGACCTTGGCGTCCAGCTTGGGCGCCGCGCCATCCGACGCCTGGATCGTCAGCCGTTCTATGATTTCCTCGCGCGTGCGCAGGCCGAGCGGCGCGTCGCCTTCCTTGTCGAGCAACGCTTCGATGGCCGGCCGCAATTCGGCGGGCTTCAATCCGTGCAGGGCGTCGATGGCGCGTTCGGCATCGCTGACCGCACCGACCACCATGCGCGCCAGCAGCACCTCGAAATAGCCGCTGCGCCAGAAATGCCGTTTCAGCCGCCCGCGCCATTGCGCCGGCACGTCGAGCGCATCCACCAGCGTGGCGAACAGCGCGAGGTCGCCGACCTTCATCTCGAATTTCGCGAGATCGGCGGCGCGCAAGGCATCCACCGCCAGCGTCATCATTTCCACGTCGCCGGCGGCGCGATCTTCCTGGCCGAGCAGTTCCGCACCCGCCTGGTGGAACTGCGAGAGACCGTCGGCGGGCTGATGGCGGAACGCCAGCCCGTGATAGCAGAGCCGCGCGGGATAGGGCCGGCCGCTCTCCACCTGCCATTTGCAGGTCGGGATGGTGAGGTCGGGGCGCAGGCACAGTTCGCGGCCCGTGGGATCGACGAGTTCGAAGGTGCGCCGGCGAATTTCCTCGCCCGAACGATCGACGAAAATCTGCGCCGGCTGAAGGATGGCGGGCTCGTGGCGCGTGTAGCCGCGCGCCGCGAAGACGGCGAGGATGGCGTCCGCCTGTTCGTCCAGCGCCGCGATCTCTTCGGGCCCGTAGGTGGGAAAGGCGGGCATGGTTCAGCCTTTGCGCGCGAGAAGCTCACGCACCTTGGCGACGAGTTCGCCGCGCTTCACGGTTTCCTGCGCGGCGCGGGCGCCGACCCATTCCGCGCGGCTTTCCGTGGTTTTGGAGATTTCGGCGCCAAGCTTCAGGTCCTTGATCGTCACCTCGCCCTTGGCGCGCTCGTCCTCGCCTTCCATCACCACCAGCGCGGCGCCGCGCTTGTCGGCGTATTTGAGCTGGTCTGGAATCTTCTTGGTGCCGACATAGGATTCGGCACGGAGGCCCGCATTGCGCAACTCGCG
>VFSW01004283.1_pt1 | contig 21298 bp, 23 predicted proteins | sample 5358111 | NCBI WGS metagenome assembly VFSW01 (sample SAMN11554181, study PRJNA540505) | mine drainage metagenome | isolation source: sediment from site ElyBrook_90M | place: USA: Ely Copper Mine, Vershire, VT | collected 2017
TGGCGCCGTTCATGCGGGAAATCGCGTAGAGAAGCTGTTGGCGCTGGTTGTCGATAATTCGCTCTGATTGCTCCAGTTCCGCGGTCGTTATTGCCGGGCGTGAAGTGCGCGTTCCGATGACCAGGCTCAGCTTGGCAGTCTTGACCGAACTCGAAATAATGTCCTGTTGCACCCTGACCAATTGGCCCTCGGCTATCTGGGCTTCCACGTTGGTCCGAACTCCTCCGTTCGAGTCCCGTTGCACTGCCTGCATCTTGCGCAAGCGGCTCTTGTAGCCTTTGAGCACCTTCGCCTGATCGGGAATGGAGACTTGCGCGTTAACGATGAGCGGGAAATCGAGACCGACCAACTCTCTTAGGATTCCGGGGAACGTGGCATCCGGAAGTTCTTTCAGACTTACAAACGAATAGAGGATTCCGCCGACATTCAGATAGGAGTCCGTCTCATCTGCAATGCTTGTGTCGACGATCTGGTCGCGGGCGCTCCTGTATTCCAGTTGCTCCTCTCCCCGCCTGTACGGCCGATGATCCGGAGATAATGGATTGAGCGCTCGTTTCGCCTCAAGGAACATCTCATCGTCGGTCAGCCGGCGTGCACCAAGTTCCGCCGCCTCCAGCGTCGTTTCGAGGCCGCGCAGCAGACTCTCGAATTCCGCCAACAGTTGTTTATGGTCCCGACGACTGCGTTCAATGCATTTGCGGGCCGATAAGCTGAAGGAACTGCCCGTCGGCTTGAGCGGCTTGCCGGCAATACGGCGATGAATGATCGGATCCCAGATGAAGTACACGTGTAGGAGAGGCCGCATGTAGTAGCCGTTCGCCTCTTTCGTTCGCCATCGTTCGACGCGCAATTCATCGAGTGCAATTACCTCCGCCCGTTCCGATTGCTGAGCTTCGGCATAGTTCTCAAGCAGGTCTCCCAGGTCCTCCACCACTTCGTAGCGGAACTGCACTCTCATACTCTGTTCCGGCAGAGAGCGCAGGAGCGCCTCCAGCATCAACTTGCCGCGGTCTCGGCCTTCGTCGCTCGCGAAATACGATGCCAATCCCCTCAACTCGTAGCCAGCAACAAAAGCGCCATTCGTGCGAACGACAATATTGTCCAGGTAGTCGCGGACCGGAAGTTGCTCGCACAATGCCGGATCGTGGAGTTTTCGCTCGTGTTGGTCAAGAGTCATCGGCACTGCTATTCCTCCCTCACGTACGAAGAACGGATTTCACGGTCGCGTGCCACGGCGCAGTAGGCATGCGGTTTCAGGTACCAGAAGGCAAGATCGCGAACGTAGCCCCGGGGCTTGCCATACTTGAAGGCCATCAGCACAGGAACCATCAGTAGCGGCACGCCATACTGAAGGACGAGATTCATGGGCATTCCAGCGATCTCACCGCCCACAAAATGGCCGAGGACGTTCATGACCGCCGCGGCGCCCAGCACGATAAAAAGATCCTCAAACTCAAGCAGCATGAACGTCACTCGCGTCTGTAGGTTGCGGTTCACGGGTGTCACTTGCAATGGCATCTCGTACCTCCTTCTAACGAACTCCGGCCGTTCCGTGTTGAACCCAGAACTCTCCCAAGCGCAACAGCCCCGACAAGCTAAAGCAGCATATCGCCGAGATGAGGTTGCGGACCCACGCCTCGCCGATTGTCATGCGCTCCAGTAAACCTGCGAAGTGCGCAACCGCGAGCACGACCTGTCCTGCGCCATAGAGCGGCAACAAAACATTGCCAACCCAGTTCACCAGCGTCAGCACAGAGATCCAGTAACGGTCTGGGTTGTTCCAACCCGCCTGGTTGCTAAACGACTCCATGGCACGCAAGAGCCCAGAGCACATCAGAGAAGCCAGCGCAGCGTACCCGAGGTGTGAGTACGGGTGACCTTTGCTGAAGCGATAGACCGCTGCGGCCGCGAATAAACCGGCCATGGTCGGCATGATGACGTTGCCCAGCCAATTCGTCAGGTGGAGCAACCCGTTTGACAGATTCACAGAATCACCTCCAATCCTCATCAGCCGGCCATGGCCTGTATCAGCTGCCAGATGGCCGAAACGCTCAAGAATGCCAATCCCGATCCCACCAGCGGCATGAAAGGCCGATGGCGCGCATAGTTTAAAATTGCTCCCACGATGGCCAAACCTGCCGCCTCTGGCAGGATGGTTCCGGCAAGGAAGTTCCACGCCGACGTCAGCATGTCCGTAGTGGCGAACTCCGACCCGCTGTTCCAGCTCTGCATGAGCTGGACAGTCCCAGAAACGGACAACAGAAAGATCCCCGCAATGACGGATGGCAGCGGGCTCTGCCCTTCGGCTGCGTCTAGCGCTGCCTTCAACACGCAGAACGCGGCTAGCACAGGAATCAGTTTGGCAACCACGACGTTCGAGACAAAACCGCTGAAGCTCGTTTGCAAGCTCGCTACCCACGCACTGCCGATGCCTCCGCCTAGCGCCGGCATAGTGATACCCTGCGCCGCAAACCACGACAGGAACTGCGGCAGCGTCAACAGAATCACCGACCACAGTACCCATCTCTGGAATTTTCCCCCTGTCTGGAAGTTCACGCCGCCTTCCTGCCGCAATGCGATTCCAGCCAGCACCATCGTGCAGATAGCGGCTGGAACCGCCATGTCGAATAACAGTGTCAACAGATCGACGATGATTTGGGGCAACGTCATTGCCTAAGCACTCCACAGTGAGCGTTCCTATTGCACGCCCGCAGTACCGTTCTGAATCCAGAACTCAATTAGGCGGGTCAGACCGGAGATGACCAGCAGTCCTGCGGCCGTGACCGCCCAGCGCGCCACGCCGCGGCCTTGCGAATAGGAGACGACGGCCATGACCACCGCCAGCGCCGCTCCGACAGGAGAGATCACGTTGCCCACCCAGTTCACCAGGTTGAGCACGGTTCCCTCCGGTTGGGCCGCGGTTTGTCCCTGTACGGCCTGGCCAGTCTGTGGCGACTGTCCGAGGTTTTGGGCATTGGACAACAATGGAAATAGCTGAAGGGAAACAACAATCAAGAGACTCACAAGTGCAAACCGATACCGCGCGTCTCTCCAACTCAACAATTTCATATGCTCCTCACGTGCGAACCGCGGTGAGTAAATCTCCCGGTCGCAGGCGAGAACATATGGGCATTTCAGATTTCGGGCAAGTCAGCAGGCTAGTCTCGAAGCGTTTTCAGAAAGGTTTTTGGGCCGCCGAAAGGTTGAGGGCACAGATTGAAAGTTGCCGAGAGTCCTTGTTGCGAATGGATTTCAAAAGTGAAGCTCGTATTGAAATCATGCGCGCTGCGCGCAAGGAGAAGTCTTATGAGATGAACAAATGTTTGACTTTGGTGCATCTCACAAGCGCATTTAGAATTCACTCACTTTGTTCCGAGGAGTCAAAGGCGAGAGACTGGGCTCTTAACCAATCGACTACTGCGCTGCTTGGGTATTTGTAGCCGATTGGTTTAACTCCTCCTGCAACTGCAGGAGTTGGCGCAACTGGTCAACATTGGACGAGTTCGAGGTCACACTGTTCCGCGCGCTTGTTGGCGCTGCGGGTTGATTGGACTTGGGTGCTTGTTCAAGGATGACGTAAATGGGCGCTCCAGCCGAGACCGTCACCACAATCTGCTGGTTTACTGCCAATCGAGAAACCTCTTCGTCCCCGGTTTCCCCGATATTGTTGCTGACGCGCTCTCGCATCAGATCCGACTCACTCAGAGGCTGGCTGAGACTGCCTTGTCCCAAGAACATTGCGCCGGCTTGGCCGATTCCTGACAGCGATCTGGCCAGGACGTTCTTCCCTGTGTTCTTGCCCGAAACTTTTCCTTTCAGCGGCCGCAGGTCCAAGTCTGTTGCGGCAGCCTCGATGGGAACGGATGCGCCGTCCGGCATCAGGAGAGAATCAAACTGGAGGTCCACATACCCCGAGCGGGTCGCATTCCTGATATGGCCGACCGCTTTGGCTCCCGCAGGAACAATAATCTCTCCATCGCGCTCGTAGTTGTACTCGACTACGGCAAGAACTGGCGCCCGTACAGCTGTGCTTGCAGCTGATTCTAGGCGGGCCCGTAAGCGCGTGCCGGTGCCTAGGCCCAAGCCCAGTTGCGGCACTGCGTCATTGAGGGTCTGGAGACCGGCAGGGCCGGATGAGATCTTTCGCACGTACATTAACGAAGGCTTCTCCATCGCTTCGCGCTCCGCCTTACCGGCGTCGGAAGTCACAGCATTCGAGGCCGGCTGATAGGGCGGCGCTTCCCCTGACTGGTTGCCAAAAGGCGGTATCGAACCCAACGTCCCCGCCCCGTTCGTCTGCCCTGTCGGCGAAGCATGCGATGCCGAACGAATCACGGTTCGCTGCAGGTCACGTTCGTTCAGAAAACCTTGGTGCTCTTCTTTTGTGACAGGGCGCCCGGAATCGGTGATCGGAAACAAGCTCTTTTCGATACCTTCGCTGTTGGGTTCCAGAGTCGACTTGCCGTCAGAGGTTAAACCGCGATTTTTCGCTTTATCTGGGCCGCCTCGATGAGGCATGGAGATAGCGACAAAGATGAGAAGCGCCATCACGATCGCTCCCGCGCCGATGATTACGAACCGGTTCTGCTGGATCTGCTGCTTCGCTCGCTGCTTAGCTCTGGTGGCAAACTCCGGCAAGGCAGCAGGTGCTGGCGGAGGGATTGGCACGCCGTCGACAAGTTCACTTCCGTCTGGCTCTTGCACGAATCCGACGTTGCCGTTATCGCTGTGTCCATTGGGGCGAGTCACTTTCCACCTCCTGTTACCGGAGCCACAAACGGGATAGGAGCCAAGACTGGACGATCGACCTCCTCCGCTTGGGCAACTGCCAATAACAACCGCTCGCTTGATTCCTTGAAACTTGGCCGGTCGAACACGACCACTCCATCGGCCCTCGCGCCAGGTGCGAGCCTGCGCGCGGTCATCCAGTAATCTTTGATCGCCACCGGCTCGGCCTTGATCGCCTTCCGGTGCTTATCTCTCGATGTCCCGGCAAGCTGTACCTGCGGCGGCAGCACTTCTATGGTTCGTGCAGAGGAGTTAAGAACGGCGAAAGGGACTGCCATCTGCTCCTCTTTTTCCGTCGTCTGTCCAACCGCAACCCGCAACAGCTTGCCTTCCCAATGGGGATTGTCGAGCCGTCGAGCCGTCAGTAGTTGTTGCTCTTGGCTATTGGGTTTCTCCTGGGGAGTAGCGGCTGGCAGGCCTTCTGGCGCAACATTCTTTGTTTCGCCGACTTCAAAGCTAGGATGAACGGAAGTGATCAGAAAACTGTGGGGTCGCTCGCAGTTGAGGACATAGTCGACCACTTCACTATGGTCAGATTTTCCTTGGCTGACCAAGCTAAGTGAGATCTCATGGCCGCTTCTGGTCGTGATCAGAGCGTTGGTTTGAGCTGGTTTGGTACTCGTCGCCTTGAAGAACACCAGTTGTGGTTCGTCCTCAGAGTGTTCGGCCTTGAAGGCACCTGGGTCGCCCAAGACGACGGAGCTAACTTCCTCCAACACTCGCACCGAGCTAACGTAGCCCGGTCGCACGTGCAACACCACGACCTGTTCTGGGTCAACACTCAAGTTCACGATTCGCGCCTGCGGCAACTCGGTTTGTGCCGAGGCCATGTGGAAAGGCAGGAAACAAATCGTTATCAGATGCACCAAACTCAAACATTTGTTCATCTCACATCTCTTTTCTGAGCCGTCTTCGTGCCCTCTGGTTCCATCCCCGCTTCTCGAAGGTAAGTTGTTCTAATTGTTGAGACGTACGCGACCACTCCAGAATTTCGGTAATCAAGGCCTCGCCTGCTGATCGTGTCTTCTCCGACGTAATAAGCGCCAGCCACGAGCCTAAGATCGTTATGAAACCGCTGCATCAACCAAGCCAGATAGCGCACTCCACCGTAGACATTTTGGTCGAGGTTGCAGCGGTCGGTCACGCCAAGCCGCTTAGCAGTGGCGGGCATCAACTGCATAAGCCCCACCGCGCCTTTCGGAGAGATCACGCAGGGCTGCCAATTCGACTCGTGTTCGACAATGGCGCGCACCAGCGCAACGGGTACTCGATAGTGTCCCGCGTAGGCCGTCACGTAGTACTCAGCTTCAATCCGGGCCGGCGACCTTCCCGATTGCGCCCAGCCGATTGAGATCGCGCAAAGCATTCCCACCACGATGAGTGCCGATTTCATGCTGCATTTCCTCGCATGGCCTCAGCCGTGTATTGCTGCGCGTCATAAATCAGACTGGCAAATCCGTCGCGCAAAAGCAGCTTGCGCCGATCGGCCTCTGTCTTGGCTAGTAAGGGCAGTAGAGTGTCTCTCATCTCCGCTGTGATTTGTTCGCTCCCGAGAAGTTTGAGCGCCTGGGCGAGATCGAGAATCTCCGAGACAGATGGCGGTTTTTCCAGGCTCCAGCCACGCAAAGCCTTTGCGAGGCCTGCCATTCCTGCGTGAAATTCTCGGCTGGACTCTGGCGTCCTCAGCGCCACAATCTCTGCTTCGCGCTCGGCAGAAGGGTGTTCTACTCGAAGATAAAAGCTGCGCCGGCGCAGTGGATCCCCGATACGCCGCTCTTCGTTGGACGTCAGCACAACGAAGGGAATGCTCTTAGCCCGAATCGTTCCGAGTTTCGGAATGCTGAGAGTCCACACGCTCAGGAGTTCCAATAACATTGCTTCGAACGCATGGTCTACTTTGTCTAGTTCGTCGATCAGCAGGACGCACGGCTTTTCGTGTTGCAAAGCACTTAACAATGGCCCCGCGCTGAAGAACTGCTGGCCATGCAATTCGGTTTGCAGGTACTCCCAATCGACGCTACTGGACTTGGCCCTTAACTCGACGCAGAGCCTCTGCAGCGGCTCATCGAATTTTCCAATGGCTTTCTCTTCGTTGACGCCTTCATAGCACTGCAATCGCTCAACACTGGTATTTGCAGCCTCAGCAACGGCGTAGGCGAGTTGCGTTTTGCCGCTTCCGGCGGGCCCCTCCAATAACAGTGGCTTGTGAAGTTGTGCAGCAAGATAAACGGTAATGGTCGCGACTGGGTCGGCCAGATAACCGGTGTTCCGCAGGCGTTTGCTGGCGTCTTCTGGAGATTGAAACATCGAGCGACCTCAAAAGAGAGAGTGAGTCACCATCGTGAGCGTCAGGAACTTAACCCCAAACGAATTTTCGGTCAAATCCCAACGGCAACAGAGTGGGAACGAGGTGATTTGCTTTAACGGGTCCTTTGACTGAATTTTCATTGTGGGTTAGAACGAGCCCCAACAACTACGCGGGCTTTGCGCGAATTCATGCCGGAGCAAAACGATGCCAGCCAATCACGAAGACGGAAGGAGAGATGGGGAGGGTCGGACGCGGATTAGGAACGACACTGCCACGGCTTCAGCCGATATCCGCTCCGAAGATAGGCTCTCTCAGAACACGGTTGAAATGGAACAAACCCGAGGCGCAGAAGAGAGCGCACGAATCGTAGCCTACGAATTTATCGACTGCGGCGAACTTGCGCGGCGGTGGGATGTGCCCGTTTCCTGGATACGGGATCAAGTTCGAAAGCGCGCCGAGGATCCTTTGCCGCACGTGAGCTTAGGTAAGTATGTGCGTTTCTTGTGGGGAAGTCCGGAGCTCCAAGCGTGGGTCGAGCGGCGTATAGTGATGGGGAACAACAGGCGTGTGGGACGGGTTCATTAAAAGGAGGAGTATGAAAAGAACCCGGCACCACCAGTCAGGATACGTGTTCCTGAAAGGCTCGAATTGGTATCTCCGTTATCGCGAGGACGTGACACGACAGGATGGCTCGATTGAGCATATTCAGAAATGTCGACAGCTCGCAAAGGCGGAAGGGAAATATCGTTCCAGGCGCTCAGTCGAACAGCTGGCCGAAGACATCCTTCGACCGCTGAATGACGGAACGTCTACCGCAGAAAGCACGATGAGCTTGAATCAATTTGTCGAAGATTTGTATCTGCCATACGTTGAAGAGCAAAAGCGCCGGTCGACGTATTGTGGCTACAAGAATATTTGGCATCGCTATATACAGCAGGACGGAGGATTGGCGTTGCGTGACTTTAGAACTCTCGATGGCCAGCAAATGTTACGGTCCATCGCCGCGCGTGAGGACTTGAGTCGCCCGACCCTCGGGCATATCAAGCACTTCTTGAGCGGCGTTTTTCGTTATGCGCGTCGTCAGGGAGTCCTAAACAGCCCGAATCCAATGCGCGATGTCGAAATCCCCAAAGGCCGTCCTGCAGGGGAAACCTATGCCTATTCGCTGGAAGAAGTAGCGCTGATGCTGACACTCCTTCCCGAGCCCGCTGCGACGGTCGTCGCCACGGCGGCTTTCACCGGGGCACGCAAAGGAGAACTCCGTGGATTCTTGTGGCAAAACTACGATGGCACCGAAATACGGGTTGAGAAATCTGTATGGCGTAGCCATGTTGAGGAGCCCAAGCGTCCGAAGAGCAAGGCATCGATTCCAATTGTGGCGCAACTCAAAACGCTACTGGATCGGCATAGAGCGAAGTGCGGCAACCCAAACCGAGGCTTCGTCTTCGCCAACGCCAAAGGGAACGCGATGAATCTGGAAGCGCTGGCTCGAGAAGTCATTCGGCCCGCGATTAAAGAGTCGGGTCCCAAATGGCATGGCTGGCATGCGTTCCGGCGTGGCCTGGCGACGAATCTTCATCGCCTTGGCATCTCGGACAAAGTGATTCAGCAAATCCTGCGTCATGCAAACGTCACCACGACGATGAATATCTACGTGAAGACTGTAAGCAGCGACGCAACGGCTGCCATGAAGACCCTCGAAACCATGTGTGCAACTACTGTGCAACCACTGCCTTTGGCCAGTACGCGGGTGATGTAGAAATGCACTGGGGACACATCTCGCAAAACTCTGCGCTGGATGGAGTTACGGGAATCTGGCGGAGAGGGAGGGATTCGAACCCTCGGTACAGGTGTTAGCCCGTACAACGGTTTAGCAAACCGCCGCATTCGGCCACTCTGCCACCTCTCCGGCGTGCGGAGGCTACAGTTTACCACGTTTGGAATCGGCGTTTTAATTGCCGTTGTGGCATGCACTTACGAGCACCGGCCTTCACTTCGGCATACCTGTCGGCGTACGTGTTGTCGGATTCCCAACGGCATCTTTCATGCCGGAGCGGTGACGCCAAGAGCGTTTTCGTGAGGCGATCCGATGGGTGACGCGCGCAATCGCACAATGCCACGCAACGGCCGATGCAGCCACGCTGCGACCTTTCAGCAAAAGGCGCACGCAGAGAAAAGCCCGCGTGAAAGTTGGCGGCAAGGAGCGGCGTCCGGGTTACTGTTCGGGCTGGGCCGTGCCCTTGGTGATCGCTTCATCGAGAAGCTGCTTCATCTGGCGCGAAGCCTGCTTGGCCAGTTCGCCCTGCTGGCGGCCTAGTTCGCCTTGCTGTTCGCCGAGTTTCCCCTGCTTTTCTCCCAAGGCACCCATCTGATCGCCCAGTTTCCCCTGCTGCTCGCCGGCCTGGGACTGGAGCTCGCCGATCTTGCTCTGCAACTCGCCGATTTCCGACTGAATATGGCCTATTTGCTCCATGGTGGCGCTGGAGCTGAGTTGCTTTAATTCAGCTTTGAGTTTGTCGAGTTCGGCTGTCATGTCGGGAACGTTGACCTTAACCTGCTCCATTCGCGCGCCGAGTTCTTCCTGTTGCTTTCCCAGGGCTTCCTGCTGCTTGCCGAGTTCTTCCTGCTTCCTGCCAAGCTCCTCTTGAGGAGCCCAGAGCTTCCGAGCACGATCAATCGTGGCCTGGTTGCGAACGATGTAGGGTTTTTCGTCTCGCTCGAACCAGATGAAATCGCCCGGGATGGTTTTCCTCAGTTTCTCGACATGCTCCGCATCTTCTGTGTTGCCGGACATGGTGAGCGCGTCGGTTTTGCCGGAGACGATTACGAAGCGCTGTTGGTCGTCGTAACCGTAGGCATTAGAAAAGCCGCGGCCGTGAGACGATCGCGCAGTGGCCGACTGGCCGGCCAACGCAGCACGCGGCGCCGGAGGCGGCACTGCCGCGATCGGAGCCACCGGACTGACCGCTGCGTAGGCGTGCGCTCCCCTCGGAGCAACCGCCGCCACGGGCGCGGAGGGGCGCGGAGGGGTGCCTGAAATTCTTCCCTTGATGGTTCCGCCAATGGCAGCCGGGGCGGGAGCCGGTTCGGCTTGAGCAGTTGGTTCGGGCGGAGGAATCAGGTCTGTCGCCGGAGTGGGCGCTGCCTCCGGTGTGACGTTTGGCGGCGCCTGAGGCGTGCCTGCTGCACTCGGAGCTGGAGGCGCGGTCTGGTCTTGCGCGAACTCCACAACTTGCCGGTTCATGTTGTAGTTAGCGGGATGCACAGCCGCGGCAAGATAAACAGCCGGAACGGCGAATGCAACGACCGCGACAGCAATCGATCTCTTCAGACCAGATTTCTTGATCCCCATGGCGACAGCTCCCTTCCAATCGAGAATTCTTTCTACTCTTTGTTCCGCCTGACCTGCTTTGGCCATCGAGACACCTTGCCACCACACCCGGCCCGGTGCGGCGTGCAGCGCTTCGAAAAACTCCAGAAGAGTTCTGGCGTAATCCTTACGATCGGCGCCGCCGGATAAGGCCGCTTCGTCGCCGGCTTGCTCGGCGAGGTCCGCGAGATGCCGATCGAGCCACCAGGCCAGTGGGCTGAACCAGAAAATCGCGCGATGCAGAAGCGAAAGACGCTGGGTGAGCGCGTCGCGCCGGGCCACGTGCGACATCTCGTGCGCGATGACGGCATCGAGCTTGGCGTCGTCCCAATCGCACCAGCCGGCAGGCAGCAGAATCGTGGAGCGTAGTGCGCCCATCGTAACCGGCACGGAAATGAATGCAGATTCGGCAGCTTGCGGAATAAACGCAAGCCCCGAGGCAGACGAGTGTGCGGCAAGCCTCCGGGTTACGTGCGGTTGGTCAATGAGTTGCGACGCTTGCGTCAGCCGGCGGCTGAATGCGATCCCGACCAGGAGACGCACCAGGAGAAGGAGCGTGACGGTGAGATAAATCCCGGCTGCGACGGCGCTCCACTGAATCGAGGACCACGGAGAGGACAACCGAGTGGAAGACGAACCCTGCCCGATAATTTCGACGGACGGCGTCTCACGCGCCGATTTATTGTCCGCTATGAAATTCCGATCCATTGCAGCGGGGATCGGGGCGCTGGTCAGGGGCTGCGAGATCCGGGCTTCTTTGAAGGCAGGGTGCGGCTTTCCATGTCCAAGCAACCCATTTTGAAGGAACGCGTACTGCAGCAACTCCGGCGTGGGAATGGATAGGGGCGGCAGAACCCATCCCAGTAAGGGCATCGCGAGGGCAGCATAGAGTACCGCGGTCCAGGTGAAAAGGCGAGCGGAAGTGGTCTTCACGCGAAACACGGCCAGCCCAAGCGCCGCGGCACCAGCGAGCACGAGAGAGCGTGCGGCAGGATTCGCGAGCTGATCGAGAAGTATGGTGGACGCCTGGAGGGCGGCGGTGGGGGTCATGGCTTTTCTTCCTTTTTTGAGGCGAGCTTTTGTTCCGCGACCTGGTTCTCAGCGATCTGGTTCTCAGCGAACTTTTTCGCGCTGCTTTGGTTGTCCCCGATTCTGCGGGCCAGGCGTTCCAGCTGCTTGCGGTCGAGTACGGCGTTGTCCACCATGCCAAGGACTAGTTCCTCGGCCGACCCACCGCAGAAGCGATCGATAATGCCCTTCACGGCGCGGACGGCGACGTTCTGGCGCTCGTCCGACGCCGTGTAAATGAATGTCCGGCCCTGAATCTCGTGCGTGAGGTAGCCCTTTTCCTCGAGGCGGCGGAGAACCGTGCGGATGGTGGAATCCTTCATCGGCCGGGACGAGGCCAGCGCTTCGCGGCAAGCTTCGGAAGAGGATGGGCCGTGGGTCCAGACGTAATCCATGACGAGCTGCTCGACTTCACCCAGGTTCTTTAGACGACGTTGCGATGTGTTAGTCATTGTAGCGTTACAAGTTGTAACGCTATAGACCCAACTTGTCAAGAAGGATTTTGGTGGCTTACGCGCGGCCTGCCCTTATCCGAACTAAAGCATTTTGCGACAATGAGATGCGGGGATTACAGCTGGCGACTGTTTCATGGCAGATTCGGCTGGAGATTCCTACGGCGGCTGCCTATCGCGGCTTATGGTTTGGCCAGAAACACGTTCAGCAGGCGGCTAAGTTGTAGCTTCTCGGCAGCGGTGCTGGTCTGGCTCACATTTTCGTCGGTGAGCGCCGCAAGTTGGTGAACCAGCAGCCGAACCGCGGCGTCGCTCTGGATGTAGATTGCGTCGGAAGGGACCGTGATCTCCCAAGTATCACGATCACGGCGGACTAGAAGCCAGCGCTGGCGTTCCTTATGCTTGGTGGTGTTCGTCTTTTGACTGGAGAGCTTCAAAGCTCCCGCGATGCGGACTTCGGCCCAACCATGATCGCGCTGCAAGTGGACTCGCTCCACAGAAAGCTGATCAAAAACAATCAGAGGTTTGGAAAGGTTGAGCATGTCCAGCCCGCGAAGGTCTTCTCGCGGTTCGCTACCGATTTGTTCCAGAGCGTTCGTCACTTCGCCAGGCGTGGGGCGTTGCGACTGAACAGTTGGCGCGCGAGGGACAGAATGAATGTTCCGCGGGGGCTCAGCCTGAAGCCGAGGTTTCTCGCTCGTATCGAAGCTTACGTTCCGACTACTTGGGGGATGCGACTCAGGACTTGCGGCTTTCTTCAGGTTGCCCTCTCGCGTTGAATCAGGAGCCTCATTCATCGCCGGAGCGTCCGTGACATAGCGCAAGAAACGCGGACGCCCGCGCTCCTTCCAATATGCGGAATCGTAAGAATCCACGCCGAGCCCGGTACGCAACGCACTGAAGAAAGAGTGCTGCGCAGGGTTGACGGCGATTCCCACATGTCCGGGCCAGACTACCAGGTCACCCGGTTGTGGCCGAATCACGCGGCGGAACTCATCGCTTCCTGCGTAAAGGGTTGAGGAACTCGCATAGGAATAAGGGAATCCGGCGCGCTCGTAGATGGCATGCACGAGGTGTGAACAATCGGTCTCGAAATCGGGATGTGCGCGGGACTCCAGGGCGGCGCTAAGTACGGCCATGCCCTCATCGGCGCTCAACACTCGCCGTGCGGGCGGCTTCGCGCGTTGATCGTGGTTCTTGGGCGACGCCGAGTAAGTCGCGCCCATGGGATCACGATTCTGCGCGGTTGACGTTGACGGCAGGAGCGTGCCCGCGACCAACAACAGAAATAAGAAGATGCCTGCTGTTCGGAACCCCATCCGTTCACCATTCTGGCGCGTATAAGAGTGTCGCGCAGGTTACCTAGGTGTCACTACCAATTCAACCAAGGAGGCGGGACTCTACTTCTTTGCCAGCAACTTTTCAGCCACGACAAAAGAGGGGTTAATCCTTTAGCTGTCAATGAGTTCCAGATCTGTAGCGAGCTTCATTTCTGGGAGGCGTGAAATTCTTTCCTTTAACCATCCGCCAGAACTCAGTTGAAGGTAGTAGATGCAATCCCGATGAACGGCTTGAGACTGCGCCAAGTTCCCGCGTTTCATTGACTTGCCCATTCCTGCCCCGTAAGATCGTGCGCGAGTGCTCGGCCAAACCATTTCGCACTACCGCATCCTCGAGAAGCTTGGCGGCGGCGGTATGGGTGTGGTCTACAAGGCTGAGGACACGGAACTTGGCCGCTTCGTAGCCCTAAAGTTCCTGCCCGATGAACTCTCCCGCGATCCGCAAGCCCTGGAACGCTTTCGCCGGGAAGCGCGTGCGGCGTCCGCTCTCAATCATCCCAATATCTGCACAATCTACGAAATCGGCAAACATGGCGAGCAGTCGTTCATCGCCATGGAGTTTCTGGATGGCGTCACGCTAAAACATCTGATTTCGGGCAAGCCGTTAGATAACGAAACCATTTTCTCTCTTGCCATCGAAATTGCCGACGGGTTGGACGCCGCCCACTCCCAAGGCATCGTCCATCGCGACATCAAGCCTGCCAACATCTTTGTCACCAAGCGCGGGCACGCCAAGATTCTGGATTTCGGTCTGGCCAAAGTCGCAGCCGCCGCCAGTTCTTCCAACCAGGTCGCGTCGGCGAACACCATGACGGTCGACGAACAGCACCTGACCAGTCCTGGCTCTACGCTCGGCACCATCTCCTACATGTCGCCGGAGCAGGCGCGGGCGAAAGATCTGGACGCCCGCAGCGATCTGTTTTCCTTCGGCGCCGTGCTCTATGAAATGACGACCGGCTCGCTGCCGTTTCGCGGCGGAAGCTCCGCCGAAGTTTTCAAATCGATTCTGGATGCGGCCCCGGCGCCCGCCCTGCGCCTCAATCCCGACATGCCCGCGGAATTGCAGCGCATCATCGACAAAGCCCTGGAGAAGGATCGCAACCTGCGCTATAAGAGCGCAGCCGATCTGCGTACTGACCTGGCGCGGCTCAAGCGCGACTTCGACTCGGGGCGTTCGTCGAGCGCTTCCTCGGCGGCAGCTTCGTCGGCTAACGTTGCTGCCGCGGCTGTTTCGTCTTCCGCCCCCGCTGCCGTGGTGCCAGACAGTTCCCGCAAGAAGTTGGCTGCCGGCTTCGCCGCGATCCTATTACTCGCCGCACTGGCCGCAGCAATTTACTTTGTGCGCGGAAGATCCGAGACCCGAAAGATCAGCTCCATCGCCGTGCTTCCCTTCGTCAATGCGACCGCGGACCCAAACAATGACTACCTGACCGACGGCCTGACCGAAAGCCTGATCAGCAGCCTCTCGCAACTGCCGGACATAAAAGTAATGGCACGAAGCACCGTGTTCAAATTCAAAGGAAAAGAGGATGACCCGCGGCAGATCGGCCAGAGCTTGCAGGTGAGCGCGGTCCTCATGGGACGAGTTACGCAGCATGGCGATGAATTGGGCCTCGATGCCGACCTGGTGAATGCCGCCGATGGCACGGAGATTTGGGGTTCGCACTATGCCCGCAAGGCCGCCGACATCACGCAAGTGCAGAGCGATATCACTCGCGACATTTCCGGCAGCTTGCGCATCCATCTGAGCGGCACCGAACAGCAGCGCTTGAGTCGGGCCGCCACCACCAACCCGGAAGCCTACAGGCTCTATCTCGAAGGTCGCCAGCTTTGGTACGGACGAACGCCCGCGGGCCTCAAGAAGAGTATTGATCTATTTCAGCAGGCGATCGCCGCGGACCCCAACTATGCGCTCGCCTACACCGGCCTCGCAGACACTTACCTCGTCGCCTCCAGCTACGGCATCGGCATCACGCCCCGGCAAGCGCGTTTGCTGGGGGATGAGGCCAGCCGCAAGGCGCTGGCCCTGGATGACTCGCTTCCCGAAGCGCACACCACGCGTGCTGGTGCGCTCGCCATGGAGTGGAGATGGACTGAGGCTGAGTCTGAGTTCAAGCGTGCGCTGGAGTTAAATCCCAATAGCGCTGCCGCGCATTATTTTTATGCCTTCAGCTACCTGATTCCTCAAAAGCGCATCGATCAGGCGCTGGACGAATTCCGGATCGCCTTGTCGCTCGACCCTCTGTCATCCATCGTGAATACGAACTACGCCACGGCGCTGATGGTGGCCGGCCGCTATCCCGAGTCGCTGGCTGCATTCCGCAAGACTCTGGAGCGTGATCCGGGCTTTGGACCGGCCCATTACAAGTTGTCAGAGTTGTACGCTACCATGGGCCACTTCGCGGAGGCGGAGAGTGAGTTTCAGAAATTCATATCCGTTCCAGGGTCGTGGAGCGCAGACGCCCAAGGCTACAGCCGGCTAATGCTCGCCTCGCCTCCCGAGAACGACCCGGTGGGCGCCATCGCTCTGAGTTTCGCGCTCGCGGGCGATCGAAACAAGGCGTTCGAGTTCCTGGAGAAAGCGTTCGCCGACCAGGATGATGAGCTGATTTTCTGCATCCGTTATCCGGCGATCGACACGCTCCGTTCCGATCCTCGCTATGCCGGCCTGATGCGCCGTCTCGGATTGCCCGAGTAATTCTTTCCGATCACTTTTCGAGCGTGAAGATCCTTTCCATCGGCAGCCACTTCCCGCCGGGCTGGGCGTCTGGCAACGCCTTCTGAAACTTCCACATCAGGTCTTCCCATTCCTGAACCTTCTGATTCTTCCGGTCAGCATCCGCTTTCTTTTCAAAGGAAAAACTATCGTTGACTTCCAGGATCATGAACATCCGCGTTCCACGAAGATAAATTTCCAGGTCTAGAATGCCTGCATCCTTGATACTCGTTGTAATCTCCGGCCAAATCTTTTCGTGGTAGCGCTTGTACTCCGCGATCAAGTTCGGATCGTCCTTCAAATCCAGCGTCAGACAGTAGCGCCTGCTCATGCCAGAGCTCCTTCATTATCGGTGGAAACATGTCTCACGGTCGGCGCTGCGGAGGGCTTGTAACCCCGCAAGCCAAAATAGAGGATGAACACGTAGCAAAGCAGCGGTACCACGAATGCCCGTTGAATGCTGACAGCATCCGAAATGCGCCCCATGATTGCCGGGAAAAATGCTCCGCCGATAATCGCCATGACCAGAAGCGACGAGCCGCGTTTGGTTTGCGAACCGAGGTTCTTGATGCTCAACGCGAAAATGGTGGGAAACATGATGGAGTGGAAAAATCCGATGAGCACGACGGCTCCAACCGGAATCAGGCCGGAACCCAGCAGCGCGACAGCAGCGCAAACCAGCGACGCCGCGGCGAACAGAGCCAACAGACGCGGCGCGGCAATCTTCTTCATGGTCGCCGAACCGACGAAGCGGCCCACCATGAATCCGATCTGGTGGAGCAACAGATACAGCGCGGCCTTTTTCGCGGGCGTTCCGGGAACGGAAAACTGCGCATAGCGGATGACAAAGCTCGCCACTCCTACCTGGGCGCCCACGTAAAAGAACTGAGCGACAACGCCCTTCACGAGATGCGGATGCGACAACACGCCCCCCGAAACCTTCTGTGGGCTAGTGTCCGTGGCTTCAACGGTCGCATCCTGCACGTCCGGTAAGTGGGCCAGTTGAATGAGCACGGCGACAACCACAAAGATCCCCGCAATCATCAGATAAGGGCCTTTCACCGTGCCGGCCTCTGCCGCTCGATACGCCGCCAGTTGCCCCGCGCTCATCGCCGCAATCTGAGCCGGAGCGTCGACATTGGTAAGAATAAAAGCCCGCCCGATAATCGGGGACAGCACGGCGCCGACGGCATTGAACGACTGCGCGAAATTTAATCGGCGCTCCGCGCTGGCCGCCGGGCCGAGGATCGTTACGTAGGGATTCGCGGCCACTTCCAGAAAGCTCTGGCCGCACGCCATCACAAACAGTGCCAGAAGAAAGAAGCCGTAGACTCGCCAAGAAGACGCGGGCAGGAAAAGCGCAGCTCCCACGGCGCATAGAAACAGGCCCGCGAGGATTCCTTTCTTGTATCCGATTTTCTCCATCAATCGCCCGGCGGGAAAAGCGGCCAGGCAATAACCCCCAAAAAAGGCTACCTGAATGAACGACGATTGAAAATCGCTCAGGCCGAAGGCCATCTTCAGGTGTGGAATCAGGATGTCGTTGAGATTGACGCCAAAGGCCCAAAGGAAAAAAAGGCTGGTAATCAGAATGAAGGGCACACGAAAGCGGCGCTCAGTCACCGGAACAGATGGGCTCTCGATCATGGCTGCTCCTGCGGAGTGGTCACCTTCTGTCGCCGTTATGTCAGCGCTCGATCCAGGTGCGTGTACCCGGCGTCCACAAATATGTGTTGCCCCGTGATGTGGCTGGCCCGCTCCGAAAGCAGAAACACAACCATGTCGGCAATTTCCTCGGGCTTGGTCATGCGTTTCCCCAGCGGAATCTTCGAGATGATGCGGGCCAGTTTTTCTTCGGGATTAGGGAATCCGGACACCCATTGCCGATAGAGAGGCGTCATCACTTCCGCGGGAACGACCGCGTTCACGCGAATGCCCGTGGGAAGCAGTTCCGCAGCCCATTCGCGCGTGAGGCCCAGAATCGCTGCTTTGGACGCAACGTATCCGGACGTTCCTCCCTGGCCCGTTACTGCGGTCTTGGAGCTGATGTTGACGATCGATCCTCGAGATTGCTTGAGCGCAGGCAAAGCGTAGTGGGCCATGGCGTAGTAGTGCACCAGGTTCAGTTCCAGGGATGCGACGAACCGCTCAGGCGTGCCGCGCTCGAGGCCCACGTTGTCGTTGGCACCGACGTTGTTGACGAGCGCGTCGAGCCGGCCGAATTTCTGCAACACCTGTTCGACTGTCTTGCTGCAAGTCGTTGGCACGGTGATTTCACCTGCAAGGAATTCGCTCTGCGCGCCGGAGCTCCGCAACGTTGACAGCAATTGCTGACCTGCTTCGACGTCGCGATCCAGAAAGACGGGGATCGCACCTTCTGCCGCGCTGGCGCACACAATCGCGGCGCCGATTCCCTTGGCGCCTCCGGTCACGAGAACAACTTTCCCTTTTAGTTGCAGGTCCATAAGTTAGCCACGCAAGTTGAAAAAGCCGCCATCCAGCGGATGGTCAACACCGGTAATGAAGGACGCTTCGTCAGAACAAAGAAACAGCGCCAGCGAAGCTACCTCCTCCGGCTCTCCCATTCTGCCGATCGGTTGTGACTTGGCCAGCTTGTCGTACATCTCTGTCTCGCGTCCCGGATAATTCTTGCGCAGGTAGTCGTCGACAAACGGCGTGTGCACCCGCGCCGGAGAAATGCAATTGCAGCGTATGTTGTGCTGGATGTAATCCTTGGCCACGGAATACGTCATGGCGATGACCGCGCCCTTGCTCATCGAATACGCAAAGCGGTCGGCGAGGGCCGCAGAACCTGCGCTCGAAGCCATGTTTAGAATGACGCCTCCGCCGCTCTCCTTCATGTGTGCGACGCATTCGTGAATGCCGTTGTAGACGCCCTTCACGTTAACGCGAAAGAGGCGGTCGAAATCGGCTTCGCTTGTGCTCTCCACCGTTCCGATATGCGAGATGCCGGCGTTGTTGACGAGGATCTCGACTCGTTCCCTGGCAAAGATTTCCTGAAACGTTTCGCGGACCTGCGCCTGATCCGTGACGTCGCAGACATGAATCGTAGCCTTTCCGCCAGCAGCAGTGATCTGCGCCGCAGCCGCCTCCGCTTGCTGTGGGTTGATGTCCACAATGCGAACCGCGGCTCCGTTTGCCGCGAAGCGCAATGCGATCGCCTGCCCAATGCCGCTGCCCGCGCCCGTAACGATGGCTACTCTGCCATCCAGCCGGAAATTGCCGGCGCCGCTGCTCGCATTCTTCCCGGAGAAGATCACAGCGAAACCCCTCGTTTCCACGGAATAAAATCTTCCTGGCCCTTCTCTTCCGCCTTAGTGCGGATTTCTCCGCTCGCCACCTGAGTCACGAACTCGAAGATTTCCTCTCCCATCTGCTCGATAGTCTTCTCTCCAGAAATGATTCCGCCCGTATCGACGTCGATAATGTCTGGCATACGTTGCGCCAGACCCGAATTCGTGGAAAGTTTCACGACCGGCGCGATGGGATTTCCAGTTGGCGTTCCCAATCCCGTGGTAAACAGAACCACACTTGCCCCCGCGCCCACTTGCGCGGTCACGCACTCCACGTCATTTCCCGGCGTGCACTGCAAATGCAACCCGGACTCTGTCGCATACTCGGGATAGTCCAGCACAGCCGTCACCGGAGATGTTCCGCCTTTTTTTGCAGCGCCCGCGGATTTCATCGCGTCCGTCAAAAGTCCGTCGCGCATATTCCCCGGGCTGGGATTCATTTCAAAGCCGGACCCAACCGCTTTGGCGCGCGCGTTGTAGCTTTTCATCAAATGCATAAACCGGTCGCCCACTTCCTTACTCTTACTCCGATTGATGAGGTCTTGTTCGACGCCGCACAATTCCGGGAATTCCGAGAGGACGGTCCTTCCGCCAAGCGCGGCCAGGAGATCGGAAGTGTGCCCGATCGCCGGGTTGGCGGAGAGTCCGGAAAAACCGTCGGAGCCGCCGCACTTCAATCCCAGGCAGAGACTGGAAAGGGGAGCGCTCACCCGCCGGCACTCATTGGCTTTCATCAAGCCGAGGAACGTTTCCCGAATGGCCTCCGTCAGCATCGCCGATTCGGTGCCGCTCTGCTGCTGCTCCACGATCACCAGAGGCTTGTCAAAATTCGGGTTTCGCTTGCGCAATTCCGCGCGCAGAATCGGGATCTGCGCATGTTGGCAGCCCAAACTGAGCACGGTCGCTCCCGCCACGTTCGGGTGATGAATATAACCGGCGATGAGCCCGCAAAGATTGCTCGAATCCTCGCGCGTTCCTCCGCAGCCGCCTTCGTGAATCAAGAAGCGGACGCCATCTACATTTTCAAACACGCGCGAACGCTGCGGACTTGCGCTGCCTCTTAGCAACGTGCGCGTTCTGATTTCTTCCGCTCGGCCGTCTCGATAAAGCCGCGCTAGCTCCGCAACCTGGCTCCGATAACCCAGCGGTGCAGCAAAGCCCAGCTCCTCCTCGAACGCTTGCTTGAGAACACCGATGTTGCGGTTTTCGCAAAACACCAGCGGAACCACGATCCAGTAGTTGCGTGTGCCCACTTGTCCGTCGGCTCGACGGTAGCCGTGAAATTCCCGGTCTTTCCATCGCGTAACGTCCGGAGGCGTCCAGTGGAATTCGGCGGTCTTCTGGTGGAATGCCGCGGCCTGATGGTGAAGATTCCCGACCGTAAGAAGCCCGCCCCGAGCGATCGCCTTGACGGCCTCTCCCACAATCACCCCGTACATCCGTACGCTCGCGCCAATCGCGAGATCTTCGGTGGCAAATTTGTGTTTCGCGGGAACGTCCGATTCCAGTGTGTAGGCTTGAGAGTCGAACGAAATCAGCTCGCCCTTTCGCAAGTCGGCCAATGCGATCAGCACGTTGTCTTTGGGATCGAGTTTGAGAACCCTTTTCGGCATCGGAAGATCAGGGTTTCAATCGCCAGAACCTCGCGGCATTTCCGCCCAGAACCGCCCCGCAATCTTCGGTCGCGTAGCTGCTCATATAGCCCTTCACCAGGTTCACAACCTGCGCAAACGAAGCTGCGACCGTACACACCGGCCAGTCCGATCCGATCATCAGCCGCGTTGGCCCAAAGCATTCGAACGCCACGTCGAGGTAAGGCCGGACGTCCTCGGGCTTCCACGCTTGCCAGTCTGCTTCCGTGACCAAGCCTGACACTTTGTCGCAGACATTCGGAAATGCCGCCAGTTCCCGAATTCCCCGCCCCCAGACGTCCACCGCGCCG
>VFSW01004284.1_pt1 | contig 21295 bp, 13 predicted proteins | sample 5358111 | NCBI WGS metagenome assembly VFSW01 (sample SAMN11554181, study PRJNA540505) | mine drainage metagenome | isolation source: sediment from site ElyBrook_90M | place: USA: Ely Copper Mine, Vershire, VT | collected 2017
GCGCTGCCGCGTGGTTGTACGACGGCAGTTATCACATCCTCGGCAATTTTCCCTTTTCAACGTTTATCTACCCATTGGCGATCAACAGCCAAGAAACAACGGTCGGGTTGACCCCGGATTGGGGGTTCGCTCACACGGGTACAGGGCCAATCCTGCCCAGCGACCAGATAGCGATCTTTCCGTACGCCATCAATAATTCTGGAACGATCGTTGGCACGGCAGAAACAGCCTCGGGAGTTACCCACGCCTTTCTTCTCCAGTCAGGGAACGTGAAGGATTTGGGGGGACTCTCGACGGATGATTGGGAAAACGATGCCAACGGCATCAACAACATCGCGCACCCAGACGTTGTAGGCGCCGCGGCATTAGATGAAAACGCCCCCGCCTACTTTGCGGAGGAGTTCCACGCGGTAATCTGGCCGAGCGGCGGCCCGGCCGCCGACCTCAATTTGCTCCTCGATCCATCCTTAGTCGTTTCCGAGTCTTGCCCCTCGTGCTGGGAGTTAAGCTCGGCGAATGCCATCAATGACCGCGGACAGATCGTCGGGGTCGGATCATATCAGGGCCACTTCCATGCGTTTCTGTTGACTCCAAAGTGTATCAACGACGGCGGTGACACGGATGGCGACGGCATTTGCGACGCTTGGGAGAAATACGGCTACACCGATCCGAATACCGGCAAGTTTGTGGACCTGCCGGCCATGGGCGCCGACCCCATGCACAAAGACATTTTTGTGCAGGCCGACTCCATGGTGCTTCCCCCCGCTACCACCTGTGGTTCCGCTGGTTGCGTCTTTGGCCATACCCATAAGCCCAATGGGGCCGCCATTAACAAGCTCATCACGGCGTTCGCGACCGCACCGGTAGCGAATCCGGATGGAACCACGGGCATCAACCTTCACGTTGACTGCGGCTCGGATTGCATCATGAATCCGCAGACCCGTGCGACCTGGGGCGATTTATCCCAGGCGCAATCCATTCCTGAGATTCCTGTTCTGGGTGGGCCAATGGGAGGCTGCGCGCCCGGACCCGATCCCACAGCGGGTTGCGATTACGACTTCTCCGCTTTCGACTTTCTCAAGGAGTCAAACTTCCCGCCCGAGCGCGCCCCCATTTTCCACTACATGATTTTCGCCCACAATCTGGGTATTTATGACAACAAAGGAAACCTGACCTTCGCCTCCGGCATATCCGAGGATATTCCGGACGACAGTTTCATTGTGGCTTTGGGGAACTACGCCGGCCAGGTTGGCACCAGCCTGCAGCAGGCGGGCACCTTTATGCATGAGCTCGGCCACAATCTGGGACTGCACCACGGTGGCCAGGAGGATACTAATTACAAACCCAACTATCTGAGCGTGATGAACTACCTGTTCCAGTTGAGCGGACTCCAACTTCAAACGCTCGGCGGAATCATAGACTATTCACGCTTCTCCTTCATCCCGCAACTGAACGAAAACGGGCTCAATGATGCCGTCGGTGTGCAGGGCGGCCCGCTCCTCGCAAATTACGGAACTTCCTATTATTGCCCCGGCGGCGATCCGATCGCGAACACCGGAGAGCAATCCGTGCCGAACGCAAATGGTCCAATTGACTGGAAATGTGACGGCAATCCGACGGAAGCAAACGTTCAGGCCGACGTTAACGCGCAATTAGCCTATCCGCCGAGCGGAAGCCCCACGCCCGTCTATCAGAAGCTCGTCAGCTTTGATGACTGGCCTCGCCTGATCTATGCCGGCGGGGACATTGGCGCTTCTGGGGTTGGCGCCAGCCGGCGCACTGGCCACTCTGACTTCGAATATAAAGTGCCCGTGAATCCTTCGACGCCCTACCAGGCGCAGGTGGTTAGCCCTGGGTTCGCTCAAGTTCTGCCCGGCGCCAGCCTGAACCTGACCTACACGATTACCAACACCGGACTTCAGCAGGACACCTATGGCCTCACGCCAGTGACGCAATATGCCTGGTGGAATACTGCGAGCGCGCCGGGCTCCGTGACTCTGGCTCGCGGCGCCAGCCAACAAATCACAATTCCTGTAACGGTCCCCGCAAGTTTGGGGTGCGGGAGTCCCGCTCGAATACGGGCCACATTCACGCTGCAAGCGGTGAGCCTGACGCTCCCTTCCGTGACGGACAGCGGCGTCGCGGAACTGGATCTGACGCCATCCCTATCCCCGGCCGTCCCTAACGTCGTCGGGCTGACCCAGGCCGCAGCGCAAGCAGCGATCGTGAGTGCGGGCCTGGCGGTCGGAACGGTGACCATGCCATCTTCCACCACCGTGCCTGCCGGCACCGTCATTTCCCAATTTCCGGCCGCCTGCGCGGCGGCGCCGGCCGGTTCGCCGGTTTCCCTAACCGTGTCTTCCGGTTCTCCGTCTTCCGGTCCTCCGCCCGGGGTTACCGTGCCTAACGTCATCGGTCAAACGCAAGTAGCGGCCATTGCTTCGCTCACTGCGGCGGGGCTCAAGTTTGGATCGCAGATAACCGTGGGCTCCCCCACCATTCCCGCAGGTGACGTGGTATCGCAGAATCCGCCAGCCGGCACAGAAGTCACGCCGGGCACGTTTTTCAGCCTGTACATTGCCAGCGCCACGCCCGCGTACGATTTGACGCCGAACGTGGTCGGCTACCCGATCTCCGCAGCCGCGAGCGTACTCAGCGCGGGAGGACTTAATCTCGGCTTGATCAGTAATGCATTGTCGTCAACAGTCCCCGACGGCACGGTGATTTCGCAAGTCCCCGCGGCGGGCTCACCAACCAGCCTGGGTGCGTACGTGAATGTGACCGTCTCGTATAGATATGATGCGTTTAACAGTATTCCGAACATCGTAGGTGACACGCAGGCTGCCGCCATTTACGCCATCCTGACCGCCGGATTCAGCGTCGGTTCAATCGGCCAAGCCGCCTCGAACACGGTGCCGGCAGGGTTGGTAATCTTACAAAGCCCGTTGGCCGGGCTCGGACCTCCCGCGGATACCCCGGTAAGTTTTTTCATTTCAACCGGACTAGTCGGACCGCAGTCTTTCGCCGTTCCCAATGTTTACGGCCTCACGCAATCCGCAGCCTCCAGCGCCATTAGAGCAGCGGGTCTCACAGTGGGTACGGTAACGTCGTCTCCGGACTTGAGCGTGCCAGCGGGAGACGTTTTCTCACAAACCCCTCAGCCCGGAGCGTATGCTGTGGGCGGCTCCGCTGTAAACCTGCAAGTCTCTGCGGCAGCCGCGCAGTACACCGTGCCGGACCTTGTCACGACGCGAACTCTCTATTCAACGGCTTACCTGGACATCATTGCAGCGGGCCTTACTCCCGGCACATTTACGGCCCAGATCTCCTCCACAGTGTCGGACGAGTATGTGATATCGCAAAGCCCTGCTGCCGGTACTGTCGTCCCAGGCGGTTCTGTGGTAAACGTGACGTATTCTGTGGGTATTGCCAATAACACAGTACCAAGCGTAGTGGGTGAGAACCAAGTTTTAGCCGAAAGCATCAGTGGCACTACTTTCTTCGTGTCCGTCACGAGAGAACCTTCGACCACGGTTCCAGACGGCTTCGTCATCTCGCAAAATCCGGCCGCGGGTGCCGAAGCCCCGTTCCTAGACACGATTAACTTGGTTGTTTCTTCGGGCGGCCCTGTCACTGCGGCGGTACCGAATGTAGTGGGTTCAAGCATTTCAGCCAGCAACACAACAGGGGCTTTTGGCATTACCTTTGCCGAGCCGACGCTCAACGCCGCAGGATTCGCTGTTGGATCGGTCACATACCAGCCCTCGAGCACTGTCCCGGCCTTCCAGGTTATCTCGCAAAACCCAGCGGCGGGCAGCATGGCTGCGTGGGACACTTCGGTCAGTCTTGTTTATTCTTCGGGACCTCCCACTAGCATCACAGTGCCGAACATAGTTGGCAAGACTCTGGCCGCAGCTGTCTCCGTTCTTTACGCGACGTCGTCTCTTTCCGGGGCGTTCCCGCCGTATACGACGTGGACTCTGACGACGCAATCCTCGCAGACGGTGCCCGCCGGCGTAGTCATATCGCAAAATCCATCGGCCGGGACCGTCTTGCAAGGAGTAATCCCGGGAACGGGAGGAGAATATACTGTGCCGGTGACTTTCGTCGTCTCGGCTGGACCTAATACGGTACCGACATATTCTCTCCTAACGCAATTTGGCGACTACGGAAGCGGATACTCAGGTGATGGGCAATTCGCCAATACCGCGAGTCTCGCGATCGATCCCAACACGGGCAACATTCTGGCCGGGGACTCAACCGGACGCATACAAATCTTTGATCGGAACGGAAATTTCAGAGGGTACTTCGGTGGAAATGGCGTGCAGTTCGTCAGCACGGCGGTGCCCGGAGGCAATCCACTGGCGGGGTTCTATCCAACGGGAACCGGCGGAGGATTATTCCGTGGGTTCCCTATTGGCTTGGCTGTCGATCCGATTAACGGCAATGTTGTCGCCCTGGATTCGGCGGGCAGAGTACTGATCTTCAATTCCGCCGGAGTGTTCCAAAGTACGTTTGGATCACCGGGAACAAGCGCGGGACAGTTCGATTTCGAGTCCACGCCTGGAGCCTCCTATGCAGGCGTGGCGATCGATCCGGTCACTGAGAATATTCTAGTGACGGATTGGGGAAACAACCGGGTGCAAATTTTTAGTTCCACCGGCGTGTATCAGGGTCAGTTTGGAACGGAGGGAACAGGCGACGGACAATTTGCCTATGGGCCGGTCGGCATTGCCATAGATCCGGAGACGCGCAACATTGTCGTCATGGATAGTGGGCAGGTTAGTGGGACCTCTCGAGTGGAGATTTTCAATTCCTCGGGAGCTTACCTAAGCCAGTTCGGGGCTCCCGCGGCTGCCCCCGGTGGCTGGCGCATCGAGGGGTACCCCGATGGTTCGGGCCTGGCAATCGACGCGGCAAGCCATAACATCATCGTGCAGGGCGCGAGTGGTGGTTTCGGCTCCATTCAGATTTTCGACTCAAACGGCAACTATCTCAGCCAATTCGGCGGGTATGGCACCATCGTTGGGGTGGCCCTGGCTGTCGACCCGGTCAGCCACCACATAGTTACCTTCGGGCGAGCGGGGAATGCTGGTGGCATGGTACAGATCTTTGGAGCGCCCGGCGCGCTGACGCCCACTTCTACGGCTTTAACCTCGTCGCTCAACCCGGCGAACCTCGGCCAGTCCGTCAGATTTGTGGCGACGGTAACCGGAGCCGAAGACATCACTGGCACGGTCCAGTTCTTCTACGGAGGCACAAGTCTCGGCTCGCCCGTTACGCTTGCGGCCGGCATGGCGTCGCTCACGACTTCCACGTTGCCGGTCGGCACCGATTCGATCACAGCCGTTTACAGCGGAGACACGTACAACGCAGCAAGCTATTCACCTGTGCTAAATGAAACGATCACGGGGAGCGCAAGCGCAAGCACCACCACCTTGGCCACATCGGTGAATCCGGTGATGGTAGGCCATCCAGTAACGTTCACCGCCTCCGTGACCGGAAATAGCCCGACCGGCAAGGTCCAGTTCATGGATGGAGGCGCGAGCCTGGGTTCGCCTGTCACCCTGGCGGCAGGCGTCGCCACTCTTACCTCGTCAACATTGGCGGCTGGCACGCACTTCCTCACAGCGGTGTACAGCGGAGACAGCGCGAACCCGACCAGCACATCTAGAGTTCTGAGCGAAGCGGTCTTGGCCCCAACAACGACGATGATGACTTCGTCGCTCAATCCAGCAACCGTCGGCCAGTATGTCACCTTTACTGCCACTGTGACCGGCAGCAGCCCGACCGGCACGGTCCAGTTCAGGGATGGTTCCTCCAGTATGGGCGCTCCGGTTGCCCTGACGGGGAATGTAGCTACCCTGACGCTTTCAACTTTGTCCGCCGTCACGCACTCGATCACGGCGGTTTACAGCGGAGACAGTTCCAACTCCGCCAGCACGTCCGCAGTTCTCAGTGAAGTGGTGAACCTTAAGGCCGGGACACCGACGATCGCTTCATCCGTCAATCCCGCAACCGCGGGCCAGAGCGTAACCTTTACTTCCACTGTGCCCGGGAACAGCCCGACCGGCACAGTCCAGTTCTTGGATGGCGACATCGGCCTGGGCGCCCCAGTGGCTCTGACACGCGGCGCAGCGAGTCTGACGTTCTCCAAGATATCCGTCGGCACGCACCCGATCACTGCGGTCTATAGCGGAGACAGTTCCAATGCCGCGGGCGCCTCCCCGATACTGAACGAAGTCGTCTCGGCCGCGGCAACCGCGCCGTTGGTGACCGCTCCGGCGCCGGTTACCATACCCGCGACACAGGCGGCGGGCGCAACCACGAGCGCTTCGCCGCCGCTTGCTGCCTTCCTGGCAGGCGCTACCGCAGTCGAGAGCATTTCTTCTCCACCGGTACAGATGCCTCGGGAAGTAGGTGGCCTACCGGTCAGTAATACGACACTGTTCCCAGTGGGCACTACCACCGTCACGTTTATCTTCAAGGATTCCAACGGCAACGTGGGCAGGGCGACTTCCACGGTTACCGTTGCCATTGGAACCCCGCGCATCACGGGTTCCACGGTCGGAGCGGTCGGGAGAGATCCTTCCGGCGCGATTTACGTGGATGTCGTGCTGACCAACACGGGAACGGGAAACGCACGCAATTTGAACATCAATACCCTGACGCTCCGCACGCTCTCCGGAACGGGAACTGTCACCTACAACACCCAGTTGTCTCCGGCTGTGCCGATGCTCGTCATCAACAACCTCGATGTGGGCAATAAGGTGGCGATACGCTTGTATCTGAATGTCCCGAGCACGGTGACGCGGATATCGATCACCGAGAGTGGGCCCGTGCAGGACGTACTAGGCACAAAGTACAGTTATTCAACTGCGGAAGCCGTGATACCGTGATCGAAGCTGAGGGAAAGATAACAAAGAAGAATCATATGCAACGCTGTCTTTACTCGGTTTCTCTCGCTCTCGGACTGCTGCTTACAACCTGCTCCAGTCGGGCCGATTCGTTAACTTTCACGGTAATTCCGCCGGATGTCTCCGGCCCGGCCGGCACAACCGTGGGTTGGGGCTTTTCCGTTACCAATCTAAGTACGTCGGATTACCTGGACATTAGCGGGATCGACAGCGACTTGTTTTTAGCCACGGATGGCACACCAGATGCCTCTATTTTCCCCTTCCCAAATTTGGCGCCGGGACAAACTGCGACGCAGCTCTACGATCCAGTGGCCCAACTTGGACTATTTCAGTTCACGTGGAATTCCGGTCTTCCGATAGGGACGACAGAAAGTGGACAGTTCCAATTGTTGGGTGCGTTCTGTGATCCAGCGGTGGACCAATTCTGCGCGGAAGACGGTTCCGTCTCGAGCGTTGTGCTTGCCACGGCAGACTATTCGGCTACGGTGAGTCCTTCCGGTGTGGCTCCTGTTCCCGAGCCAGGCTCAGTCGGCCTTCTGCTGGCCGGAATCGGGTCGCTTTTCGCGATGCGGAAACGTATCGCCTTTTAGCCGCGGTCAGCGTAAGGACACACACAGAAGTTGCCGTACGAGTGCGGGTTGCTGAAAACAACGGCTTTTGTTTTGACTTCTCGAATTCTTCCCCCTGCAGGTCCCGTTTGATTCCCCGAGTATCGCGAAGCCATTGAGCGGCTGAAGTTTCGTTCGCAACTAGGCTAGCAAGCCCGGAGACCCGTCGAACGGGCGCAGGAGCTATGATCGCAGGTGCGAGCAGGCGGCGGCAGCTAAGGTCGGCCGAGCAATGGAGCTGCCAAGCTCGGTAGCTAGGTTCTCGTGCTCAACGCAGTGGTGACGTTCGGGAGTTGGTTAGCATCCTGGGTCGGGGTCGCTCGCAACCCCTAACTTTTGGGGACATCTTTGGGGAAAAATAGTTGATCGTTTTGAGGACCATTGTAGGACCATAATAAGCGTTATTTAGGGCTCGAAAAGGCTTTTTGAGCGCCACTCGTGCCTTTGGCTTCCGTTAGTTACCAACGCCTACCAATACCGATGGACTGGGGAGCCGCCGCCAAAGCAATTGACGGTAACCGGGGGAGGGCGGAGCCTGCCACTGTGTAACTATCCGCTGTATCCGAAATAGGTAGGAGGTCTACCTAGCGATGCCGGATCATACCGCTGTGCACAGTAGATGCTGCCATCGCTCGGCGTGTATGCTGACCGCACTCGTTCTGCTGTGCTCGGCCACGCTCTGCCAGGCGCAGACCGTTTCGCCCAAACATCCCTGCGAGCGGTTGCTCGAGTTTAGCGCTCCGGGCGTCGAGTTTTCGAAAGCCGAGTCCATCCCTGCCAGCGACGCGTTGCCGGCGTACTGTTTGGTGGAGGGCATGATCAACAAACGAATCGGAGCCGGAGGGATGCAGTTTGGTACCGGCTTCGAACTGCGTCTGCCAAATATGTGGACGGAGCGCTTCCTATTTCAGTGAGGCGGTGGGATGGATGGTGTCGTCCGGCCAGCAAACGGCGCGATCCCGATCTCAGGCTCCCCTGCCGTGCCCGGTCTGGCGCGCGGATATGCGGTAGCGACCACGTGCAAATAGCGGGTGCGCGAACCTCGTGTGCGCTTTGCCGAGGCAGTCGCCGATCAACTGCCGCAATCCGGGAACATGATCTGCGCCGTTTGAAACAAGTATCGCTTCCAGTTAGCCCATTCATGTCCGCCGGTGCTCAAGACCCAAAAGTTGCGAACGCCATATTGGTTGAACAAAGCCAGGTCCTTCTGACCGTTATGTAGGGCGATATCGGTTTCGCCTGCGGCCATATAGAACGGCACACGGAACAAATCGTTGGTTTTCGGGTCCTTGAGCAGAGGCGTGTAATTCTCATCGAACTGCTTCAGATCTTGCGCGTTGATGTGCCCCGAACTGTACACATACAACTCACTGAATGTATCCAAATGCGGCAGTCCGGTGTGAAGCACAACGAATCCGCCCATCGATAGTCCGGCTAGCGCGCGATTCTCGCGGCTGGCTTTCGTCCGATAGTGGCTGTCGACGTAAGGGATGATGTCCTTCAAATATTCTTGCGTACACGCGTCATCCTTGCCGGGAGCCGATGGCGTCGCACTGGCGCATTCGTGGGTGTTGGGCATCACGAGGATCATCGGTTTGGCCTTGCCGGCAGCGATCAGGTTGTCCAGGATGAACTGTGCACTGCCGCCCCTTTTCGGGTCTTCCGAGGTCCAGTTGGCGTCATCACCGCCTCCTCCGTGGTTCAGGTACAGGACCGGATACCTGCCTGCCGCGTTACTGTCATAGTCCGGCGGCACGTAAATGTGCATTCGATTCTCGGCGCCCTTGTAGTTTTTGTAAGTCGCCTGCCCCACCTTCCCATGCGGGACGTCGGCTTTTGCAAAGAACGCTGCGTCCGCATAAGAGGGGAGCGCGGGCAGAATCGGCAGGGGACAGACACCGGCCTTCGGCGCTTTCAATGTGCCCGGAGGCGGCTGGGCCGGCAATTGGGAGGTCATGCAGACCGCCAGACCGGAAAGGAAGAACATTTTTTGCAATGACATTTTGTTATCTCCCCGCGGATGGAACAACGCGTACCGCAACGCGGCGGCTCTGGAAGTCAGTTTCGCCGTTGGCGGTCGCGGGCTCGGAAATCCACTGAACCTCGGACGCCGGCGTGCCGAGGCCTTTCAGCACTTCTGCCACGCGCTCCGCACGAAGCCGCGCAACATCGGATTTTTCGATCAACACATTGCCGTTGGACAACAGCGTCGATCCTCGGTAACCGGTCACCACAACCTTTTGCGCCTTGGAAACGCGCGCATACTTCGCTATATCGGTCAGATGTCTGGTGTCGCGGGCAAACAGAAAGTCGCTGTCGAAGTCGTACTGAATCGCAAACTCGCGTTCGAGAAACGGAGGTTCCGGCTTCCTGGGCGCAATGGCGACGGTGGACACTGGAGCTTGGCGCGTAGACGGTCCGGCAGGGCGCTTGGCAGGTGGGGCATCAATTCCCGACTCGGCGGGAAGAATAGTATTGCATGCGCGATTCAGTTCAGGCACTACAGAAACGTATAGTGGCTTCAAGGGAATCCCGCCGCAAACGCGCGGCCCGGGCATAACAGTTCCTTCTACCAGCGCCTCGTGCAGCAGTTGTGGTGGATAGAAATCCGCCGTAATGTCTTGCTGGATTCCCAGGAAATAGGTTTCTCCCTGGTACTCGGCCAGAAAGCACGGAACGGTCTTGGTGTCGCGCACCACCGGGCAAGCCACAAAATTTAAGTGTTGCGCCAGCGCCGGCAGGGCCATCGTCAGCGCGATGAACAGCCGCATCAGAGAACCCCCAGAAAATTGATCAGATCTTGTTTTTCCCGCTCTGACAGTTTCATGTCGAAGCGGCGATCGTAAAAGTCCACCAGCTCCCGAAGCGACTTCGCGGAACCGTTCGAGAAGTAGGGAGCCCGCGCTGCCAGCCCGCGAAATTGCTGCATGACGATGGACCCCACATCCACGCATCGGCCGGAAATTAGGGCGCGCCCAGGATCGCTGGTATAGATCACACGGCCCAGGTACGGGTGTGGCGCCGCATCTTGATTGCACGTAATTTTGAACACCTGCAGTTCCCGAGAGTCACTATAAAGCGGCGGCTCAGTCCAGGTGGGATAGTTCGTGGTGCCCACATCCACCCAGCCGGCGGAAAGATCCTGCCCGGTCATCTGCGCGTTGTGGCAAGTGGCGCAAGTCCGTTTCAGGGGATTTCCCAGGCCGATGGAGTTGATATGCGTGGCGTCTCGCAGCCAGAATTGCCGGAACATAAAGATGCCGTTGCCACGCGCCACCGAGGCCCGGAATTCAGCCTGCGCCGATTGTTCGGGCTGCTTCCAGGCGTCGAACAGTTGAAAGACCGGATCGTAATCGTTATCTCCAAGCACGCCCGTGCGATGATTGACCATGGCCCAGGGCCCCAGCGCCGATGGACCGCCCGGCTCCGCCAGATTACCTGCTCTCGTATCAAAAATCTGCGCCGCGTAGATCTGGCTTTCAAAGTCGACGATGCGCCGCAATGCCGCTTCTGGTAAGAGAGCTTGTCGCTCTTCGTGCTCGCGAGCGGCGGTCCGCGCTTGCCACCGGAGACTCGGCTCGCGCGCGTCGGCCATGAAGTTCATGCTGACTGGATTTCCAGTCTCCGGATCGATATCCGCCAAGCCACCCAGCTTCAATGCGAATTTCGGCGTGGGATTGGTGACGTACTTTAAGTTCGCAGCCATGCGCGGACGCCGGAATACGGACACCGCTGGATGGGCGCTGTGCAGCCCATAAACCGCGCTCGTATTGCATCCGGTGGGATCGCTTACTATGTCAATTCTGAACTCCGGTTGCGCTTTCGCCGGCGGCCAGGGAATCGCCAGGCGGATCAGTCCACGATTGAGCAGCAGCGCATGAGAACTTTCCTTCTCCTGCGGAAGATCCGGACAGTTCGAGCCGTCGATGGCCGCAAAAAGCGGGTCCTTCCCTTGGGTTGCATTCCACCTCTCACGAACCGCGGCCGCCGAAAGGCTCATGGCGTAGGCCGGCTGGTGGCACGTGACACAGGCACGGCCGTTCGCGCCTAGCGGCTCGAAGAATGGATGGCCTTGCGTGTTCAGCGGCCCCAAGGCATCTACAATTCCGAGCCGCCCGCGATCGTCGGCGAACTCAAACTCAGCGGGTAGTGTGACGCCCTTACCGGGCTCGCTCCAGCGAAGCGGCGACTGGGGAAACGCTGGAATCCCGGCTGCGACCAGGAGCCCGAGCAACACCGCGACGCGGGTCCGCGTTTGGCGTGACGCATAACTCCACAGTGCGAGCACTAATAGAAGCGTGATGGCGGCAGCGCCAATGATGAAGTACCAGCCCACCGAGAATCCTCCGGTCCAATCCCGCAACACCCCCAGCATCTGCGGCCCCAGGTAGGAGAAAACGCCGGCTACCATGCTGACCACCCCCATCACATTACCCGTTTCACGGCCACGGAGTACGTCGGCCGCCAGCGTGTAGGATTGTTGGATGCCGGCGTGTCCCAGCGCCAGCACGAGCGCGGTTCCGATGCGAAAGACCGTCAGTTGATGCGATGTCATCGCGAGTCCGCCCGCCATGCCCAGCCCCGCCAAGGCAGCCATCACCTTCCAGCGATGGACACGATCCATCAGAAATCCGAATAGCAGATTGACGAAAATGGCCAGAGCGAATCCCGTGCTGATCAGGTACGAGGCGGCGACCTGATCCAAACGGAACAGGGCTTGTGCCGCGGACGGCACGAAGAAATTGGCGCTCAAGCTGCCCATCCCGGCCAAGCCCGATAGCGCGGCCAGTGACCAAACCAGAGGGTTCCGGAACGCACTCACTGAAGCCTCGTGGCCGCGATCCGGACGCACCCCAAGAACGTCTGGATCATGGCGATAAAGAACTGCGAATATCAGGGCACCGCCGAGCGCAACTCCGGCGTAGGCGAGTATGCCGTTCCTCCATCCGAAGTCGCGTCCAATTACTCCTCCCAAAGGCGCGCCGATTACGGAAGCGAAGGCGGAAACAGCGCCTAGAATGCCCATGGACGCGCCCTGCACCGCAGGCGGACACGTGAGCGCGACGGCCACCATCACTGAGACAAATGAGAATCGGTATCCGGAGAGCCACAGCGCCCGTGCACCAAACGCCGCGGCGAAGCCTGGCGCCATGCTCAAAGCCGCCAGGCCAGCAGCCACCGTGATAAGTCCTCCGGCAAGCACCGTTCTCTCGCCAAATCGTTTCGCGAGCATTCCGGCAGGGACGCTCCACAGAATCGACAGCAGCCCATACATCCCCGCAAACAGACCCATTTGCGCAAAGCTCATGTGGAAGGCATCGCCAATGGAAGGAAGCAGGGGCGAGAACCCGAGATTCGACATCTGCAACGCCAGCATGGCAAGCAGAGTCGCCACATAGGGAGCCATCCAGCGTCTGCCCGTTTTCATAGCCGATCGAGAAGTACAGAGGCTGAAAGCACGCCCCATTCGGGCCAACGCGTCATTACCACTTCTCCCGCAAGCCCGGTCACTCTTACGCGGCGCAGGAGTTCCTCCAGTGTGATTCGCAGCATCATTCGCGCCAACGGTGCGCCCGCACAGCGATGTGGGCCCAGCCCGAATGCGATGTGCTTTTCGATGTTGGGACGGTTCAAAATGAACTGGTCCGGATTCGCAAACACCTCCTCATCGCGATTCGCGGATGCGTAGACCAGCGCGATGGGTTCGTCCTTGTGAATGGCCCGTCCGCCGAATTCCACATCGTGCTTAGCCGTGCGGGCGAACCCGCGATAGGGCGTGAACAGCCGCAGATATTCTTCAACGGCTGCCGGAATCAAATCCGGTTCCTCGCGCAACTGCCGTTCGATCTCCGGATGCTGTGCCAAGTGCACCAGAATACACCCGATCATCACGCTGGGAGCAATCATGCCGACCACAATCATTTGGCGGATGGTGCCGAGCACCAGGTTCTCCGGCAAAAGCTCGCCGTCGTTGCCGCGCGCTTGAAGAAGCGCACTGGTGGGATCCTCTGCCGGATGCCAAGGCTCGGCCTTGCGCATTTCGATGATCAGCCGCGCGAGTTCATACAGCCGCAGGCTGGTTTCCTTCACCAGAGTGTCGTCCGCCTCCTGCAAGGCCCGGTTATAGATCACGGTAGTCTCTTTGATAGACATGGCGAGCTCGGGCGACAGGTGGAAGAACTCAGCAAAAACGTGGCCGGGAAGCTTGCGCGTGAATTCGGAACAGACCTCGCCGCCACCGGCCTCGATCAGCGGGGCTAACAACTGGATCGTGATCGCCCGCACCGCCGGCTCCAGCCGCTGCATTTTGTTCTCGGTGAAGAACGGGTTCAACGCGCGGCGATACGGTGTGTGATCGGGTGGATCGAAATGCAACGGAGGCCTCCGGCCCGTGAACGCGACCTTGGGAACTACGTTTTGCACCGACGTGATGAACGTGTTTGGCTGGCGCAAAGCGCTGACCACGTCGCCATACCGCAGCAACGCCCAGAAGCCGTTCCACTCACTGCTGTGCGCCACCGGGCAACGGCCACGCAGCTCGCGATACAGATCGTGCGCACTGGTGAGATCTTCGGCAGCCAACGGATCGAAGTCGTCGGTCAAGCGGAGATCCATGCAGGAAGTCTAGTTGAACCAAGGCTCCATGCGGAAAGATCTGGCCGGTTGTGTTTTAAGACGTGATACGTCTAAACTGGGCTGGCATGGAACTGCGCCACTTGCGTTACTTCATCGCGGTTGCCGAAGAGCTCAACTTTACGCGCGCGGCCGAGCGACTCAACACGGCGCAACCCTCGCTCAGCCAGCAGATCAAGCATCTGGAACATGACCTGGGCGTCCGGCTCTTGGATCGCAGCAAGCGTCATGTGGCGCTCACCGAAGCGGGCAAGGTTTTTCTGGCGGAGGCCAAGGAACTTTTAGCACGCCTGGACCGCGCGGTGCAGCGCGCCGCCCGCGCGCAGCAAGGCAAGTCCATGGAACTCAGCGTCGGAGTCGTGCCCGCGGCAGAGATCAAGATCCTGCCGAAGCTGATCCCGCTGTTGGACCGCAATCTTCCGAAAGTTCGCCTGGTGTTCCACAACCTGCCATCGGCGGACCAGAAACGTTTGCTCGCAACTGGCTCGTTGGATATGGGGCTCCTCAGGGGACCTCTACACGATCCTCGCCTGGAAGTCGAGGAAGTGCTCTGGGAGGTCCTGGTTGTAGGCCTTCCCGCAAAGCATGCTTTGGCACGCAAGAAGGCGGTTACGATCCGGCAGTTAAACGATCTTCCGTTCATCATGTTCTCGCGCAAGGGCTCGCCGGAGTTACACGCGGCGGTACGAACGTTTTGCGAGGGCTCGGGCTTGCATCCGCGCGTGGCGCAACAGGCCGATAACGTTTTAGGAAACCTGAATATGATCCGCGCAGGCATCGGCTTCGGGCTTTTTCCGGATTACGCGAGCTCGATCCTTCCCAAGGGGGTCGTGGTGAAACCGTTGGCGTGGAATCCAGCGCCGGTAGTCAGTTTGGTGGTCGCGCATCGCCGAGGAAGGCACCACCCGGAGATCTTGACATTTAAAAAGCTGCTGCGGGAGTGCTTTCCCGCGTAGTATAGAACCTGTGCCTAATCCGGACAGGAGTTGGATCCCGTCCTTCGCCGCCACCATCGTCGCGATGATGGCGATTCAAATGTCCAGCCTGGGCTTTTCTCCGCTGCTGCCGGCGATCCAGAAAGATTTCAGTCTCAGCTATTCGCAGATCGGGTTGTTCACCGGCCTCTACGGTCTGGTGGCGATGGCGGTAAGCGTGCCCGCCGGCATTCTGGCGAAGCGCATCGGTGAGAAGCTCGCGCTTTCCGCGGGACTGTTGGGTGTTGCGCTCGGGCTCTTGCTGCTGAGCCAGGCATCGTCCTACCGAGGCGCGCTGGGGGCTCGCGTGGTTTGGCTGATCGGATATCGAGTGGCGTTCGTTTGCGTCATGACGTCCATCGCGTTGGTTGCGCCGGCCGTGTTTCGCAGCACGGCTATGGGGATCTTGGGTGCGATGGCATCACTCGCGTCGGTAATCGGGGCACCATTCGGGACGATCATCGCGGAGCCTTACGGATGGCGCGGCGGGATCGTCGGATTCGCTGTCATGGCGCTGCTCGGCGCCGCCGTTTTCTGGTTCGGCTACAAAAGCGGCGCGGGCGGCGGAAAGGACTCGTTTCACGGCCATGGTCCATCCAGGCCAACGAGGAGCGCATTCCGCACACCCGTGGTTTGGAGCATGGTCCTGCTCGGGCTGATCAACATGGGCGGCTTCAGCGCGACGTTCTTTGTACCGTCGGCCGTTCGGTCGACCTTTCACTTGGGCGCGTTGCAGAGCGCCTATCTGATCAGCGCCAGCTATGTTGTCGCAATCTTCGCCAATCTTTTGTTCGGCTACCTCTGCGATAAGTTCGACCGTTGGAACATGATGATCGTGCTCGCCGCGGTCTTGATTCCCGCGTGCTTCGCGATGATGATCCCGAATCTTCTGGCGTTCCGCGTCGCCACGGCGCTCGTGATCTCGCTCGGCCTCTGTGCGACAAATCAGATCTTCGCGCTAGCCGGCGATGTCGTGGGAAGAAGCGAGCTGGGGCCGGTGATGGGCGTGGTCGGCCTGGGTGGAGGCGTCTTCGGATACGTGGGGCCGCAGGTCCTGGGCTTGTTGCGCGATCGCACGGGCGGGTTCACCGCGGGCTGGTATTTTGTTGCGGCCGGCGTGATCGTGTCTCTGATTGAAATCGTGTTCCTGAGGCGCTATAGCCGTTCCAGAAAGCGGGCCACGGTTTGACGCATGGCAGGGCCGTTCCATCCACGTGCATCCACCATGTCGGCGGCAATCGGGAGAACGGGAACGCCGTTGCTTTCGAGCGCCCGCTCGATGAAACGATTGCCTGTGGCTGACGGTTTAGTGCCCAGGGGCTCCAGCACCAGCGCCGCATCGATGCGGTGTTTCTTGGCCTGATCGACAATCCATTCGTTGGCCCAGGGCGGATTGTGGAGTTGCTCATTGAAGCTGACGGTGCGGCTGGCGAGCGCACGCAACGGATCGTCGAGGCCGTATCGAATGTAGCCGTCTGGCCCAAAGGCCAAATACATGGACCAAACGAAGACAGCGCCGTATTGTTCTTCGAATGCTGTGTAGAAATCGGTATCGTGCCATAAGCCGGCCCCCACCCACATCAGGCGCAAGCGTTCGGACGGACACGCCGCGATGCCCGCTTCGACGCGCTGCTGCACTTCATCGCGAAAGGCGCGCGCGTGCGCGATGGCCCATTCACTGCCGCGCAACCACTGCGCGGCCATGACGTTGCTCACCTGTTCGTGCATTCGGACTGGTGTCTTAGGCGCATTGCAAATTATGTCGCGCACTTCTTCGAAATACTCCTCCTGCCGGTTGACGCCTTCCATCAAAGTGCGCAAGCGCTCCAAATCGAACTTGTTTCCCGTGATGCCTTCAAGAGTCGCAACGAGCGAGTGGAATTGGGCGACCATGAAGTCCAGCCGATGATCTTCGAAAAGCTCGTTCCAGCGGTAACGGCTCAGCTCCAACCATCGTGGAGGAAGTTCGGACGCGCCGGGAGCATCCAGCGGAACAAACGGAGCGCCGAGCTTAGCGGCCCAGGTTTCGAAGACGCGCTGGATGCAATCGCACGTCAGCCTGGCCGAGAGCAACGCGGGCTTGGGAAGGCCGCCCCACGGGGCTAGCGAGGGATCGCCGGCGATGGTGGATGCCAGTGAAAGACTGCAGTAGCGGCATAGGCCGTCGTGGTAACCCATGGCGTTCAAGCTGCCCAGATAGTAGGGCGCGAGTCGCTTGGCGGCCACCATCGCGGCCCACCATTGGTTGCTGACTACCGGAATGTCCATTGCGTGGAACAGCTCGAGTGGCATGTCGGCTTGCAGGATGGCGTAAGGCTTTCGTTTTTCGCGAACGTCTTCGCGCAGTTGAGCGAACCACTCCTTCTGATACGCGGCCGCGCGAATCGTGCACTGCAATTGTTTCTCAGCCATTGCGAAGCCTCTCAACGAATGCGCCGATTTCGTCCGAAGAGTCTCCGCGCAGCATCAACTGCGGGATAGCCCGCTCATCCAGGAACTCGCGCAGGCGGGGGTAATCCCAACCCAAGACATCGTCCTCGTGTGGAAAATGAAAGATGACCCCGTCCACTTCGGCGGCCTTGCGATGAAACCAGGCGTCGGCCACTTCGGAGGGAAAAACGCGTGGGCTCGGCGCGTCGAAATAGTACTTCTCAAAGATGGCGCGGACGGGATCGATGGTAGTGTCGATGTCGAGGCCGGCTGCGCGCGAACCCCACCAATCGTCTTCGGCCACGACGATCGCGCCATGGGATTCGATGGCCGAACAGAAATCAGGGCTGTCGAGCGGGGTTCCTTTGACAAGAATCCGCGGGCTCGTGAGCGGCGGCCGAGTCTGGATTTCGCGGAGTGCCTCTTGCGCCAGATGTGCGTATTCGGTCCGATCCATGAAGTACCAGGCTCCGATCAGCACCAGCGCTTCGCACCCTGTGAGCTTTGGAGCCTGACCTTCTCTCTCCTGCAACAACGCGCGGATTGCCTGGCGCGCAGCATTTCCTTCAGCAATGGCGGCCGAGAGAGCTTCGGCTTCGATAGGCTGTCCGGCCAGCCGCTCCAGAGTGATTTTCAGTGCGCGGGTTCGCTCCAGTCCATACGCTTCAGCTTCCGGCGACCTAGCGTGCAGCAGGTTGTAAAGAATCGGCTCGGGTGAATGTTCCAGTTTTTGGCGCATCACCTCGCGTAAATAAAGATAGAGCTTGTGCTCTTGTTCGGATGTTCGGGGAACGACCACGGCACTCAACCCAGCGCCGTTCTCAGAGATTAGAAAATCCAATACTCCCTTTATGCGCGCGCTAAAAACGTCTTCCATATAGCGATCGGCGAGTGGGGTGTGCAGCCGGTGAGGGCTCAAAAGCATGGGCTGGAACCCGGCGGCTCGCACAAGTTCCCAAGGCACGGTGTTGGAGGTCACGCCGATGACTGGCATTGGGCCTCGCGACGACACCGCCCGTTCGCGATAGATCTTGGCGAGCGTCGAGATCAGATCACCTGCCTCGTCTTCAGCTCTTCCAAGCGTTCCGCCGAATAGCCGAGCAAATCGCAATATACTTCTCGATTGTGTTCTCCCAGCTCCGGCGGAGGCGCGTCGAAGCCGGCTTGCGCGCGGGAAAACTTGATCGGTAAGCCCATTCCGTAGACATCCTCCACTGTGCCGTATTTCGGATGGGCCAGCGGCACCGTCTCACCACGCGAGACGACACGTGGGTCACGCACGGCATCCTGAGGGTCGCGAACCTCAGCGGACGGCACGCCCCATTTGTCCAGCGCCGCGATAACTTCCGCATTATTTCTGGAACAGGTGAATCCTTCGACAATCGCGTCCAATTCCGCTACGTTTACCACGCGATCATCCCGCTTGCCGAAGCGGAGGTCAGTGATGAGATCTGAGCGGCCGATCGCTTGAAACAGGGAATGCGCGAATGCTTCTGTCGGCGCGCAGATGGAAACGTATCCGTTGTGGGTCCGGTACACTCCGAACGGAGCCAGCCGAGGCACGGTCAGGCCGGTTCGTTGCGGGACTCCGCACCGATCGAGAAGGTCAAAAGGTTCGCCGGATACCAGCATGGTCATGACGCCAAGCATGGAGACATCCACATGCTGGCCGATGCCGGTGCGTTGCGCCTGGTGGATGGCGGCCAGCACGCCGATCACGCCAAACAACGGCGCGGTGAGATCCGCGAACGGCACGCCGATACGGACTGGAGGGTCGCTTGGCCCCCCGGAAGTCATCATCACTCCACTGAGGGCTTGAATGATGGCGTCCATCGCTTTGCCGGTTCCCGGATCGCCCTCGCTTCCGAACCCGGTGATGGAGCAATAGACCATGCGCGGATTCAGTTCCTGGGCAAATGTATAGCCCGCCCCCAGACGCTCCAGCGTGCCTCGGCTGAAGTTTTCGACGATCACGTCGGCGCGTTTTACTAAGTCGGCATACACGCTGCGCGCCTCGGGATGCTTCAGGTTCAAAGTGACGCCCATCTTGTTGCGAAGCCGGTTGAGAGCGGAGACGGAGACATCGTCGGTATGTTGGCGCGCCAGCGTTCCTCCCTCGGAGCCGAGATAGGGCGCATTGGATCGGCAGCTATCGCCCCCGCCGACCGGGTTTTCGATCTTGATGACCTTGGCCCCAAGTCCGGCCAGCAGCAGAGTGGCGAACGGTCCCGCCAGCGCCGTGGTCAAATCGAGCACCGTCATGTCTTCCAGCGGAGTATTCTTCATGTCGAAATCATCCGGATGATATCATTCGACGGCCGGAGCCAGTGTGCCGTGGCTAACCCCGACAAATGCCTTCGGTAGGACGGCAGCAACTCCGACCGTATCAGAACTCTATCAAACCCCTTCTGTTCGATCCTTTGAGGTGATCGGCTGATTAAACGATTCGCCAGGAACGGCGTGCCCGGGCTCCTCTTCAACCCGCCGGCCGATCGATCCATGGCAGATCAGCAAGTAAAAGCGATGTGCGCGTCCAGGCCGTTGGCCGCGGGACGAGTTCGGCTCAACAACAGGCGGTTATATTGCAGCTTCAACGCCGCATACGCGCTCTAGTCGATCCCGATTCCGACGGACGGACCGTAGTAGAGCCCCTGGATAATGTTCACCGGATCACCCACTCGATCATTCACGTATTGATAGCGGAAGTACGGGATATAAATGCCGAAGCTCCGCGAGAGCTCAGTGTAAGCCATGGGACTTCCAAAGGTGACAGGCGTGCCGGTTAGGCGATTGCTCAGCAGGACTGCTTCGTTCATGTGCTCCCACACTCCCATGCGGTGCGCAACATATCCACTTGATACGTCCTGATCGGCGCGCGGCATGCCGGCCGGAGCCAGTCAGGCCGCCGATATCTCTCGGAGAGGACAGAGCAGACCGGAGGAGCGGAAGCACTCACACGCGCAAGCATTTTCACGGAACGCGTCAAGAATGCCTGTGCCAGGGCGTGGTGGCGCTGTCGGCCGGATGCTTAAGCAATGCGGCGGCGCAACGCTTAGATCGCATGCGGCTGCGGTTGGTAAACTCCCTGCATGGACTCAGTTTCTCTCGCCCCGATCCTGACTCCACACGGCCATCTCATCTTGGCCCCTGCCGCTGACGCGCCAGCCCTCGATGGCGAGCTTGCTCAACGCCTGCGGAATGCCTTCGCGCGGGGATCGGGCCACGGACTTCTCCAGCTCGGCGCAGATGAAGTGGGCGCCGCGCTTCCTCCCGATCTTTGCTATTGCAGAGAATTCGGTGCGCGCTACGTCACCTCCCTCTGCACGCAAACCGACACCGAGTCCGCGCGCCAGCAGGTGCACGTGGCGGCGCCGCCCGGCGCGGAGTTCGACCGGCTCATTCTAACCGTGCCTCCCATGACTGGCGCGGAGTATCTGACGGCGGAAATCCTGCAGACTTTGTGGCAGGATCTGGACACCGCCTTCGGGATGGAACTGGCGGAGGCGAAGGGCGGTGTGCAGGACTTCCTGAAGCGCCGGAATCCCGCCTGGAACCTGGTCGGCCGCGTGCATTTCAATCTGGCCGAAAACCGCAAGGACGCTGAGGCGCCGTTTGCTTTTTTCGCTACTTACACCACGCGATTGTCGGCCCACGCCAAAGCGCAACACCTTCCGCTAGTAGGGCAGGCTCTCCGTGAGTACGCCGGCGCGTCCAACAAGGACCGGCTCCTCTC
>VFSW01004285.1_pt1 | contig 21294 bp, 15 predicted proteins | sample 5358111 | NCBI WGS metagenome assembly VFSW01 (sample SAMN11554181, study PRJNA540505) | mine drainage metagenome | isolation source: sediment from site ElyBrook_90M | place: USA: Ely Copper Mine, Vershire, VT | collected 2017
CTGTATGCCCCTCAGTCCCGAGGATTCTCCCCCACCCGCCCCGCCATTGGGCGCCAAGCCGTTCCAACGCTGTTGCCATAATTCGATCTGAACCGGATCCTTCTCCGCCGTAGCCGCCTTCAGACCGACGCCAATCAACTGAAGCACAATCTCCTGGGTGATCGGAGGCTGGGAAAAAATCTGGTACGCCGCCTCGGCCGTGGAACGCGCCTCCTCCATCTTGCCCTCGTTGAGGTACGCAACCGCCAACCACCAGGTAGTGATGTTCTTCAACGTCTTCGCCTGCGGCGCCCGGCCCTCCGGATCATACTGACCCGAGAAATGCTGCATGATGCTGTCGTAGGCGTCGATGGCCTGCAGCAGTGCCTGCTCAGCCCCGGACCAGTTTTGCAGGTGGGAACGGGCAAAGGCGACACTCTGCCAGGTGTTGCCAATCGTAAGAATGTCTGGCTCAGGCGTTTCCTGCATGGCGGCAATCATGTCCAGATCGAGTTGCTCCAGTTCCGTATTTCGGTTCAGAGCAGTCAGGCATATAGCAAGGCTTTGGCGAGCGCTCTGCAGTGACGCGAACTTCGTGATGGTCAGTTTCTGCGCATAGCGCTCCGCGTCCTGATACCTGGGAGCGGCCTGCTCGAATTGATTTCTCTCGCGGAACGCGTCTCCCGTATCCATGCCTGTCTTGACGATTCTGGCATAGACCTGCTCGGCATCGGAAGGCCGTCCGGCCGACAAATAGCTTTGAGCAAGCAGATAGCGCGCTCTCTGCGCCGATGCGTATTGCGCGTCCGCGTCGGGCATCTGTTCGGCAAACTGTTCCGCTTTCTGAAATTCTGCGATGGCCAAGTCGTGCCAGTGCAATCGCTCGTAGAAGGCTCCGGTCTCCAGCAGAAAACTGAACTGGAACGGTTGCACGGTGGGCCTGTGTGCTTTGGGATCCAGGGCATCAGGCCGCACGAGTTGAATTAGAAAAGTCGGCAGGAACAGTATGGCGACAACGTACAACGTTCCGCGGAGCCACGGGGAGACGGGCTTTTTCTCTGGCATAGCTTCTAAACCATGCTGCCGGCTTCCTGCTTCAGCTTTTCCGCCTGGTAATGCGTCGTGAGCGCTTCGATCAGCGGCTGGAGTTTCCCGTCCATCACCGCTTCCAGTTGATGGATGGTGAAGCCGATTCGATGGTCGGTGAGCCGGTTTTGCGGAAAGTTATAGGTGCGAATCTTCTCGCTGCGGTCGCCAGACCCCACCATGGCCTTGCGTTCTTTGGCCAGCGCCTGCTGCTGCTTTTCCATTTCGATTTCGTAGAGCCGGGAACGCAGCACACGCATGCCCTTTTCGCGGTTCTTGATCTGCGATTTTTCGTCCTGGCAGCTGACAACTGTATTCGTGGGGATGTGCGTGATGCGAACCGCAGAATAAGTCGTGTTCACCGACTGTCCCCCAGGACCAGACGAGCAGAAAGTGTCGATGCGCAAGTCCTTGGCTTCGATCTTGATATCGACGTCTTCGGCTTCTGGCAACACGGCGACGGTGACAGCCGAGGTGTGGACGCGCCCCTGCTGCTCGGTGGCGGGCACGCGCTGCACGCGGTGCACGCCGCTTTCATATTTGAGCTGCGAAAAGACGCGGTTGCCCTCGATGATGGCGATCACTTCTTTCAGGCCGCCGACCGACGATTCCGACGTGGAGAGCACTTCCACTTTCCAGCGCTGAGTTTCCGCATAGCGCGTATACATTCGAAAAATCTCGGCAGCGAAAAGTGTGGCTTCGTCTCCGCCAGTGCCGGCGCGGATTTCGAGAATCACGTTCTTTTCGTCGTTGGGATCTTTGGGGAGGAGCAGAACTTTCAGCTCTTCCTCCACGCCGCCGACGCGCGATTCCAATTTGTCGAGTTCTTCCTGCGCATAGGCGCGCATCTCGGGATCTTTTTCGTCGACAAGCACTGCCCGGCTCTCGGCGATTCCCTTCTTCAAATCTTTGTATTCGCGATATTTCTCGACCATGGGCGCAATTTCGGCATGCGCCTTGGCAGTCTTCTGGTAGCGTGCCGAGTCGTTCACGATATCCGGCGACGCCAGCGCATTGGTCAGTTCATCGTAGCGAGCTTCGAGTTGATCTAATCTTTCAAACATGTCAGTCGGCTTCCGTAGAGACGTAGCTTCGCTACGTCTCGGTTTCGCCGGGCCCGCACCGTGCTGCGGGCGAGACGTAACAAGTTACGTCTCTACGGCATTTTTAGTGATATTTGGGGAAGCGAGAGAAAGTATTCGCGGCGGGGCCGCTAAGCAATTACCAGTTCGCCACCGCGCTCTTTTTCGAGGCTCATGGCATGGTCGAGGGCGGTGATGGCGCACTGTGCCATCTCGTCGGACGGAGGCTTCGTAGTAATGCGTTGCAGCCAAAGTCCCGGCGCGGTGATCAAGGCGAAGAGCGAGCCGCGGTGTTTCGCGGCGAAGCGGATGATTTCGTAAGACACGCCTGCGATGACAGGCAGCAGCGCGATGCGCAACGCAAAGCGCGCCCAAAACGCTGTAACCGGGAACAGCATGTAGAAAACAATCGAGATCAGCATCACCGTCATCAAAAAACTGGTGCCGCATCGCGGATGAAACGTGGAATACTTCTGCACCGCCGTGGTCGTAAGCGGGTCGCCGTTTTCGAAGGCGAACACAGTTTTATGTTCGGCGCCGTGGTACTGGTAAACGCGGCGAATGTCGCTCCACAACGAAACTCCCCAGATAAACAGCAGAAACAAAACCAGACGGATCACGCCATCGACCAGGTTGAACATGATCTGGCCGCCCAGCGCTGGATCGATTTTCTTGAGCTCCGTCGCCGCCACCAGCGGCACGTACTTATACATGAAGATAAAAAAGGCTAGCGAGATGACGATGTTGACCGCGGCCAGCCAGCCGCTGATCGTGGCAGCTTTTTCGCGGGTCTGGGACTTGGATGCTCCTGAAGGTTCCGCCTCGCTTCGTTTCGGCGGGACAGCCGAAGCGCCTGTCTCTACGCCGTTTGCGGTTGAGCCAGTGGTCGAACCAGTTTGATCGGCGTCATTCTGCATCAGGTCTTCGATCGCGACGTTCGCCGAAAATCGCAGTGCGCGATATCCCAGGGCCATCGCGTAACCCAGCGTCATAACGCCGCGCACGATGGGCCAGGCCATCCACTTGTGTTTCTCCGAAGCGCGTTCCAGCGGCTCGCTCATGGTCACCACTTCGCCTGACGGCTTGCGGCAAGCGATCGCCCAGGCGTGCGGTGAGCGCATCATCACGCCCTCGAGCACAGCTTGGCCGCCGACCAGGGTTTCCTCGCCGCCTTCAAGCGCGGGCAGAAGCTGCACCGCAGCCAGAAATCGCAGATGATTTCGTAGAGAACGCACGAAGATTAGATGCTCCAGACGCCACAAAAGCGACTAATGGATAGGTTATCACACGACGGGAGCAGCCATTTGCGAATGTGAGTCCGCCTCTAACTAGCAGATATCCCACACTTTATCGAAGGCTGGGAATGGTCAAACTGGCAGGCCAGCTGTCGCCTCCCTCAAAGCATCTTCCGCCTTGATCTATTCTTGAGAGGCCATGCGCAGCTTCTCCGAAACAGCCGAGGCCATCGCAGCCACCACCAAGAAGCTGCAAAAGACCGCGCTCGTGGCTGACTACTTCAAGTCGCACCCGCCCGACGAGGCCGCGGTCGCGGCCATATTCCTTTCAGGACGGGTATTTCCCGCGTGGGAGGAAACCACGCTGCAAGTAGGCGGAAGGCTGTTGTGGCGAGTTGTGGCCGAGCTCTCCGGGACGACTGAAGCCGCGCTAACCGCGGCCTACCGCAGGCACGGAGATCTGGGCGCAGTGGCGGCAGAAATTCTTCCCCAGCGAGCAGGACAAGGGTTGAGAGTTCGCGAAGTGGAACAGGTTTTCCGGCAGATCGCCGCAGCTCGCGGACCGGCGGCCAAAACCGCGCTGGTGCGCGAGCTGCTGAGCCGTGCCACCCCGCTCGAAGCCAAGTACATCGTGAAGATCATCACCGGAGACCTGCGCATCGGCCTGAAGGAGAGCCTGGTCGAGGAGGCAATCGCGAAAGCCTACGGTGGGGCGTCGCCTGACTCGTCGTCGACCGTGCTGAAAGATGTCCAGCGCGCCAACATGCTGCTCGGCGATATCGGAGAAAAGGTGCGGCTGGCCGCCGAAGGCAAGCTCGCGCAGGCGAAAATGCGCCTGTTTCATCCTCTGGGATTCATGCTGGCCAGTCCGATTGAATCATCCGCGGAAGGCCTGAGTTATTTTCCCGAGGCTGCGGTGGAAGACAAATACGACGGCATCCGGGCCCAGGCCCATGTTTCGGCAGGCGAGGTAAAGGTTTTCTCCCGCACCCGCGACGAGATCACAGAGTCATTCCCCGAGCTGCCGGACGCCCTGACCGGCCTGCCGCAAAATGCAATCCTCGATGGCGAAATCGTAGCCTGGAGCTATGGCGAATCCGAACGCGTAGGGCGGACACTCCCTTCGGCAAGCTCAGGGCAGGCTTTGTCCGCCACGGCAGCGCCAGTCGCCGGCCTTGATGTGAGTCAACCAACGGAACCGGCCACACCAGCGCAGCCCGAGACGCTGGAGTCCTCTACGCCCGAACATCCAAGCGTCAACGCGGGCCAAGCCCGCCCCTTCAGCGTGCTTCAACAACGCCTGGGACGAAAAAGGGTAAGCGAAGAACTGCTGCGTGAAGTCCCGGTCGCGTACCTGGTTTTCGACGTCCTGTATGCAGGCGGCGAATTGCTGATTGACCGTCCCTTACGTGAACGGGCGCAAATTCTGGATAAACTGCTCGCAAACAAAATCCACCACCACCGAGGCACCCTTCGGCTTCGCTCAGGGCAGGCTCCGACACGGAGAAAGGCCGGCACGCAACAAACTCTCACTTTCACCCCCGAAGAAGACGTAATCGGGACGCGAGCCGATATCATCCGAGCGCCAGTTTTTCGCGCAGCCTCGCCGCAAGACCTGGAAGAGCTTTTCGCCGCCGCGCAGGCCCGGGGCAACGAAGGCCTGATGATCAAAGACCTGAACTCGCCCTACACACCCGGCAAGCGCGGAAAGTCGTGGCTGAAGATGAAACGCGAACTGGCCACGCTCGACGTGGTCGTCACCGCGGTCGAATACGGACACGGCAAGCGCATCGGCGTGCTCAGCGACTACACCTTCGCGGTGTGGGATCGGGATCAAGACAAGCTGGTGAACATCGGCAAAGCTTACTCAGGTTTGACCGATGTCGAGATCGCCGAAATGACGCAGTGGTTCCTGGAACACACAATCGAAGATCAAGGCTTCCGCCGCGTGGTCGAGCCCAAAGTCGTGCTGGAAGTAGCATTCAACAACATGATGGAATCCGACCGTCACGAGAGCGGCTACGCCCTGCGCTTCCCGCGCATCGTGCGCCTGCGGCCGGACAAGTCGCCGGAAGAAGCGGACACGATTGATCGGGTGGCGGAAATCTTTCGAACGCAGTCAAAGAATTAGATCTTGCACTTTTTGCCACGTGGATTCGAATAAGTCCTTGAGCTCTTGATCGAGTGAACATCTATCACAATCTTCGGTTCTTGGACGATTCCCGCCGTTACTTCGAACGGGAACTGTGGCGGCGCCGCGGCCCAGTACTCCTTGTCCCCGCATTGATATTGGAGAACCGACGCAACGTACTCTCCCTGCGGCAGGAGCAGGGTGTCGACTGAGCCATCTTTGCCTGTCGCAATCCACATCGACCCAAATTTCTTGCCTTCAACCAGTTTGCGCTCGATGCCCAATTCCGCATATATGAAGTGTGCTGTTGCAGTGTCCCAGACTCGGAAATCGATCCTGCCGCCCCGCTGACCGAGCACGATTGTGACGGGCGCAGATGCCGAGACTGCGGAAAAATCGAGGGTCGGAGCGGTCCCGTTGGAACTCCCGTAGAAGACGGCGTCGCCGGTTTCGAGCCAGAAGTCAGAACGCTTATCTGCCGTAAGTCGATACCGTTGGCACTCTTCCCCAAACGCTGGGATCGAAAACGTGCCGTCTGCCGCCGCCGTGGCCTGCCTAACCAGATGATAACCAGTTTCACCAGTTTCGCAGGTTGTTGCGGCGGTGACCATCGCGCTGGGTGCCGGTGTGCCATCTGGGAGCACGACCGTACCTCGAAGCGCTGGGCTATCTTGAGCCCAAACGGGATGCATTTGGGCATGCAGGAGCACAAGGACGATCACCAACAAAGCGACGCCACATGCCCGGGTATAAGCGGACAACATCTTACCTCGTTGCTTGCGCGATTTTAGCTGAACAAATCGAACTCCAGAATCAATGGCTGTGGTGGTGGTGTTCTTCGCTCTCCGCCACCGGAATCACGCACCCATGCGCCACTTCGCACACCACGTGCTCAAACTGGATGGTCGTGTGGTCAATGTGGAAGTCGCGATGCAAAAGGCCTTTCACGTCTCGCAGAATGCGCTCGCTCACTGACGGTGGAATGTCGGCGATGGAGATGTGGCAGGAGAGCGCACGCGTTTCCGATCCGATGCTCCAGCAGTGCAGATCGTGCACGTCGTTGACGCCGTCCACGGAGCGGATGGCGGTCTCAACCAGTTCGAGCTTCACGCCGCGCGGCGTGCCTTCCAGCAGAATGTTCAGTGTCTCGCGGACAATGCCGTAGCCCGACCACAGAATCAGCGCTCCGATGCCGAACGAGAGCGCGGAATCGATCCAATAGTTTCCCGTCACCAGAATCGCCCAGCCGCCCACGATCACCGCGGCGGTCGAGAGCGTGTCGCCCACTTCATGCAGCAAGGCGCTGCGGATGTTCACGTCGCCGCCCGACCCGCCGGCGGAACGGTAGAGCAGCAGCGCGATCACGCCGTTCATCACCACGCCTGCGGCCGCAACCCACATCATCACCGCGGCCTGCACATGTTCGGGAGGCTGCAGCCGGCGGAAGGCCTCGTAGAAAATGAAAAACGAAACCGCCACCAGCGAAGTGGCATTGACCAATGCGGCCAGCACTCCGGCGCGATGGTAGCCGTAGGTCTTGGTGGGGCTGGCTGGCCGCGATTGCAAATAGACCGAAACCAGCGAAAGCAACAACGCGAGCAGGTCGGAAAGATTGTGCCCCGCCTCGGAAAGCAAAGCCAGCGAGTGCGCGCGGATGCCGGCCACCACCAGCAGCACAATGTAGGCCAGGGTCACGGCCACCGAAATCTTGAGCACCCGGGTGGGGTTGCTCCCGCCGTGAGTATGAACGTGCATTCTCTAAGTCTAAGGGTGCGCGAGGCGCGGTTCAAGCGCAGTGATTGTCATTCCGAACAAGCGTTCTTTGCGCAGTGAGGAATCTGGGCGAGCCGTGCGAAGCGTCGCGTCCTTGGCGACGCAATAATCGCGCGTTTGGCTCGCTTCCCTATCGGTGCACCACCCCAAGCTGGTCCTCAGCGCTTAAGCAGGCCTTCGAAATAGCGGTTGTTGTAAAACGTGGTCGTCTTTTGCACGTACTCGAGAATCTTGAGCATCTTTTCGCGGCCCTCGCGGTTCATTTCCTTGAACTGCACGGCCACTCCGGAACCGGGATCGATCCGCGCCACCACTCCTTCAGCCGTCATGGCGCCATCGTCCATGGAGAAGCCGAGCTTGAGCTTGGTTCCCGGCGAAAGAATGGCGCTGGTTTCCACGAAGCAGCCGCCGATGCTGACGTCGGTAAGATTGGCAAACATGGGAGCGCCACCAGCTTCGGGCTGCAATTCGATAGTCACCCGGCACTTCAACCGCGGATGCAGTCGCCGATCCTTGTAGGAAAGCTGCTTCTGCTTCTCCAGGTACATGCGGCGGTCGGCTTGCGCCAGAAGTTTCTCGGCATCCTGCCCGTCCTCCGGATACACAGCTTGTCCCAGGCTGACCGAAAGAATCTCCTCGCCGCAAACGTCGAAACCCGCCTGCTTGGCCAAAACACGAAGCTGCTGGGCTTTCTTGGAGGCCGCTTCCGTAGGCAGGCCGGGAGCGATCACCACGAATTCGTCGCCTCCCATGCGCGCCACGTAGTCGTATTCGCGGCAGCTGTCTTTCAATGCCTGGGCAAACAGGCGCAGCACGCGATTGCCCTCCAGATGGCCGAAGCGATCGTTGATCTGCTTGAAGCCGTCCATGTCCGAGACCATCACGGTCAACGAAGAGTTATCGCGCTTGCAGCGAGCCAGTTCGCGCTCCAGTTGCAGGAACAGGGACCGCGCGTTGGGCAGGCCCGTGAGATAGTCCGTGGTTGCCGAACTTTCCGCCTGCTGGTACTTGAGAGCGTTTTCAATCGACAACGCCATCTTGCTGCTCACCGCCAGCAAAATGCGCAGGTTATCGGAGGTAAAGGCGTCACGCTCGCCGCGATACACGGCCAGCACGCCGATCACGCCCGATACGCCTTCCAGCGGCACCGCCAGCGCCGAACGCAGCGTGCTGAACTTGCTGGGATCGTTCAGATATCCAGGCTCGACCGATGGATTCCCGTTGATGATCGGCTTCTTGTTCTGCGCCACCCAGCCCGAGAGCCCCTGCCCCAAAGGAATGCGCAAGGAATTGAAAAGGCGATAGTTATCGCCGTTCACGTACTCCGGCACCAGCTCATTCTCGCGCAACACATAAATCGCGATGGCATCGTAAGGAACCATCGGCTTGAGTTTCACGGAAAACACTGACAACGTCTCGCCCAGGCTGAGCGATGCTCCCAGATCCTGGCTAAGTTCAAACAAAGACTGGGCTTCCTGCCGTGCCGCCGCGATGGAGGAAAGAAACGTCGTTTCCCTCCCGGCATAATCCGGGGCGGTGGCATTTTCAAATCCGGCCGCAGGAGCCTCTCCGCGCTCGATCTTGATCGCCGTGGAGAGCGGCGAGTTCACGTCTTGCGACGACTTGGCCACTGCGAGCCGTTCCAGGTATTGGTAGCGCTTCTGCAGGACCGCTACCACCTTGGGATCAAACGACTTGCCCGATTCCGCCGCCAGTTTCTGCATCACGTCATGCAGCGGCAGGGCGCGGCGGTATTGGCGGTCGGAGGCCAGAGCGTCCAGATAGTCGACGGCCGACAGAATTCGCGCTCCGATAGGAATCTCTGCGCCTTTCAATCCCAGAGGGTAGCCCGACCCGTCCCACTTCTCGTGGTGAGCTCGCACGATGGGCACCACTGGATACGGGAAACGCACGCGTTCCAGAATCTCGGCTCCGACCAAGGTGTGAATCTTCATCTTCTCGAATTCTTCCGGGGTGAGGCGTCCGGGCTTCGAGATGATGTGTTCCGGCACCGCCAGCTTGCCGATGTCGTGCAACAGCGACGCGGCGTGCAGGGCTTCCAGTTCCGACCCGGTTACGCCCATTTCCTTGGCCACTTCAATGGCGTAGACGCGCACCCGCTGCAGGTGCTCGTGCGTGGTCTGGTCCTTGGCCTCGATGGCTAGCGCCAGAGCCTCGATGGTGCGGAGATGGAGATTTGCGATCTCCTCGACGTGGACTTTTTCATCCTCGAGCTTGCCCAGGTAGAGACGGTAAGACCGGTAGATCAAATAGACCACCGGCACCATGAGCAGCGAGGTCTCCCAGTTGAATGCGCGATCGAGCCAGGCGATGGTGCCGGCGATGCCCGCGCCCACCAGGTAATAAGGGAACGACCAGAAATAGCAGTCGACAAGAATCTTCTTCAGCGGACGCCGTTCCGTAATCGAGATGACGATGGCAATCGAACCAGCGTTGGCTAAAAAGTAGACGCACGCCGCAAACCCGAGCAAGAGCGGACGGCTGCTGATCAGCAAGTTGCTCCAGGGATGGTCATAGACCACGTACGTGAGCGCCGTCGCCATGGCGCCCGCACACACGTTGAACGTCACCTGCAGAGCATTGGGACGCTCCGGGTAGAGCGTCTGCGCCAGAATGGAGACCGCGCCCAGGATCAGCGTCTCCGAGAAGCTCAGCTCCAGCACTCCCACCAGGATGAATAGAAAGTTCACCGACAACGTGCCCGTGATGCCGGGCAAAGTGACTTTCAGGCGCGAGGCAAGAATCGCGATCCCCAGGTAGCAGATGAACTCGGCGATGTTCTTGCTGCTCTGGTGGATGGCGCCGTAAAGCAACGTCGCCGTGCCGCCAGCGATCACCAGCCCGACAAATAACTTGCCGAGCAGAGGCATGCCTCGCCACCTGTGGACGCGGCTTGGCACACCCGTAGAGCTATCGGTCACACTTGAGAGCACAGTTGTGTCCCCGGAGACTCCGGAATACCCAGTAATATCAGCTAACGTATTTAGAAACAATGATTTGGCGAGTTTTACGGAAACTTCGGTAACCCGATTCCGGTACCTTAGCCATAGCCCTCAGCGAACCCTGCGCGGGCGATCGGGCTATCCCTTCCAGATTCAATGAGCTAGAACCAACCCATCGCGGCGTCGGCATCGCCGAAAAGACGGGTCAGGAGCTCAAGGGGTCCGGCAGCCGAAATCACCGGCCCTCGAAAGCCGCGAAGACCGGGGCAGCCTCAGGAGTGGTAGTTTTCACCAACATCCGGAAAAAGGGTGGGCCAGCCTCCCGAACTCTCGAGATCCAGGATCGATCCGTGCGGCCCTCAGGTCTTCAGATGAGGCCCTTGCTGACTCTGCGAAGAAAATCCTCGGCATCGGCGCGGGCTTTGTCCATGAGGGCGGGCTTGTGGCCGAATTCCATTTCGATTTCCTGCAGCACCAAGTCGACCGCGACTTTCGGCTTGTAGCCTCGCTTGATGAGGGTCTTGGCGCGATCCGCGAAAGAGTTGTCAACCGGTTTTGCTTCCGTCTTCGCCGCTGCAGAGCCGGCTTCCGCTTCACACTTGTGATCGCGAAACTTCGCGGCGGCCAAGCGGTCGTAGGCGCCCATAGCCTCTTCGCCACTCAGCAGCGTAGGGACGGGATATTTCCATCGGCAATTCGAGCAGGACCAGCCGTTCTCCTCACCCTCGATCCAGATCAACGAACGTTCCATATTGCTTAAGCCTTACCGCACGCCGCCCCGCCCCCATGATATAGCGCATTCGCGGTCAAAAACGATTGGCGCCTGAGGAGCATCGAAGGGGAAGCGTGGAAGGACGATGCGGATGCCGCACGAGCGGAGGGTCGGACCGAATCATCACGGGGCGTGCCATAGTATCTTAGTAGCCTTGGCAGCCTTCATCGCGGCAACCGGGTTGTCCGCCGCTAGTGTCGGTTCCCGGAGCAGGAGAAATTCTTCATGAAAATCGCAAAAGATATTACAGAGGTGATCGGACACACGCCGCTGGTGCGGCTGAATAAAGTCACCGCAGGATGCGTGGCCGAGGTGGTGGCGAAACTCGAGAGTCAAAACCCGCTGGCCAGCGTGAAGGACCGTATCGGTGTCAGCATGATCGTGGAAGCGGAGCGCGCGGGAAAAATTCATCCCGGCAAAACCGTGCTGGTTGAGCCCACCAGCGGCAACACCGGGATTGGCCTGGCTTTTGTGGCGGCCGTGAAGGGATACCGGCTGATCCTGACCATGCCCGAGACCATGAGCCTGGAGCGGCGGGTTCTGTTGCTGGCTTTCGGTGCGGAGCTGGTCCTCACGCCGGGGCCGAAAGGAATGAAGGGCGCCATCGCCAAAGCGGAAGAGATTCTCACCAGCACTCCCAACAGTTACATGCTGCAGCAGTTCGCTAACGCCGCTAACCCCAAGATTCACCGAGAGACGACGGGCCCGGAAATTTGGGAAGACACCGGCGGGCGCATCGACTTTCTGATTTCCGGCGTGGGCACCGGCGGGACCATCACCGGAGTGAGCGAATACATCAAGCCAAAGAAAGCGTCCTTCAAAGCTGTGGCCGTGGAACCGGCCGACAGTGCGGTGCTCTCGGGCGGCAAGCCTTCGCCACACAAGATTCAGGGGATAGGTGCCGGCTTTGTGCCCAGAATCCTGCGCCGGGATTTGATCGACGAAGTCATCACCGTGACCAACGATGAGGCGATCGCCATGGCCCGGAGCCTGCCGCTGGAGGAAGGCTTGCTGGTGGGAATTTCTTCAGGAGCCGCGGTGGTCGCGGCATTGCAGGTGGCGCGCCGGCCGGAGAACAAAGGCAAGCTCGTCGTGGTGATTCTACCCTCGTTCGGCGAGCGTTACCTGAGTAGTATTCTGTTCGAGGAATTGCGGAACCGGGCGCTGCAGCTTCCGACGGCTTCGGTTCCCATCTGAGCTTTCGTCTGAACTTCGTTCTGAGCTTCGTTCTGAACCATCATCCGAACTCATGCCCGGTCTGCTGGCTCTAATTCGCGAAGACGTTAACAACGTGGTGGAGCTCGATCCCGCGGCCAAGTCGCGGCTAGAAGTGTTGTTGTGCTACGCGGGGCTGCATGCGGTGTGGGGCTACCGCATCACGCAATGGTTCTGGAACCACGGCTTCTTTCTGTTGGGGCGCTGGCTTTCGCAGGTGGTGCGCTTGCTGACCGGAGTCGAGATACATCCCGGGGCGACCATAGGGCGGCGGCTGTTCATCGATCACGGCTTGGGAGTGGTGATCGGGGAAACCGCGGTCGTGGGCAACGACGTAACTTTGTATCAGGGCGTGACTCTGGGCGGAACGGGCAAGGAACATGGCAAGCGGCATCCCACGATTGAGGATGACGTGGTGATTGGCGGCGGCGCGAAAATTCTGGGCAACATTACCGTGGGCCGGAACTGCCGGATTGGCGCGGGTTCTGTGGTGCTGCGCAGCGTGCCGGAGAATTCCACGGTGGTGGGAGTCCCCGGCCACATCATCTTCCGCGACGGGGAACGCGTGGTGATTACCGACCCCAAACAGATCAACGATCCGCTGTCTGAGGCGCTGGCGGCAGTGGCGACGGAAGTCAGCAAGCTGCGCGAGCGCGTGCAGCAACTCGAGGGCGCTGGATCGACTCCACAAGAGCCCCTGTCGGCATCGCTGCAGAGGATCATGGAAGACATCGATTATCAGATCTGAGAACCAAGAACCGAATAAACCACAGCGGAGACAGGGCATCACAGAGGACTTCGCGGTCCCGTTCCTCTGCGATCTTTGTGGTTGAGCTGGAATGCGCGGCGAAACCGGTTCAGGCCTGATTAAGCGTGAGCGGGGCGCTGCAATTTGCCCGCACTCGGCTTCACGGCGCGGGTCGCCAGTTCGGCGAGAGCCGGTACCGACTCAGGAGTCGTCAGGTGTTGCTGCGGCAAGGGCGAACCCTTGCGGATCGCCTCAGTGAGCATCTCCAGAGCCAGGTCCGTATTCGGACGGATAAAGATGGTGGCCGCCAACTCCCCGCTGCGGACCCAGGCCTGCCCGGTCTTGGGCATGCCGTCGCAACCGGTGAATGGCATTTTCAGCCAGCGCTCGCGATCTCCCACGGCCAGTTCCGCGAACGCTTTTCTCGCGCCCATGGCCATGCTGTCGTCCTGCGCGCCCACCAGATCAAGGTGCATCTCGTGCGACGTGCGCAAGCGCAGCCAGGAAATCACAGTGCGATAGGAGCTATCCTCCGTCCAGTTCGCGCGCATCGATTTCACTTGAATATTGACCGGCTTGGTCTGATTCATTCCCTGGGTCCGTTCCTTGGCCGCGGAACTGTTCGCCGGACCTTCAATGTACAGAACGGAACCGCCTTCGGGCAGCAACTCGGCAAACTGCTTGCCCTGAATCCGGCCTACTTCTACGTGGTCGGAGCTGATGGAGAAAACTGGAACCGGGTAGGCTCGGCGTAACTGCTGGACGTAGTCGACATCATGATTCAATACGACCCAGCCCATGCCTGCGGCCGCAGCCGCGCGGGCCACCTGCGGGAAGCCAGTCACACCGGCTGGCTCGAACACAATGGCATCGGGCCGCGGGCCAGTGGTGTTTTGGATGAACTCCAGCAACTGCTGGCTTTGCCGGAGAGAGTCGTTATCAGCATGAATGATTTTCACATCCACGCCGAGGCGGCGCGCAGCCTTTTCCGCAGCCGCAGCTTGCTCCTGTTGATAGTCGTTTTCGTCGTTGGTCAGCGAAACCACAAAACTGAGTTTCTTCATCGTGATCCCTGCTCGGATCATAGTCCAAGCTGATCGAAGAACGACGTAACTAGAGTAACTAGGGCCACCCCGGAACCAGGCAGTTTGACGATCCAATGGAATGGCGGATGTGGAAGTGCGGACCTTTTTGGCGAGCTTGGAACCTAGCCGGCGGCGGAAGCGCTCTTGGCCAGGTTGCCGATAAAGGATTGTAGGTTTTCTTGCAGGGCGTCGCGATTCGGGTCCGTGAGTTCGATGAAGCGGAAGGGCTGCATCCATCCTTGTGTCGCCCACATGGGAAACAGCATTTGCGCCTTGCCGCGGATGGTGGTGCGGTCAATGTGAAAAATCAGCTCGACTTCGATCTTTTCGTCCAAAGGCTTTTCCAGATTGATCACGCCACCCGTGGTCGAAAGCTGGTGCAGCGCCGCCCGCAACTGGCGTTTGTTGGGCAGCCGAATCAGCACCAGGACGGAGCCTCGCAGCTTCACGCGGAAAGGGCGGTCGTTCAGGGGCTCAAGCCGCGTTTCGGGCCGCTTTTCAGGCCGCGTCGCAGCACGCTCAACCCGCTTCGCCGGCGTCTCAACAGGAGTTCCAACACGCGTTTCAACCGGCGTTTCAACCGGAATTTCAATCTGCGTCCCAAGCTTTGGTTCAGCAGGCTTGTCCACCTGCGTTTCTGCAGGCGTCTCGGTGGCAGTCTCGAGGGTTCCTACCCGCGATTCAACGAACCTCTCAAGCTGTGGTTCTGCGGGCTTCTCCACCCGCGCTTCTGCAGGTTTCTGGGCAGGCGTTTCAACCCGCGTCTCTGCACGCGCCTCAATCCACCTCTCAAGTAGTGGCTCTGGACTCTCCTCCACCCGCGTTTCCGCAGGCTTCTCGGCAGCCGTTTCTGTACGTGTTTCAACCCACAGCTCAAGTTGTGTTTCTGCAGGCCGCTCCGCCTGCGCTTCTGCGAGGGTCCCGGCAGACGGTTCTGTCTCCTTACTCGTATCAACCCACGTCTCAAGTCGCGGTTCCGCGCGTCTCTCCCCCCGTGTTTCTGCAGGCGTTTCGGCCGGCGGTTCCGTACGGGTTTCAACCCACGTCTCAAGCCGCGGTTCTGCACGCCTTTCCACCCGCGTTTCTGCGGGCGTCTCTGAGGCAGGTACGTTTGCGGGCGTAGATTCTGGAGTTTCTGACATGGTTCTGGCTCAGTATGGCAGAGGAAAGAAGATGAGCGAGATTACGGAAGAACAAGCACCCGCGGAAAAGATCAGAAATGTGGCGGCGGCGTTTCGACAGGAAGCGAGGAAAACGCAAGCCCCGTGTCTTAAGTGAGGGCGTTTCGTGTTGGAGTGATGGGCCCTTCGTGGTTAAATTGAGGCCACTGCCATGCGAGGCTTAAAAGACAAGCGTGTCCTGATCACCGGAGGAGCCAGCGGCATCGGAGCGGCTACCGCGGCTCGATTTCTGGAAGAGGGCGCGAGGGTCTGCGTGCTCGACCGCGATGCCAAAGGATGCGAGCACATTCGCCGCGAACTGCCCGGTCTCGGCGAGGCCATCATCGCCGACGTCACCGATCTCATGCAGGTGGAGGCCGCGTTCGCCGAGGCCATCCGCCTGATGGATGGCATCGACGTGCTCATCAACAACGCCGGCATCAGCATTCGCCACAAATTTCTCGATATCACTCCGGAAGAATGGGAGAAGGTTATTTCCGTCAATCTCACCGGCGTGTTCTACGTGGCGCAGACCGCCGCCCGCCATATGTGGGAGCGCGGCAGCGGCGTGATTCTGCAGACCGCTTCCACCAACGGACTCGTCGGCCAGCCCTTCTACGCCGACTACAACGCCACCAAAGCTGGAGTCATCGCGCTCACCAAGACCATGGCTGTGGAACTGGCGCCGAAGGTTCGCGTGTGCGCCGTGGCTCCGGGTTACGTGCTCACTCCCATGCAGCGCGCCGAGTACAGCGACGCCATGCTCGAGGAAGTGAACCTCAAGATTCCTTTGCGCCGCCACGCTGATCCCGCGGAGATTGCCGCGCTCTTCGCCTATCTCGCGTCCGACGACGCTGCCTACGTGACCGGACAAGTCATCACCATTGACGGCGGAGAAACCGCTGGCGGATTGGCCAGCCGGTAACGGAGCGAAGGTGGGGCCACCGACGCAGGAGTCCCTTCTCTCGGGTCAGGAAGTGGAGAACATCGCGTCTGACCCCGATTTTCTGTCCCGGTTTTCCCGCTCTGCACAAACCCGGTTGGGTGTGCGTTCGTGGGTTGAGCACTAACTGATAGCCGTTATGGCTGCAGTGTCAATCACTTTCTCATCTCCAGCAAGAGTGGTATATGGGATGGACTCCTCAGGGTGTCCAAACCATACGTAAACTTCACGGAGAAGAAGGAATGCCGTTCGCGCTGGATCATAAGTGGACGGGTCAACAGTAATCGTGCGGGACCATTCGGCACTGGGTGCCGATTTGTGGCCATGCGTCCATCCCACGTTGTTGGTTGGGCCAGCCGGGAGCGATGTTCCATTGCTGTCCACGAAAAGATTGCCGAGCCGAATCTCGATCTGAAGACTCTGTGGCTCTATGCGCATGTCGGCAAGCGCGAGGCGAAAGAACTGAAGTGTGTTCGTCACGAATTCAACGAATGCCAAGGGGTGAAGCCTGGCGTCCGTCTTGTCGGCCCAAGCGAGACTATCTCGACCGATCCGCGCGGCGACTAGAAGCTCCCCGTCGCGGTACAGATTTACGACCCCGCGATAACTTTCGGTCTCGACGAAGTCGCCGTCCACGAAGCGCGAGGCCCCACCAGTGCCAATACCCCACCCATGTGCGCGGAGCTCGGGCGGATTCTCGATTGCGCGACGGATGCTGTTGGGATGATCCGAGAAGATGGATCGCAGTTCCGAGCGCGGCACGGGCCTCATGATAATAACTAGTGTGCGTGTATCGCTAAACTGTTGTTGTGCGAGGATTCGCGCCAGGCGTTTTGCTGTGGTGGCGGGTGATGCCGGAGATCTGGTTGGGGGGACCAGCGTAGTCGCTAATTGGCGCTGTAGAAGTGTTTCGACGTTAGTGATGCGGTTGAGGAGTGTTGCTTCGAGGTTCATGCCGGTCCGCATGGCATGATGGAGTTCCATAACCGACTTAATGTCGGTTCGGTCGAGGTGTCGTTCCGCGTAACCGAGAAGGATCTCGGTTGTTTTTTTGTCGCCGATCGTCCGGGTTAAAAGGAATGGCTTGGTCTCAGGGTGTTGGGTAGGGATGAAGACGATGCCCATCCCACTTTGAGGCGTATCTTTGTCTGGGCACCACCTGATTATCAGACCGCTTGGTGAAGGATACAGCCATTCGTCGATGATCTTGCCGTACTGGTCTGCGTTGAAACGCGTCTCAGGGAACGGCTTGAGCGCAGTGATCTGTTCACCTGCTTGTAGACTGGAAACCGTGGTTTCTGCTCCGATAATGATGCAGCCGCCAGTTGCGTTTGCGAATGCGGCTACATCCTTTGCGAACTCTCTTTTTGCGTCGTTGCCGCTGGCGAATGAATACGGTTGGGCCTTGGCGTCGAGGTGCTGTCCTTCCAACTTGCCGATTAATTGTCGGAGCTCACCGGCTTCAAGGAGAGATCGGAGATCCGCAAGTCCCAATGGCATGGAATTTCAGCGTACTACATTCGACGAATTGGCTGCAGATGGAGTTCGTTTTTGTAATCATTATTGGCGAGTGCCCCGGCCTTCAGCTCTGTTTTTCCTTCCCCTTCCAGAACTCTGGTGCCCCGTCCTTGCGGTTCTTGCAAGGGCGGGCACGATGCTGCCAGTACCATGTTGCGTGTCGTGCCGAGCGGTCTGCATCGCGCCTACGGCGCTCATCACCCGCACTTTATCACCTGTTCCTGCCCCGTGGTGGCCGCCGGCAAATTGCAGAGGTCCTTCGCTTCGCTCAGGATGACAGAGTGTGGGAGATGACAGGGTGTGGGAAATGTTGACTAGATCGGTTTGCCGCGGAAGAAGTAGATGAGCTCGATGATCAGGATGACCACCACCATCAGTTCGAGGACGAAGGCGCGGCTCTGGTTGAACTGGTCCACCATGTAGCGGTAGAGATCTTCGGCGGTTTGCAGCTTTTCCTTCACCAGGTCTTTATAGTCGGGCACGCCGACTTTTTGCGCGGCCAGTTTGTAGAGGCGGGCGGAGAACATGTCGCTGAGGAACTTGATGGCGTTGTCGGCGCGCTCGGTGAGTTCGCTGACGTCGAGCAGCACGGTGTGCAGCTTGCCGGCGGCGCGGGCGGTGCGCCAGCGCGACCACAGGCCGGTGGCTCCAGCATCGAGAAAGTCGTAAACGCCTTCGAGTTCCTTGGTCAGGAGTTCGTCATAGTGGCGGAACTCGAGCAGCTGCGAGTTGGCGTATTGCAGCAGCTGGATGGCGGTTTCGGCGCCGGTCGGAGTGTCGTAGATGAACGCTGCGTTCCAGCCGATGACTGCCAGGTCATTGGGATAGTAGGAGATGCGGGACTGCAGAATTTCCTGCTTCTCGCCTTCGGAAAGAATCGCAGTTTCGCCACGCACAACCTGGGCAATGCGGTCGGCCTGCGCGGCGAGCAGGTCGTTGGCGGAAGGAGAGCCGGCAATCTCGCGCACGTGGAAAATGAAGTAGTCTTCCTGGAGCCATTCCGCGGTGTAGGGTTTGACCAGCGCCGGGCCGGCGAGCTTCAGCTTTTCTTTGACGATGCGGGAAGCCAGGTTCTCGAAGTTGGAGTCGGACGTCCAGCGGCAGGAAAGCTTGACCAGGTCGTCCCAATCGCCGGAAAACGGCAGCTCGAAGACCAGGCTGACCACGCCGTAGTCGTAGTACTTGATTTGCCCATCTAGGCGTTCGCCGGTTTCGAGAATCAGAGGCTCCAAGGTCTCCTCGACCGGGGGACGCTGGTAGCGGACGTAGCCGGGGGAATGGTGCTTGAAGCTGGCATCGACGGTGCGGGCGCCGAAGATCTTGCGCAGCTCGTCGAGACGAATCTCCTCACAAACATCGAACTGGATCAGGACCAGGGCGGAGCCGTGCAGCGGCGTCGACTGGGACTGGACGCCGTGAGCTTGGCTGGCCCGGCCCGTCGACAGGTCAAGGCCGACGTCGTTAATGGCGTCGTTGCTGACGGTGGTGGCTATCCGTTCGCGTTCCATGAGGCTTTCTCAGTTCTTAAGAATCCGGCGGCGGATTGAGACCCGCGCCAGCTTGCGGCGAGAGTCCTATTGTCCCAGAAATTGGGGGCTCTGGCGAGAGGGGAAGGTTAGCGGAAAGCTATGAAATCAAGATAAGCCATTTGCAATCAATGGCTTCCGCCGCGAGGGCGCCGAGGCCCAAACCGGCCCGTTTCATGGAGGCTCGAACATCACTTTCGCGCTGGCGGACGCGAGTTGACTCGGGATAGGGGCCGTCAGCTGGTTCGATGGCGGTTTGGCCTCCTCTTGCCTCTTGCAGCGCCATCTGAAGGACTTCTGCCAGATGTAGGGCATGGCGGTTGGAGCCTTGGGCGATCTGCTCCCGGCAACTGAAGCCGTCGGCGATTATCAGGCAGTCGGGCGGCGCGCTGCGGACGGCGGGCAGGAGTTCGAGTTCGCCGATGGCAATGGAAACGTCGTGCTTGTCGCGCTCGAAGCCGAAGGAGCCGGCCATCCCGCAGCAGCCGGGCGCGGGCTGGCGGAAGTCGATGCCGACGCGCCGCAGAATGGACTCTTCGGCAGTCATCTTCTGGATGGACTTGTGATGGCAGTGTCCGTGGAGCAGGGCGCTGCGCTCGAAGCGGGGCAGTTCGAAGTCGCGGGCGTGAGTCTCCAGGAATTCGCTTAGGAGGAACGTCTGGCGGGCCAAGGCCTGGGCTCGCTGGTCGTTGGGGAACAGGTTGATCAGCTCATCGCGGAAAACTGCGACGCAGCTGGGTTCGAGGCCGACGACGGGAACTCCAGCTTCGATTTCTGGGGAAAGTTCATCGAGGATCCGCAACAGCAATGCCTCCGCCCGGTCGAGCATACCGAAATCGTAGAGCGGTCGGCCGCAGCACAGGTTGGCGCGGGGGACGATGACCTGAAAGCCGGCAGCTTCGAGAACGTCGGCAGCGGCCATCGCCGTGGAGGGCAGAAAATAGTTGTTGAAAGTATCGGGCCAGAGGAGGACGCGACGGAACTCCTCAGGGGCTAAAGCCCGCGACGGTTGGGAACCATACGGAACCCTTCGGCTTCGCTAAGGGCAGGCTCTTGAAGACGTGCCCTTACCGTTGTTTATGCGCCGGAAACAGGAACTCTTGAAGCTGCGCGGCGCGAACGGCGGAATGGTGCGCTGCGTCGGGATTCCAGCCACGAACTTGGCCAAGTCTCGCAGGACGGGCAGTTGGGTGGTCAGATTCGCCAGGCCCGGAGCATTCGAAGCCAGGCGCGCCCAGAAGTCGATGTTGCCGAAAGCATAGGCGTTAAGCGGGCGCACACGGCCTTCGTAGTAGTGCGAGAGAAATTCGGCCTTATAGGTGGCGACATCCACGCTGACGGGGCAGTCGTTTTTGCATCCCTTGCAGGCCAGGCAGAGGTCGAGCGATTGCTTTACTTCTTCGCTGCGCCAGCCGTCGCGGATGACTTCTCCCTGAGTCATCTCCCAGAGCAAGTGAGCGCGACCGCGGGTAGAGTGTTCTTCGTCGCGGGTGACGCGATAGCTGGGACACATCACACCGCCCTCGTCGCGGCGGCACTTGCCGACACCGACGCAACGCAGGGTCGCGCCAGCCAGGCTGCCGTGATCGGCGGGAAACTGAAAGCGGGTTTCGGGCTCCCAGGGAGCGTAGTTCGCGCCCAGACGCAGATTTTCGTCGAGTTTGTAGGGTTCGATCACCTTGCCGGGATTCATCTTCCAGTCCGGATCCCAGGCGGACTTGAATTTGCGAAAGGCCTGCATCAGCTCCGGGCCAAACATCTTGGGAAGCAGCTCGGCGCGCGATTGCCCGTCGCCATGCTCGCCGGAAAGCGAGCCACCGTAGCTCACAACGAGGTCGGCAGCCTCTTCGACAAACTTGCGGAACTTAGCTATCCCTTCTTTCGACTGCAGATCGAAGTTGATGCGCGTGTGAACACAGGCGTGGCCGAAGTGTCCGTAAAGTGAGCCCTTGTAGCCGAAGGCTGCCATCAACTGGCGCAAATCGCGGAGATAGCTGCCCAGGTTGGCGGGTGTGACGGCAGCGTCTTCCCAGCCTTCCCAGTAGAGCGGCTCGCCGGGGACGTGCGAGGTCACGCCC
>VFSW01004286.1_pt1 | contig 21293 bp, 21 predicted proteins | sample 5358111 | NCBI WGS metagenome assembly VFSW01 (sample SAMN11554181, study PRJNA540505) | mine drainage metagenome | isolation source: sediment from site ElyBrook_90M | place: USA: Ely Copper Mine, Vershire, VT | collected 2017
GGGGGGCGCCAAAAAATTTCCCCCCTCCGGGCCCACACCCCCTGACCCTGCTAAAGGCGCGCTTAAAGAAACGCCCGCAATTTTTGGGGGGGACGTTTCTTTCGTTTATCCAATGGTTTCGTTGTACGCGACTATTTCCCACCCCCGAGTGGGTGAAAATCTCTTCCACGGATGGTACTCGCAAATGGTGACGCCACCATTTTCAGCAGGATTAAAAAAAGCCAATTTCACATACTGCTCTGCGTGGAGGTCTTCGCGATAGAGCATATACGAAAGGAGGACCTGGAGAAGGGCGTGATGCGTCACGACGGCAAAGGACGTACCACGCAGCTTCTCGAGGTAAGCGAGACATGCGCTCGAACGCTTTTTCAAATCCGCAAAGTTCTCCTCGTCAGAGAATCGAAAATCATCGTCATGATAGCCTCGTTCTATTTTCCCCACGATGCTAATGACCTCTTCGTCGTGGGTGCTGCGGCCGAGTACTTCAGAAGGATTACGGCGTTCAGCAAAAAGTGGCGAAACGATGACAGGTTTGTGCACCTGCGACCGTATGAGTTCAGCTGTTTGAATCGCACGTTCATACGGACTCGTAATAATCTGCTGCACACGCACCTGCTTGAGATAGACTCCCAGGTGCTCGGCTTGAAGTTCACCAGCGGAATCGAGTCTCCCCTCCGCACCCTGTTTGATGTGATGCCCATTTAATACCGTCCGTCCGTGGCGGACGATATAGAAGCGCTTTGGCTCCAGACGCCGAAAAAGGTACACGCTACCAGCCACCATAAGTACAAAAAAGAAAAAGAAAAACGAGCGCAGCTCTACGGATTGGGAGATAAGGTCGGGGAATAGCACCTCACTAGTATAGCGCCTGCCGTATCGCGGGCCTGTCAAATGCATTAGAATGAAACCATGCCAAAAACTGAAGCGCCTCGGGTGTCTCCTCCACTCCTCATCCTCGGCGGCGTAGGCCTCGTGTCACTTCTGTTGTATTTCGTGATACTTCCGGAAGTATTTGCTGGCCGCTACGACAGCGCAGAAGCCGCGCAAGCTACCTCGACGTTGAAATCCTTGCTCGCGAAGAAGGAGGTAGGGCCCACGCTCGATATAGCGGACTACGACCGCCGCATGCTTGCACTTGCTAATTACGCAAGCACGAGTGCCACCTCTACCGCGACGACCACACGGGCGTGGCCAACAAAAACACCGCGCCCCAAGCCAGGCGCCATCCTCCCGTTTAAACGCATTGTCTCCTACTACGGTAATTTCTATTCAACTCGTATGGGAGCGCTCGGAGAAAATCCTCCCGATATAATGCTCCCACGGCTGCAAGCAGAGGTGGACAGGTGGACGGCAGCCGACCCGGGCACGCCCGCCATCCCTGCTATCCACTACATCGTGACGACCGCCCAGGGGACCGCGCAAGCTGACGGTACGTACCGTTTGCGTATGCCGGGAACAGAAATCCAGAAAGCGATAGATATCGCCGCTCGTGTGGATGGGCTCGTGTTTCTCGATATACAGGTGGGCCTTTCCGATCTTCCTCGCGAAATACCGCGGCTCGAGCCATACCTTAAGCTGCCTAATGTGCATTTGGGCATTGACCCTGAATTTGCCATGCATAACGGTACGCCACCCGGGCGTGTCATCGGCACGATGAGTTCTGTTGATGTGAATTACGCCATCAATTATCTGGATAAACTTGCCGTCGACAACAATCTTCCACCTAAAATTCTTGTCGTGCACCGCTTTACCGAAGGAATGGTAACTGGCTCTCGCAACATCAAGCCTACGGAGAATGTGCAGGTGGTCATAGACATGGACGGGTGGGGATTTGCCGCCAAGAAAATCAATACCTATAAGCGGGTGGTACAAAGCGAGCCTGTGCAATTTGCGGGATTCAAATTGTTCTACAAAAATGACCTGAAGCCTCCCTCAACGCGCATGCTCACGCGCGAAGAACTGTTGTCGTTGCAGCCGCGTCCAATTTACATCCAATACCAGTAAGCCCTACGTAAAAGCCCCACCTGCTTTGTTGTGGGTCCCAGTTTCTCATTCCGGCGTGTGTCGAGTACGCCTACATTCGAAGCTCACCCACGCCTTGCATCTGAGGCTTTTACGCAGGACTTTAAAATGCTTGTGAATTAGAGACCGAGCGAGGAAAGAAACGTCATAAGCTCCTTTCCTTCAATGCGCCGGTAGCCACCTACCGGAAGTTTGGCGAGTTTGATGTGGCCAATACTGGTGCGCCGAAGCTCGCGCACTTCGTTATGCATAGCTACCACCATGCGCCGTATTTGGTGACGCTTTCCTTCGGTTAGGGTAATGCGAAATTTGCTCTCCCCGACCACTTCTACCACGGCGGGCTTCGTGGTATACCCTTCGATATTTACGCCTTTTTCCATGTGTTCAGCAAAAGAGGGGCGAAGGGGAAGTTTCGTTGTCACTTCGTACGTTTTTTCGTGCTCACGCTCAGGAGAGAGTAGTCGGTCGGTCACGCGCCCATCATTGGTGAGCAAAATGAGACCGGTTGATTCCTTATCAAGACGCCCAAGCGGGAAAAGTCGCAATCGTTTCAAGTCTGATGGCAGCAGGGACAGTACATCCCTTTCGTTGGCAGCATCAGCAACGGTCACGATTCCCCTCGGCTTATTGAGGGCAAGATAAATATAGGTACGCAAGGTACGAGTACGTACCTCTACCTCGTCCGTCTCCATGACTTTGTCACCAAGCTCTGCGCGTTTACCGTTTACAAAGACGTACCCCTTGGTGATAAGGGTGTCAGCATCACGCCGGGTGGCATGCCCATTGTGCGCGAGAAACTTATTAATGCGCATGGGAAATCCCACGCCTTTTGTAGTAGATTCTGCCATGCTCTTGCCATTGTACTATTGATATCTGTAAACAGTACGTCTTCTGGTGGGTATTCTCGCCTATCGGCGGCACACGTTAGGAAATGTTTTCTATTTTTGAAAACCGCGGCACGCTTATACCATCTACGATGACGGACTCTAGAAAGCTCGTGAAGGGTCGAACCCACGTAAACTCCGGGTTCTGGCCATTTGCTATGCGATAGAGAACCGCCACCGATTCGTCTGCTTCGAGAATGGCAAGGTCCGTAACCACGTAGACCTTTACCTGGTCTTTATAATGATGATAGTGGCTGCCAACGGTAACCAGCTGTGCTGCTTGCTCCAAATCCTCTGAAAGTGTCCCCGTGGAAGTGTGTGTCATCCGTGCATTATACCCGACCTGGCTAGCCCCCTGGTTGCCAGGGGGCTAGGGCGCGCTACCATAGAGATACCGATATGAATGACTTTCTCAAGATGGACATCTTCTTTGTGGTGACGACCCTTGCGGTTGTCGTTGCGACCGTTCTTCTTGTGGCAGTACTCATTCGGGTGCTCCGGATTTTAAAAAACGTTGAAGATATTTCGGTCATGGTGGAAGAGGAGGGGCAAAACCTCCGCAACGACATTGCAGGTGTGCGCACACGGGTAAAAGAAGAAGGTCTTCGCTTCTCGCATATGTTTAACTTTCTTGCACCAAAAAAGCCGAAACGACGCACAAAGAAATCCGAGCCTACCACCTAATTGCTATCTATGGCTACGAAGAAATCGTCGAAGAAGAGTGCAGCAGGAAATCTTGCGGTAACCGGTGCCGCAGCAGCTGCAGCACTTGCCGCAGCGGGAGCAGCCGCCGGATATTATTTTTACGGCACCAAAAATGCGCGCAAACATCGTCATGCTGCAAGTACCTGGGCAAAAGGTATGAAGCGTGATGTCGAAAAAGGCGTACAGTCTTTAAAGAAGGTTGATGCACGGACTGTGGCACGTGTCGTGGATGATGCCGCGGCAGTGTACCAGGGGGTGCGCGGCGTGGCCGCGGCTGATGTTCGTACCGCAGCAAAGGAATTGAAGTCGAATTGGAATCGTATCCAAGCCGACCTCGCTCCTTCAGCCGCAGTAAAAAAGGCAGTAAAGACTGCAAAGAAAACTGTCAGCAAGGCAGTCACGAAGGCACCTCAAAAAAAGAAAGCCGTAAAGAAAACCGCAAAGAAGGGCTAGCGATGCTACAAAAAACAAAACGACCTCCGTCCTGGAGGTCGTTTTGTTAATCTATACTTCACCCCGATTCCGGTATACAGGGGTGATGTTCCGCAACCCCGTGTACGACCTGGTAGTGCTGGTACCCGTCTTTCTTCTGGCAGGGCTCGTCAGCTTTTTCATGGTTGCGCCAGGCACCCACGCCGAGGAAAAAGAATCATTCATCGTGGGTACCAGTACGTTTCCTGACCCTGCACAGCAACGTGTCGTCCTCAGCCAAATGGAGCACCATGAGGTGGCAACGGGAACACTCACACTAGCAGACGTTCGCACCAGCAGTGACCTCGTGGAGTACGCCCAAGGAGTGATTGATGCAAACGACACCATCACCTCAGTCGCCCTTACCCCTATGGGTATTCAAGTACGGTATACCGCGCAGAAGAAATTGCTGGGGGTGATGCCGCTCATGGTACCGGCAACCGTCCACATTGGAAGTGACGGCTCAGTCATTTTCAATGAACCGTGGTATGCGGCCGTCTCAATTCGTGAAGCGGATTATCTACATAGCGCGCTTGAAGTGCGCGTACGTACCCTCCTCACCTCTGAGGGTTATTCCGCGTCTACGCGACTCTCCCCCATGACACAAGCAGAGCTTCTTGCCCTTATTCAAGAACTCCTTGGATAGCCCCACGGCACCTGTGCTACGCGCCGCCCTGCCAGGAGGCCATTTTCGTAGTAAGATTTGGGGTATTCGCGCGTCATACCCTATGGATCAAGAAGAAACAAAAGACCGTTTTCTCGAAGTGTACGACCGTTACGCAGACGACATTTTTCGCTTTTGTGTACTGAAAGTTTCAAGCCGCGATGTCGCGCTCGACCTCTCCCAGGAGACCTTCATGCGGTTTTGGCAGCAGCTGCGAAAGGGTACAATAATCGAGAATGAGCGGGCACTGCTCTATACGATTGCACGGAACTTGGTTATCGATTGGTACCGTAAGCGCAAAGACCAATCTCTTGATACGCTTTCGGAGGCAGGCTTTGAATTCGCGGGGGACGACCAGAGGAATGTTACCGAACGGGCTCAGATACGAGAAGTGCTTGCGGTAATCGCTACCCTTGAAGAGTCTTCACGCGAGGCGCTTACGCTACGTTTCGTGGATGGTCTTTCACCGCAAGACATCGCTCTCCTTTCAAACGAGACCGCGAACGCCGTGTCGGTACGTATCAACCGTGCACTCAAGAAAGTACAGGAGCACCTCCATGTCCATGACTAATTTCACCATCCCATTTCTCAAACGACTCAAGAGTATTACTCTTTCCAATAACGAACGCCTTCAGGTGCGTGCGCGTCTTGCTGCGTACAGCGATCTTCACCCCTTCACATCGCCCACAGTTGTCACCGCTGGCTATGGAAGCGTCTTCTCCTTCTTTTCCTCGGGTATATTCCCGCGCTACGCCATGGGTTTTGCGGCACTCCTCCTTATTGTGGGGGGTGTGTCGAACGCCGCAGAGGGGAGTGCTCCCGGTGACGCGCTCTATGCAATCAAGATACGGATGAACGAGCCCCTCATGGCAGTATTTGCACCCACAAACGAAGGTCAGGCTGAGCTGGCTTCTTCTCTGGCTGCGCGACGCATCGATGAAGCAGTCACGCTTGCAGCCCGCGGAGAGCTTACATCCGAGCGAGAAGCGTATCTCTCACGTGAATTTGAGACACGCGTCATAGCTGCAGCAAAGAAAACGGAGGCACTTGCTACTACCGGCAACGTCGAGGGTGCGGTACGGGTAAAAGCTGATTTCGCTGCGCGCCTTGCCGGAGAAGCACAAGCGCTCGGTGCGGTAACCACAAACGACACGACACAAAGTGCTGGACTACTGCGTGCGGTGGTAGCTACCAGTGCGGAAATTTCGCATGATACGTTTGGTGCGCGCGTCGGGCTGCCGAGAGAGGATGGCGAGCAGCAAGCGGCCATGGCAAAGGAGAATGGAGAACAAGAGACACCAACGCTCATGACCGCAACCACAACCCAGTTTCAAAAAAACGTGGTTCCCGTCGCTAAAAAACAAGACGCAGGAAAAGAAACCACACCCCTACGCATTACCCCTGCAGCGCTTTCTCATTCTGATTTCCTCCTTCCAAAAAGTGATGTGGCCATACCTACAAGCAGTACCGTGGGTGGCTCGGCTGCACTTACCACCGGAGAGGCCCATCGCTGAGTACTCCTCACCATGCAGCGCACCATCATCGTATTCTTTGGAGTTCTGGGAGTCATTGCGCTTGCGGTAGTTTTCTACCTGGTGTCCTCAAGCGGAGGACTTGCTCCCACGGCTGCGATATCAGATGTGACAGGGCAGGAAGTTTTTACTGATGGGGAGTACGGATTCATGCTTCGGTATCCGCACACCTACGAGGCCGATTACACGTTCGCTTCATTTTACCATTTGCCCGCGGCGTGGCGTGTGAATACGCTTCCTGAAGCGACCGGCACACCACTTATTTCTGTTATTAGGTATCGTATCGCCTCAGACGATTCCTACCCGCGGTATTTCGATGCGGAAGTACGCATCGGTGCGTCCCGTGAGCCGAAAGAGATTGCTCGATGCGAGACTGCTGCAGCAGAACAAAATGAGCAGCAACTTCCCGATATGGCACTAGGAGGCACGATGTTTAAAGCCTTTTCTTTCGAAAGCGCAGGCATGATGCAGTATGTGAAGGGTGTGAGTTATCGCACGGTTCATGAGGGAGCCTGTATCGCCATTGAGAAACTAGCGGCAGGTTCCTCGTATCGCGAGGATTCTCCAAGTGTTAACGATGTGCCGGACACGAAGCTTGACGCCGCCTATGCATCACTGGACGCTATTGTCGCAACGTTTGCATTTAGTACTCCTTAACGTGCGCACCCTGGTGCCTTTCCGGTAGGAGCGTGGCGGTATACTAAAGAGATTATTCACTAGCGTCATACTCATGACCCTCATCCACTGGCTCGTATCGGTTGTAGCCATTCTCATAGCTTCCTACCTCATTCAGGGAGTGACCATTGCTACACCGTTTGCTGCTATTGTTCTTGCCGTAGTGCTCGCTGTCATCAACATCTTTTTCAAACCCATTATCACGCTGCTCACCCTGCCGCTTAATATCGTCACGCTCGGTATTTTCTCGCTTGTGGTGAATGCACTCCTCATCATGCTTGCCGGCATGCTCGTTCCGGGCTTTGAAGTGGACGGCTTTTGGTCGGCACTCTTCTTCTCCATTGTGGTCTCGCTCGTGACCGCACTCTTTGGCCTCATGGCCAAAAATTCTGCCTAGCGCCACGATACGGGTGATGATATAGTCCCGCCGGACCTTTGTTCAGCGGGACTTTCCCGCACCCTATTCACCGAAGGAGGGGCTCATGGCTCGCACGGTACCAATCACACTCTCCCCGTCAGAAACCCAAGCGCTTCTGCGAGAAGCATTCCCAGATCCGAAGCATCGTCATTCTGGCAAGTCGCGTGACTCCTTTTTGTTCACGCATGAGGGTCGCCAGCTTCGTCTCGTCTACACTACAGATCGTCGCAGCATTTTCGACATGAGACTCGGGTTTCCGATTGAAGGCATCGGTATCGTGCTGAACGCTTTTAATCTTTCCTGGCGCCGGAAGCTCGACGAAGCAAACATATTGCACGATCTTGTCGCGTCTGGTTCCGCTATCGATACGTATCTACCGGACCAGCTGCGTAGCAATATCGAGCTCTGGCAGCGTGCTATCGTCGTGCGCGACCTCGACATGATTCCGGTTGAGGTCGTGCTACGGCGCTACCTTACCGGTAGCGGCTGGACTTCGTATAAAGATACGGGGTCGGTCTGTGGACAGATACTTCCTGCCGGTCTTCGTAAAGGAGAACGTCTCGAGCACTTCTTGCATACCCCGACTGACAAGGCCGAAAGTGGTCACGACCTTCCGCTCTCTGCGAGTGTCGTGGATGCGGCGTATCCGTTGTTGAGCAGGGAAGCGGAAAAGCTTTTTACCCTCCTTGAGCAAGGAATTCCGCAGACGAGCTATCTCTTCTTCGTCGATGGGAAAGCAGAAGGTGGTATCGACCGCACAACCAACACGTTCTATTGGGGTGATGAAATTGGCACGCCCGATTGTTGCCGCTTCTGGCGGCGAGCGGACTACGAAGCGGCCTGGCCCAACGACGTTCCGGACGGTTATGACAAGGAGCCGCTACGCGATTGGGGGCGACGTGTTGGCATTAATCGGTTTGATCCCGAAAGCGACGGAGACCAAGCAGAGGCATATTCCGAAATTGCTCCCCGCGATATCCGGTATCGCTTGCTGCAGCGCTATCGTGAGGTATTCTGGCAGTTTACTGGTATGTCGGTGACCGACTTCGGAAAAATGCATCTGGGTATCCCACCAGTGTAAAAAAATCATGTTCCTTATTGACCTCAGAAAGGTGCCCACAATTGGGTGCCTTTCATTTTATCCTTTCGTGCTCGTCTTTAGGTTCATTGATACTTTATACTGTAGTCATGGAGGGACCCCTACGCCCACTCGCTAGCCCCGAGGACGAGCTCGCATATTTGCGGCAGCAAGTTGCCCTGAAAGAGGCGGAGCTTTCGCGTATGCGTGAGACTCCCGACCGCGCCGAGGTGATACAGGAGCGTCTGCTTGCGCACCGCACGGCGCCCGAGAGTGTACTCGCGAGCGACTATCGTATGACGCCAGGTGAGTCCCACCAGCTCGCCGCGGGCCTCGATCCTGAACAAAATGACGAGACCATACGAGAACTGAAGCGCATCATGGAGGAAAAGGGGATTAAGAACGCCTTTGGGGTACTGGAAAAACTTACGAATCCCCATCTTGAGGACGATTTTCATCGCTTTCTGGTACAGCATCTTGTGTCTGGCATGACCACTCCCGGTCTTGGTGAAGGCCAGCCTGCTTGGAAAGCACTCCACATGACACTGTATGAAATCGCCCTCCCTGAGCCAGAAGGAGAGGACGGAAACCGTACAAAAACTCTCAAAGAGCTTATTTCTGGCATGGAGCAGTTTTATGCCGGCATGCTTTCGCTTGAACATGCAGGCAAGAAAGAGACCGACTACTTCACGCTTGAGCTTGCGGTTCCGGTGAACTCCCCGACGCTACGTTTTTATGCAGCGGTACCCAACAGTAAGTGCGATTTGTTTGAAAAGCAGCTGGTGGCTATTTTTCCGAATGCACGCGTGCAAGCGCAGCCAAACGACTACAATATTTTTACGGAGGATGGGACGGCGTATGGTTCATACGCCACCCTTGCCGACCGACCCATGCTACCGCTGAAGGACTATGCAGACTTCGACCATGACCCGCTCAATTCCGTACTGAGTGCGTTTGCAAAAATAGATGCCGATGGGGAAGGGGCCTCACTACAGATACTTATCAAACCGCGTGGTGACCACTACGTGCATCACTATCGCCGTGTGCTTGCAGAACTCCGTAAGGGAGAAACGCGCTATCGCGCGTTTAATCTCCCCGAGACGTTTGCCGGCGATTTGGCGCGGGAAGCCGTAAGCCTGCTTAGTTCAAACAAAAAAGCATTGGACCCTGCTACCGCAGACAAAGTCGCCATTGAGCAAATGGAAAAGAAAATCGCGGCACCCATCGTTGAAACCAATATCCGCATCGTGGTGTCTTCTACGGACGCGGCAAAGGCACAGTCCATTCGACACGAGCTGGAGGGAGCGTTTCATCAATTTGAAAACACCATCGGGAACCGCCTCACCTTTAAAGAAGTAGTGAAGGGAGAAGCAAAAAAACTTTTCCATAATTTTTCCTACCGACTTTTTTCAAACTCAAACGCGCTGCCGCTGTCGCTGCGCGAGCTCACGACGCTCTATCATTTCCCGCCCAAGGGTATCGAGTCTTCGCCGCATCTTGCGCAGGCGCGCTCCACCATGGCGGCGGCTCCCACAGGTCTTCCGGTGGAGGGTCTCATTCTTGGGACAAATGACTATCGAGGAGAAACGACCACCGTGCGCCTTACCCCGGAAGACCGTCTGCGACACCTGTATGTGATTGGTCAGACTGGTGCCGGAAAGACGGGCCTACTGATGACCCTTATGGAGCAGGATATAAAGAATGGAAACGGAGTGTGTTTCATCGACCCTCACGGTAACGATATTTTGAACGTCCTTTCCATGGTTCCTCCGGAGCGCTTTGAGGATGTCATCTATTTCGATCCTGCGGAGCTTTCGCGTCCTTTTGGACTGAACCTCCTTGAGTACGATGCTGCGCATCCCGAGCAAAAAACCTTCATCGTGAACGAAATGCTCGCCATTTTCCGACGGCTTTATGGAGACGTACCGGAGAGTATGGGACCAGCCTTTGAGCAGTACTTCCGCAATGCCACGCTCTTGGTAATGGAAGACCCTGAAAGCGGGTCCACGCTTATGGACATTGGTCGCGTGCTTTCCAATAAGCCGTTCCGCGACTTAAAACTCTCAAAGAGCATGAACCCGATTGTGAATCAATTCTGGAACGAGATAGCCACGCAGGCAGAAGGGGAGGCGTCCCTCGCCAACATTGTTCCGTATATCACCAACAAGTTTGATGACTTCACCGCCAACGATTTCATGCGACCCATCATTGGTCAGCAGCACTCCTCTTTTAATTTCCGCGACGTCATCGACAACAAAAAGATTCTCCTCGTAAACCTTTCCAAGGGACGGCTTGGTGAGCGCAATGCGAATCTCCTCGGGTTAATTTTGGTAGGAAAACTCTTTATGGCAGGTCTTTCGCGTGCTGATAATCCCCGTGGAGATTTTGCACCCTTTTATCTTTACATCGACGAGTTCCAAAACATCACCACCGACTCCATTCCAGGTATTCTCTCTGAAGCCCGTAAGTACAAACTCTCACTCACCATTGCGCATCAGTTCCTGTCGCAGGTAGATGAAAAAATACGCAATGCCGTTTTTGGCAACGTGGGAAGCATGGCCGTCTTTCGGGTAGGACAGGAAGATGGTGAGTTCTTCGAGAAGCAGTACGCACCTATCTTTAAGGCGAGCGACTTCACCTCTATTGAAAACCGAAACGCGTACGTAAAGATTCTGGCGCACGGTGTGCCGCAAAAGCCGTTCAATATTAAAACGCTGAATCTCGAGCCAGGGAACCCAGAACAGATTGATGACTTACGCCAGCTGTCCTACCTCACCTACGGACGTGACCGTGCTACAGTTGAAGGTACTATTAAGGCTCGATATCTTAGCTAACTCGCTATGGCACACTCAGCGGAAGGAGGTAAGGAAAAGAAGAAAACAAAGCGGCCATTGGCAGCAATACTCGAGCGCGCTGAAAAGTATGGGGGGAAGGACGAAACCAGCGAGACGGCACTGGCAGCGGCACTGCAGCGCGCCGAAAAAAGGACGGGCAAACAAGCAGTTGATCCGAAAGCTGTTGCAGAAGCGCGTGCACTTAAGAAGGCGCATCAAGAGCATGCGCGCGCAATGAAACATATTGTAGAGGACCAGCTTGTTCAAGTAGAAAACGACCTGCGTCATTCAGATGTTGTAGAGGCAAAGCAAGGTTTGAAGGAGATGTTTTTTGCTCTTGCAGCTGCAGTACGCGCTGAAGGTATTGAGCCGAATGACCCAGCCGTCAAACCTGCGTGGGACAAAGCCCATCGCGAATATAAGAAGGCTGAACGTATAATCGACGACTATGCTTCTGCGAAGAGCCCCGCTGAGCAGGCGCGCTTGTGCGATGCCTTCCATCGTTCTCGCGAGCGATTTGCGGGCCCCATTAGTGTAGGCGTCGGAGAGGCGGTCGGAGAGGCGGTTAATCAAAAGATGGTTACTGATGATGTGCATGAGGGTGAAGCATCTGTTGAGCCTGAACCGTCAGCTGTATCTGTAGCGCCAGCTCTCCTTAATGAAAGCGTGCTTGAAGCAAAACTCACGGCGGAGCGAGATGCTTGGCTTGCAAACCGAACAGGTAGTCAAACGGAGGATCCCCACATGCGGGCGCTTGCACAAGAGCACGCGATAGCTGAAAAAAATCCGAATTCTCGAGCGGAGCGAAAAGCGAAAATGATGGCTATTTTGGATAAGTATGGACCCCAGAGCCTTCGTTCCGGCGATGAGGTAGACTCTGAACCCGTAGCTTTCAATTTTTCGGCTACCGACCCCACAACCATAGACCTCGAGAAGGCTGCTCGCACATATCAAACAGGAGAATTTGAGTACCCGAAAGACCCTGTCACGCGTCCAGAAGCGCCCGTCTTTGACGTCACCAAGGCGAATATGGAAGAGGCCGCAGCTATCTACCAAGGAAGGGCCTCATTAGGAGAGGTAGAGCAAATAAAAGGAAGAAGTCCTGAAACTCGTGCAGCAGGGAGAGCTGAAAGTGCACGTCTTTCAAGCAATGAGAAACAAGCCCAGGAATTTTATTTTGCCGCATTGCGTCGTACCCAAAAGAACAAAAGTTTTTTTGCTGCACTAGGTGAACGTGCCGGTTTTGGAACGTCGCGCGATGTAGACCCGCAGTACAACACAACGGCGCTTCGTGAAAACTGGGTCAAGGCACGCGCAGAACGCGCGAGCCACGTACTATCCGGCATCGATGCGCATCACGCAGAAAGACCGCGTGGACCTGAGCGGGCTCAGGGTCGTACTTTCATCGTCCAAGAGGCAGTGTTTAGAGGAGAGGAAACTGAGCAAAAGGTGCGTATTGATGCGCTACGCTCACGCGATAGGGGTGTCGTTGAGGCCGTGTGGAAGGGCTACAACAAGCTTTCACCGCGCCAGAAACAGCTTTTCGGTGTCGCTACTGCGGCAACCGCCGGTACGACCGCTGCACTTGTTGGTGGCGTACCCGCGCTTCTCACCGTTCTTGCCATGAGTGGGGCAGGTGCGGCTCTCAACACTGTTTCGCTTCTGTCGAAAGATGGGTCCAAAAGTCAAAAATTTTCTTCGCAGGCGTCGAAATTTGCTACGTTCGGTGGATTTGGCGGCATGATCGGGCGCATGCTTGCTCGTGGCACGAATAAGCAAAAGCTCCAGCGTGCAGAAAACACTCTTGCGCAGAGGAATCAAGATGCACTCCGTAATCCGACAGCATTCGCTGAGCTTTCGCGTACACGTCAGGTGGCGGCGCAAGATAGGGAAAAGGTAGGGAACCGTGTTTCGACTGTTGGGGCAATGAGCGCGCTTGCCGCAAGCGCTGCTGGCGGCGCGTTGGTGGGTGGTATCACGCGAGGACTTGAGCACCATGGGGGCTCTCATGACCATGCTTCCGAAGGTTCAACCTTCGGAAATCCTTCCGGTACGGAGGTGGGGCACCATGGGCATGAGATAAGCGCACGCATCGATCAACCCGGAGAAGGTGCAGACAAGCTGTATGCTGACCTGCGTGAACAAATCAGTGAGGCGTACCGGCGCGCAGGAGAACGGCCACCGGTGGTGCAGGAGATATTCAAATTTAAGACTATGGATGAATTCTCCCAGGCGACCGGTTTCGAGCGGATTGTACAGGGTGGTGATCTTCACAACGCATCTGGACACATCGATAGTGCAGTCATGCACATGGAGGGTGATGGTTTTAAGGCGGACACCTTTACACTTTCCGCTGACGCGAAGACCCTTACCTATATAGATTCAAAGGGTGTGTCGCACGTGCTTATGCAGGAGACGCCTCAACATGAGGTGGCAGTGCAGTCCCAGCAAGACGGATGGATACCTATGCGCAACTACGGTCCACGTTCCGAAACGGTTTCGTCTGTCCCAGAAGTGCGGGCACCAGGTGCAGAACCATCCTCGACCACATCTCCGGACCTTAGCAGTGCTAAAGCAGCTGGTGCACCCGTAGGCGCTCCTGTAGAATCGCTGCAACGTTTTGCTCCACCAAAAACTCAACCCCTTGATACCACTGGCGTATGAACATAGCCCAATCCTATCAATCCATTCTCGACGCTGTTGAGTTCGATGACCTCCCATCGACTGAACAAGAAAAATTCATAGAGGATTTGAATTCCACCATTTTTCGCGGAGCGGTGGTGCGTGCCATCGAGCGCATGGACGAAGTAACCCGTGATATGTGGCAACGGCTGATTGCAAGCGGTGCGTCCGAGGAGGCATTGCGGCGATATCTTGACCGAAATGCACCCACCGTAGAGCAAGCGCTTGCCGATACGGTGGACATCGTGGCAAATGATATACTGGCGATTACTAGCAAATAACGTATGAATATCACTGCAACCGCTGTCGCCGTTACCCTGGCTGTCGTCGTAGGTGCTGGGTTTTTGTTCTTCGGACCAAACATCCTCCGTCCCTTCAAAGCAGCACCGGTAGCAACGCAAGACCTGCAAGCAGCCGCTACTACCATGACTGAACCTACACCTTTGGAGCCCAATGTACCTGCCCGAGCACCTCAAGAACCCCTACCAACCACCCTTACGGTAAAGGACCAGGTAGAAGGGACCGGACCTGCAGCTAAAGCGGGCGACACGATTACGGTTAATTACGTCGGTGCACTTCCCGACGGTACCGTCTTTGACGCTTCCGCCAAGCGTGGTGAGCCCTTTAGCTTCACGCTCGGGGGTCATCAGGTTATCGCGGGATGGGACGAAGGTCTCGTGGGTATGAAAGTGGGCGGCAAACGTCTTCTCATTATTCCTCCCGATAAAGGATATGGAGCACAAGGAGCTGGCGGTGCCATCCCTCCAAACGCCACGCTTATTTTTCAAGTCGAGCTCGTGAAGATAGGGCAGTAGTAGGCTTGTATATAAAAGAGGACGCCTCGCGGTTTATGGCCGCGAGGCGTTTTCGTAAGGAGCCGAAGCTCTGACTCTAGTTGGGGGACCTTCCCCGTTTACCCCAGACCATGTCCGGTAGAGGATTGTTGTAGGCCGGTAGGGCAGGGAACGTCGCAATGATGTTTCCGTAGCCGCCGTTCAGACACGCGGGGGCCGCGAACTTTATCCATATGCCGGTCGCACGAATGAAAGACTGCTGCAGCCGAATGTTGGCCCTCGTCACGACGATGTTGACGATAGAGAGCTTTATGTTCGCCATCTGCATATTTTTATTCGTGTGGGCGTTGAAGATGTTCGAGCCCCCGGTGAGCGCTGCTGCTATGCAGTATGCGCCCAGCGAGAGATAGCAGAGGGCACCTGTGGCGCCTGCCTGGGCGATGGTCGTGACCCTGGTTGCGGTCCTGATTTCGCCTGGCAGAAGTTGGTAGACCTCCATCAGCGTCCTTTCCGCGTCATCGCTTTCGGCGAGCGTTCCCCAGACCAGGTGCAGATCGTCCATGATGGACGCCGCCTCAGTACATACGTCGAGGTTACTGCCGGCGATTCTTTGACAGGCGTCCTCGCCGTAGGAGGCGATGCAGTCGCCATATCGCATTTTTGGGGTGTCGCGAGCGAAATTTTGGTAACGCGTTGCCAGCGGCACGCGGTATTGTCCCTGCGCGCTGGGGGTGCCATCCGGCTGCTGGTCGAGATATACCCATTTGGGCGCGACCATATTATCGGGCGCTGCCAACACGAGAGCGGTCTGTGCAGTGCTGGTGCCATACGGCACGAGTCTGCCTCCCTCCGCGACAGTGAAGGTCGTGGTCTGAGGCGCTGCTAGGGCAGCAGGCGCCGTCGCAACGGTGACAGCGGTCGAAAGCAGTAGGGAGAGCCCCCACCGCCCAATTGAATTGGTATGCGTCATGGGACTCATCCTTCTACTTGTTGATGTGGCTGCTCTTACCTAAGACTGGGAAGAACAGAACCTACCTTATTATATACACTAACTTTTACCACATGTCAACTAGTACGGAGGGTAAGCACGAGGTACTAAGGAGTATAGATGAAGACACATGAAGACCTCATGAATGAGTCTGTACCCCGTAACGTAGTAGATTTTGTGCTATAGAAGGATATGCAGGTACGCCCCATTTGTTTTGCTATACAAGCGCGCGCTGGGCGTGCGCGCGCTGGCACGCTTACCACACCCCATGGGGTCATACACACGCCCGCTTTTGTGCCGGTGGGAACCAAGGCGGGCGTAAAAGGAGTACTGCCCGAAGCACTTAAGGCAATGGACGCAAAGGTGGTGCTCGCCAATACGTATCATCTGTACCTGCAGCCAGGGGAAAATGTCGTCCGGGGTGCTGGAGGTCTCGCTCCGTATATGAACTGGAAAGGGCCCACCATGACTGATTCAGGTGGATTTCAAGTGTTCTCCCTAGGAGCAGCCTTTGGAAAAAACATCACCAAGATTTCTAAAGGTGATGAGAATGCCCGAGACGCGGGGGTGGCAGTCTATGACGAGGAAGTTTCTAGCCAGCACGGACAGCTCGCTATCATTGATGAGGAAGGAGTCACCTTTACCTCGCACATCGACGGTACCCTGCATCGCTTCACCCCAGAGCGTTCGGTAGAAATTCAGCAGGCGCTCGGTGCGGACATGTTTTTTGCGTTTGATGAATGCACGTCGCCTACTGCTGACTATGCGTATCAGCAAGATGCTATGCGCCGCACCCACAAATGGGCTGCACGCTCACTCAAAGCACATCGTCAAAATGTCGACGCAAATCGACGTCAGGGTATTTTCGGTATTGTACAGGGTGGCCGTCATGAGGACTTGCGACGTGAAAGTGCACGGGAGATAGCAAGCATGGATTTTGATGGTTTCGGTATCGGTGGCTCCTTTAGTAAGGAAGACATGGAAGGCGCACTCCAGGCAGCTATTCCTGAACTGCCAGAAGAGAAGCCACGGCATTTCCTGGGTATCGGAGAGCCGGGCGATATCCTCGCGGGTATCAATGAAGGCATGGACCTCTTTGACTGTGTCGCGGCGACTCGCATTGGCCGCCACGGCAGCATCTACTCGAAGCGCGGCATCGTGCACTTGAAAGGTGAAAAATTTCGTACTGACTATGGCCCGCTTGATCCGGAAACTATGGTGCCGGGCACAGAAGGCTTCACGCGTGCGTACGTGGCCCACCAGCTACGTGCAGGGGAAATGATTGGCTCCATCCTATGCTCCATGCACAATCTTGGATTCATTCTCCAACTTGTGGATGGCGCCCGCGGAGCGCTTTACGAGGGTCGCTTTGACGCGTACCGCGAAGAATTTGTTCGAAACTACTATGGATAACCAAGGGCCGGATATTTCGATCCGGCCCCTTCGATTAATGCAGTAAATGTTCCACTCCGTGCTGGTGGGCGGTATAGAGGTCGGCGTGCTGGGCCAACGCATCTATTATGGGCAAGATTTGCGTACTCCAGCTCTCAAGATAGCTGAGGTGTCGCAAAGAGTACCGGCCCAGAGTCACCCCTTGTGCGATGAGACACAACTCCTTGTAGAGCACCGCTTCGTCATCCAGGTCTTCCATGAATATAAAGCAGGCTTCGTGGAGTGTACCTTTATACAAAGAACCGTCGGCACTTACCATGAACGGCACCGATGCGACAAACACCATGCCGGATTGCTCGTGCGACGCTTGCACCAGTCGCTGGTGGAGCGCGGCCAACCCCGGAAGACGTGCAAACGAATCATGAAGATTAATCGTAGTCATGACACTACTCCTTTGCTGGTCTCGCATAAGTATACGCTCATGCCAGTCGGATAGCCGTATGCTATGGTTTGCACATCATGGCCGGTCAATTCAAGATGCACAGCCCCTTTCCTCCCGCAGGCGACCAGCCGGCGGCTATCGAGGCGCTTACCGAAGGTATTAAAAAAGGACTACACCATCAGACCCTGCTTGGGGTGACGGGCTCGGGCAAAACGTACACGATTGCGAACGTCATACAGAACATCGGCAAGCCGGCGCTTGTGATGGCGCACAATAAAACGCTTGCCGCTCAGCTGGCGCAGGAGTACCGGGAATTTTTCCCGGAGAACGCCGTCCACTACTTTGTGTCTTACTACGACTACTATCAGCCCGAGGCCTATATTGCCCACTCCGATACCTATATCGAAAAAGAGGCACAGATAAATGCGGAGATTGACCGCCTGCGTCATGCCGCTACCCAAGCACTGCTCACGCGCAGCGACGTCATCATTGTGGCCTCGGTGTCCGCCATCTATGGCTTGGGTTCTCCCGAGAATTACGAAAAGGTGCATGTAAAGCTCGTAAAGGGTGAACAGGGAGACCGAGCCTCACTCATCCGCAAGCTAGTAAACATTTACTTCGAGCGTACGAACGCTGACCTTGAGCCGGGCAAACTACGTGCGGTCGGGAACGCCATTGAGATTATGCCGGTAAACGAACGAGTCATTTATAAAATTACCTTCGATGGCGACACGGTGGCACATATAGATTCGCTCGATCCGGTCTCGCGCGCCAAGACGGATGAGCCAGACTCGTTGTTCATCTTTCCGGCCAAACACTTTGTCTCGAACGAGGATGAGCGAGCACGTGCTGCGGATGATATTCGCCGCGAGCTTGATGAACGTCTTGAACAACTGAAGCGTGAAGAGAAACCGCTCGAGGCCGAGCGCCTCAAGCGCCGTACGATGCACGACCTCGCGATGATACGGGAAATGGGCTACACGGGTGGTATTGAGAATTATTCTCGGCATTTTGACGGACGTGCACCGGGTGAGCCACCGCACACGCTCCTTTCCTATTTTCCGCACAAGTCAGATGGCAGTGCGGATTTCCTCACGGTACTCGACGAGTCGCACGTAACGGTCTCACAGATAGGTGGCATGTACGCCGGCGACCGGTCGCGTAAAGACGTACTCGTTGAGTTTGGTTTTCGGCTCCCTTCGGCGCGAGATAATCGTCCCCTCAAATTTGAGGAGTTTGAGAAGAGGGTAGGTCAGGTCATATATACCTCGGCAACCCCTGGTACCTATGAGCGGGAGCACAGTGTCGCGCCCACCGGTCAAATAGTGCAGCAAATCATTCGGCCGACCGGCCTCATCGACCCCGAGCTTACCGTGCGTCCCGTCACCGAGGGCGTGGTTGCAGACAGTACCATATATGGTACTGAGCACGTGGCGAGCGAATACAAGGGACAAGTTGCCGATTTCATTGAGGAGGCCGCCGTGGTTATAGCGCGTAGTGGTCGCGCGCTTGCCACCACGCTCACCAAGCAAATGGCCGAGGACCTTGCTACTTTTTTACGCGAACGTGGCATGAAAGCAGAATATTTGCACTCGGATATTAAGACAATTGAGCGTATTGAGATACTTACCGCGTTTCGTAGAGGCACGTTCGATATCTTGGTAGGCGTAAATCTGCTTCGCGAGGGACTCGACTTACCAGAGGTGGAGCTGGTGGGCATTCTCGACGCAGATAAGGAGGGATTCTTGCGTAGCGAGACCTCACTCATTCAGACCATCGGGCGCGCCGCGCGTAATGTGCTTGGACGCGTCATCCTGTATGCCGACCACATGACTGGCTCGCTTGAGCGGGCTATTGGTGAGACTAATCGCCGGCGCACGATACAGCTAGCGTACAACCAGCAGCACGGCATCACCCCGCAAACTATTAAGAAGCAGATACACGACATTGCCGAGTCTATGCGGAGCGAGCATCAAAAGACCGTCGCAAATCTTCTCACACTGGACGAAGTCCTCTACAAGGAAAACCCTAAAGTTTTTCTAAAGGGAAAACGCGAACAGATGGGAGAAGCAGTAGAAGCGCTTGATTTTGAGACTGCTGCGATACTCCGCGATGAGATATATCAGCTCGAAGGCAAGGAACCAAAGAAAGTTTCATCCCCACGCAAACGAATGCGTGGTAGGTAGTGCGGTGTACCATAGAGGCATGAGCATTCGGATGCTGCTTGTTCTCCTTTTTGCCGTATCGCTCGCGGCGATACTCGGTTTCATCGCGTTCACCCTTCGCATCATCTGGCTGCTGCTGGATGATGTTATACCGCAAAGCATTTCGGTTATTGGCTACACTTTCTCGACCGCGTCCGTGGTTGCGGTGGCGGGGCTCATGCTGTTTTTCCTCATCGTGCTGCTGTTCTATCTTCTGTACCTCGTTATTGACCGCATGATAGTACGCCCCATGAAGAGTATCGCTTCGGCACTTCATGAATTTGCGGAGCATAATCATCAGGTACCACTTCCACCCTTTTCGCGCACCACCAACGAAGTACGGTGGATGGCTGAAGTATTCGTTGAGTTTACCGATAGTGTTGAACAGGTACATAAGCGAGACATGGAGGTGTCCCTCATGAAATCAGATTTTATATCAACGGCAGCACACCAGCTGCGCACCCCGATGACAGGCATTCGCTGGTCGCTCGAGGCGCTGCAAAAAAGTGGCTTGAGCACGGATCAGCAGCTTTTGGTAGATAGTGCCGTGGGAAAAAGTCACGAACTCGTCACCATCATAGGTACCTTGCTCGATATTTCCTCGATTGAATCCGGTAAATATCACTACAAATTTGTGAAGACTGACATGAGTGAAATTCTCACCGTTGCCTGTACTGATTTTGAACCCATGGCCGCAAAGCAAAAGGTCATTCTGCGCTGTGTTGCAGCGCAAGCACCGCTTGCCCCCGCCCAGGTAGACCGTGAACGTATCAAATGGGTACTGAACAATTTGATTGAAAATGCGATTCGCTACACCCCTGCGGGTGGTACAGTTGAGCTTTCGCTTGAAGGCGCGGTGGGGCGTATTTTCGTTAAAGTGAAGGATACGGGTATTGGCATACAGAAGGGCGATGAAGCGAACATATTTGAGCGGTTTTATCGTGCACCAAACGCTATTCAGAAGGAGAACGCGGGTAATGGCCTTGGCCTCTATATCGCACGCGCAATCGCGACCGATCATGGTGGAGACCTTACCTTCCAACAGAACGAGACTGGTCCGGGGACCACCTTTATACTCTCCCTACCGCTTGCTTCCTAGGGTGGTACACTGGTGCCTATGACGGACACCCAATTCATTCTCGTCGTTGAAGACGACCCCATTCTTAAAAACCTGCTTGGCCACACGCTCGCCGGAAAGTATCAAACGCTGTATGCCAGCGATGGTAATGAGGCATTAACGCTTGTAGAGCAAAACAAGCCAAAGCTTATTCTCCTGGATATCATGCTCCCGACCGTCGACGGCTGGACCGTGCTACAGAGCGTACGCACCCGCACGGATGACCTTAAAAATGTCCCCATCGTGATGGTCTCTAATCTTGGTCAGTCCTCCGATAAGGAGAAAGCACTCTCCATGGGAGCAAATGACTATCTGGTCAAAGCAGAAGTGCCTATTGAAGACATCGTAAAAAAAATAGAAACAATTCTTGCCGTCCCTGCACCAGCTCCCG
>VFSW01004287.1_pt1 | contig 21290 bp, 13 predicted proteins | sample 5358111 | NCBI WGS metagenome assembly VFSW01 (sample SAMN11554181, study PRJNA540505) | mine drainage metagenome | isolation source: sediment from site ElyBrook_90M | place: USA: Ely Copper Mine, Vershire, VT | collected 2017
GGGAAGGAGGGGGGGAGGATGGCATGAAATTGGGGGTTTGGAAAATAACAGATATTCGTGCGATGATGGCGGCCTTGATGTTACCCTTTTCTCAGTGATGAGTGGACATTATCAACGATACTCAGGATGCGGCAAAGTTGAAAGAAACCAAGTACGGAGATGACAGCATTCGGGTTCTCAAGGGATTGGAACCCGTCAAGGAACGTCCGGGGATGTACACCCGCACCCAGAATCCGACCCACATCGTTCAGGAAGTCATCGACAATGCTGCGGATGAAGCGTTGGGCGGGTTTGCCCAGCGAATCGATGTCACCGTGCATGATGATGGATCGGTGACGGTCGAGGATGACGGGCGCGGAATTCCCTGTGGCCTGCATCCAGAGGAAGGCGAGCCAACGATTCAGCTGGTTTTTACCCGCCTTCATGCGGGCGGAAAATTTGATAAAACTTCCGGAGCGGGGGCCTATGCCTTTTCCGGGGGCTTGCATGGCGTGGGCGTATCGGTCACCAACGCGTTGTCACGTCGTTTGGAAGTGACGGTCAAGCGTGAAGGCAAAATTCATCAGATGGCTTTTGCCGATGGTTTTGTCATCGAACCCTTGAAAGAAGCAGGAAGTTGTGGGGTACGCAATACGGGAACCCGCATTCGGGTTTGGCCTGACCCTCGGTATTTCGATGAACCCCAGATCTCCTTGACTGATCTTGAACGGGTGTTGCGTTCCAAAGCAGTGCTCTTGCCAGGAGTGAACGTGCGTCTCACCTGTGAAGGGGGGGGGGCCCTGGCTGGGGAACATACCTGGCACTACCCAGGCGGGGTGGAGCAATACCTCGGTGAGAAAGTTCACGATGAACCTTTTCTGATTCCCGTGTTCAGTGGTGAGCGCTTTATTTCCGAGACTTCGGCAAACGAGTCCTTTTCCCTCGGCGAGGGGGCGACCTGGGCGTTTTCCTGGATGGAACATCGACCGCTGCAGGGGGAATCCTTTGTCAATTTGATCCCTACTCCGGCAGGGGGAACCCATGAGGCCGGATTGCGCACCGGAATTTTCGAGGCACTCAAGTCTTTCATCGATCATCACAGCCTGTTGCCGCGCGGGGTTCGTCTGCAGATGGAAGATGTGGGAGCGAGATTGCAGTTCGTGCTTGCCGTAAAAATGCTGGATCCGCAGTTTCAGGGACAAACCAAAGAAAAACTCACCAGCCGCGACGCCTTGAAACTGGTGGCATTTCAGGTGCGCGATCCCTTCGAAAGTTGGCTCAATAACCACGTGGAATATGGCAAAGCCGTTGCTGATCTGGTGATTCGTCAGGCCTTGGCACGGATGAAGTCCGGTCAGAAAATCGAGAAACGAAAGAGCAGTGGTGTGGCCGTACTCCCGGGCAAACTGACCGATTGCGAGTCCGAACGCATCGATGAACGCGAGTTATTCCTGGTGGAGGGCGATTCGGCCGGTGGGTCAGCCAAATTGGCACGCAACAAGCACACCCAGGCCATTCTTCCCTTGCGCGGCAAGGTACTCAACAGTTTTGAGGTGGAACGGGGACGGCTGTTTGCCAATACTGAAATCCACGACATTGCGGTGGCTTTGGGCGTAGATCCCCATGGACCCGACGATGTCGTGGATGTGTCGACCCGTCGTTATGATCGGGTGATTATTATGGCGGATGCGGATGTGGACGGAAGTCACATCAAGGTGTTACTGCTGACCCTGTTTTTTACCCACTTCCCGGCGGTGGTCCGCGCGGGGCATATTTGTGTTGCCAACCCACCACTCTATCGTATCGATATCGCGGCAGCGGGTAAGCGCCCCGCGCGCAAGGAGTATGCCCTGGATGAGCAGGAACTCACTTCTCTCGAAGAACGCTTGCGCTCCGAAGGAAGCCGATGGACCGTGGGGCGTTTCAAAGGGCTGGGAGAAATGAATCCGGAACAGTTATGGGAAACGACGATGAATCCTGAAACACGCAGAATCCTGACCGTGGACTTTGAAGGAGAAGGTTGGAATGATATCCAGCCGGTATTTAATCGGCTCATGGGCAAGGGTGAGGCTGCGGCGCGGCGCGACTGGATGGAGCGACAAGAATCCCATGTGGCGGTGGACATCTGATGAGCCAGCGTCCTGTTCCGCCGGAAGCGCCCTTGATGGGAGACCTGTTCGCCGCTCTGGATCCTCTCCCCGTACCCCAGGGGGGCGCCACACCCCTGCCAGGAAAGGTCTCCCTCGGTGGTTTTGTCGAGCGCAGCTATCTCGAATATGCCATGAGCGTGGTCATGGGTCGCGCCCTGCCGGATGTGGCCGATGGCCAAAAACCGGTGCAACGGCGTATTCTTTTCGCCATGCACGAGTTGGGACTTTACCGTCCGGCGCGTCATGTCAAATCGGCACGGGTAGTGGGCGACGTCATCGGGAAATATCACCCTCATGGGGATACGGCAGCCTATGAAGCTCTGGTGCGTCAAGCGCAAGATTTTACCCTGCGCTATCCATTGATCGATGGTCAGGGAAATTTTGGCAGTCGGGATGGGGATGGCGCCGCAGCCATGCGCTATACCGAATGTCGGCTCACCCCCATGGCGGAGTTGTTGCTGGGAGAAATTCGTCAGGATACGGTGGATTTTATCCCCAATTATGATGGATCATTTTCCGAACCACGTTTGCTGCCGGCCCGTTTGCCCTTGCTTTTGCTGAATGGGGCCTCAGGAATTGGCGTTGGCATGGCCACCGAAATTCCTTCCCATAACCTGACCGAGGTGGGAACGGCCGTGCTGGCTTTGCTGGATGACCCAGCATTGTCCCTGGAAGACCTGTTGCGCATGATTCCTGGCCCTGATCTGCCTGGGGGCGGGCAAATCATATCCCGCCCTGGGGATATTGCCGAGGCCTATCGGACCGGTCGAGGCTCCCTGCGGATGCGCGCCTGCTGGACGGTGGAATCTCTGGCTCGAGGGCAATGGCGAGTGGTAGTCACGGAGTTACCCCACGGGGTCTCTGCGCGGGATGTTCTGGAAGATGTGGAAAAATTGACCAATCCGCGGGTGCGTGAGGGCAAGAAATCCTTATCTCCCGAACAAGGGCAGCTCAAGGCGTTATGGCTGAACACCCTGGATCTGATCCGCGACGAATCCGACAAAAATGCGTCCGTGCGCCTGGTATTCGAACCCAAATCCAGTCGTCAGGACCCCCAGGCTTTTGTCAACCTGCTGCTGGCCCATACCCGTCTCGAAACCAACCTGTCTCTCAATCTGGTTATGCTGGGTCGGGATGGTAGACCACGTCCCAAAGATTTGAAATCCATCCTCAGCGAGTGGATCGAATTCCGTTATACCACGGTCATTCGCCGCACCCGCTTTGAACTGGAACGGGTGGAGCGGCGCCTGCACATTCTTCAGGGACGGCAGCGGATTTTGCTGGATATTGATGAGGTCATCCGGCTGATACGGGAAGCGGATGATCCCAAAGTAGATTTGATGGAACGCTATGACCTCAGTGAAATCCAGGCCGACGACATTCTGGAAATTCGCTTGCGTCAATTGGCCCGTCTTGAAGGAATCCGGATCGATCAGGAAATCGCCGGTCTGAGCCAGGAAGAAAAGGGGTTGCAACGCATCCTCTCGGGGCGTGATGCCCAAACCCGATTGCTCAAGAAGGAAATTGCAGCCGACATCAAAACCTTTGGTGATGCCCGTCGCACCCGTATGGAGGCTCAATCTTTCGCTACCCTCGAGACCCCGGTGTTGGACGAACCTCTGACGGTGACCCTGTCTACCCAAGGATGGGTGCGGTCACGTCAGGGACATCACCTGGATGCCGCCCAGTTCACGTACAAATCGGGTGATGCCCCTCGCTTTGTGATCGAGACGCGAAGTATCCATCCATTGTTACTTCTGGATACCCAGGGACGGGTCTACACCCTGCGCGCTGCTGACATTCCTGGAGGGCGGGGCGACGGCATTCCCCTGACCAGCCTCATCGACTTGCCCGCCGGTAGCAAGGTGGTGCAGATGTTTGGTTCCTTACCTGAGGACAAATGGTTGGTGACCGGCAGCGGTGGCAATGGCTTTGTGGTGAAAGGCGAAGATCTCCTGTCTAAAGTGCGTGGGGGCAAGGCATTTCTGACCCTGGAAGAGGGAGAAACCCCGCTGTGTCCAGTCCGCTTTGCAGAAGGACTGACCCATGTGGCAGCATTGTCCATGGGTGGACGATTGCTGGTATTTCCCGTGGATGAACTGAAAATTCTGCCACGCGGGCGGGGAGTGATTCTTATGGCATTGGGTAAGGGGGATACATTGCGTGCGGTGACCCTCATCGATCCTTCCCGGGGGTTGGTCCTGCGCGGGGAAACCCGCTCGGGCAAGGGAGTGGATATCACCCTGAACGCGACACAACTGGTACGTTATACCCTGATGCGCGCGCGCAAAGGCTCCCAGATAGAGAGTAAAGCGACTCCCGTGGATTTTTAAATTTATTCCGCTCTTATGGCAAAGCGGTGTCACGGTCACGATTGACGCTATAATCCTAACCATTAGAGATTAAAATGCCTCGGATTCTGCAAATTTTTTGACGTCGAGATCCATCTCCCCCTCGTTAATCAAGGAAAGAAAGAATATGGAAAATGGTCAGTTGCCCGGCACTTGTTTTGTGGTGGAGAACAGCCCCAGAATTCCCGAAAAATTGAATCGTCTGGAAGAGTTGGCTTACAATCTTTGGTACAGCTGGGACCGTTCCGCACGTACCTTGTTTGCCCGCATGCATCCCCGTTTGTGGGAATTGGTCGGGTCCAACCCCATTCGCTTCTTGCGTCGTGTAGACGAATATCGGCTCAATGAAGCGGCTGAAGATCAGGCATTCCTGTCTGCGTATTATCGGGTATTGTCTTCTTACGATACCTACCATAATGAACTGCTGCGCAAACCCCATAAATTGCCCAGCGGTAATATGGTGGCTTATTTTTGTGCCGAATTTGGCTTCCATGAAAGTTTCCCCATATATTCCGGTGGTCTGGGAATTCTGGCGGGAGATCACTGCAAGGCAGCCAGCGATATTGGCTTACCCTTCGTCGGCGTGGGATTGCTTTATCGACAAGGGTACTTTACGCAGAATATCGATCGCAGTGGTCGGCAAATCGCTTTGAACTACGATTCCGATGTAGACGAATTGCCGGTGCATGCGGCTCTGGATGCGGATGGCAATGACATCAAAGTGACCGTCATGGTGGGGCCGCGCCCAGTGCAGGTAAAGGTCTGGTGGTCACGGGTTGGCAATGTCAAGATTTATCTGATGGACACGGAACTGCCAGAAAACCATCCCGATGATCGCGAGATCACCCATCGCTTGTATGGGGGAGATCGACGGATTCGTATCGAGCAGGAAATCATCCTCGGCGTTGGCGGTACGCGCGCGTTGGAAAAATTGGGAATCAAGCCTACGGTATGGCACATCAATGAAGGCCACGCCGCTTTCATGATTCTCGAACGGGTACGGACTCTGGTACAACGCTCAGGCTTCGATTTCGGCACCGCCATCGAAGCCGTGGCTGCCAATACCGTATTTACCACCCATACCCCGGTTCCGGCAGGGCATGATCATTTTCCTCGTGACATGGTGGCTCATTATTTTGGCGCCATGTGTCCTGAATTGCACCTGCCCCTCGAGCACTTGCTGAATTTGGGCAACGACCCGGGAGAAGGGCATTCGGAATTCAATATGACGGCTTTGGCGGTGCGGGGGTCCCGTTTTCAGAATGGGGTGTCGCGCATTCATCGGGATGTCTCCGCACAGATCTGCGCTGGGTTCTGGCCCGCAATTCCCACCCATGAAAACCCCTTGGCGTATGTCACCAATGCGATTCATGTGCCGACTTTCCTGGCGCGTGAGTGGGGTGATTTGTTCGACCGATTCATCGGCGGAGAATGGCGCGGTCGCCTTTCTGATCGTTCGTTCTGGAAAGGGGTGCATGAAATCCCCGATCATCTCTACTGGAGCGTGCGCCAATCCCTCAAGTCACAAATGCTGCATGCGGTGCGCGAACGGGTGGCTGCCCAATATCAGCGCAACCTGGGCGATGATGCGCATATGGAAAGGCTGCTCAAATATGCTGATATGCATGAACCGAATGTCCTGACCATCGGTTTTGCCCGACGCTTTGCGACGTACAAGCGTGCCGATTTGCTGTTCAGTGATCTGAACTGGTTGCGCCAGATTTTGCTGGATCCAGAACGCCCCGTCCTCTTCATTTTCGCGGGCAAGGCCCACCCTGCGGATGTTCCGGGTCAGGCCATGATTCGTCGCATTCATGACGTGGCTGCCATGCCCGAGTTTCAGGACAAGATTCTTTTGCTGGAAAACTATGATATGGGATTGGCTCGGCGCATGGTGGCCGGGGTGGATGTGTGGCTCAATACGCCAACCTATCCCCTGGAAGCCAGTGGGACTTCCGGGATGAAAGCCGGGGTCAATGGCACCATCAATCTGAGCGTGCTCGATGGTTGGTGGGGAGAAGGTTATGACGGCAATAATGGCTGGGCCATTCGCCCTGCGCCCAACGATCTGGATGAAGCCCAGCGTAATTGGGAAGACGCCCGCACTCTGTATGAAATCATTCAGGATCAGGTAGTTCCGCTGTACTATGATCGCAGCAAGTTTGGCTATTCCCCGGGTTGGGTCGCCAAATCCAAATCCTCCATGGTGAGCATTCTGACGCACTTCAATACAGGGCGAATGCTCGATGAGTATCTCGATCATTTCTATGTTCCTGCGGTGGGCCAGGGACATCGCTATATGGAAGGGCAGGGCATGCTCGCAAAAACCATTGCGCAGTGGAAAGAGAAGGTGCGCGCACGCTGGAATGGCGTAAAAATCCGCCGGGTGGACGCACCGCAGAAACGCATCAAGTTTGGCAGTTCCATGCAAATCGAAGTGGCCGTGGACTTGCAGGGGTTGTCGCAAACGGACGTGTGCGTGGAACTGCTGCTGAATCGGTCCATCAATCGCAGTGGAGTCCCGGTGCTTCCTCCGTTTCAGTTCCAATGTCGTGGGCCGGTGGAACCGGGTTCATCGGAACATCTCTTCGGTCTGGAACTTCAACCCGGTCTGTGTGGCCAGCTGGATTACCGGATTCGTGTCTATCCCTACCATGAAAATCTGACCCATGGATTTGAACTGGGTCTGATGACCTGGTTGTAATAAGACTTTCCCCCCTGAAAACAGGGGGGAAAGTCTTATTTGAGCAGGCTTTGGTAAATGTCCTGGTATTCTGTGGCGGCTTTATTCCAGCGGAAGTCCTGTTTCATCCCGTTCTTTTGTAATTGAAGCCAGTGCTTTTTGTCCTGGAAAGCATCATAGGCTTGGTAAAAAGCCTCTTTGAAATCGTTCATATGGGCGATTTCAAAGACAAATCCCGTGCCGCTGACTCCCGTAGGCGTGATGTGACAGGGCACCACGGTATCGGCCAGACCTCCCGTGCGATGAACCAGCGGTGGGGTACCGTAGGTCATGGCATACATTTGTGCCAGCCCACAGGGTTCAAAACGGGAAGGCATGAGGAATAGATCGGACGCCGCAATGATCTGATGAGACAAGGCCTCGTTAAAGCCCAGGGAGACATGCAACTGCTGCGGCGTGCGCGAACTCCAATGGGCCAAACGCCGTTCCATTTCGGCATCGCCACTGCCCAGAATGACGATTTGCACCGGATATTCCAGTAGCCTTTCCAAGGAATCCAGAAGCAGATCGATCCCTTTCTGTTCGGTCAGACGGCTCACCAACCCCACCATAAAACATTTGGGATCGATGGGTAGCCCCAGTCTTTTCTGTAGATACTCTTTGGTCTTTTTCTTGCCGGAGAGGCGGGTGACACTGTATGCAAAGGGCAAACAGGCGTCGGTATCGGGGTTCCACAGCTCATCGATGCCGTTCAGAATTCCGCTCAGAGAGTGGCGCCGATGGCGCAGCAACCCATCGAGTCCGCAGCCCAATTGTGGCGTTTGAATCTCGCGTGCATAGCGCGGACTGACGGTGGTGATATGGTGGGCATGGACCAGTCCTGCTTTGAGAAAAGACAGCTGGCCATAGAACTCAAGACTCTCGGGGTGAAACTCGCTGGCAGGCAGGTTCAGGAGGGAGACCCATTCCGGAGCAAAATTACCTTGAAATGCCAGATTGTGAATGGTCAGTACGCTGGGGGTAGGATTGCCTTGGAACTTGAGCAAAGCCGGAGTCAAGGCGCTTTGCCAGTCATTGCAATGGACGATGTCGGGCGTCCAGGACAGCCCATTCTGGGCCGACGCGAGCCATGCCCCCACCTGACTCAAGGCGGCAAAGCGCTGAGGGTTGTCAGCCCAGTCCACCCCTTCATCTGTCTGATAGGGTCCTCCAGAGCGATCGAAGAGGGCGGGGCAATCAAGAACCCATAAGGGCAGTGGCGAATCTGGCAGGGTAGTGGACAGCAAGCGCGCTTCCGCTGGCAATAATCCGTAGGGGAATGAATCTACGACCACGATCGGGTTGGACAAATGGGGCATCACCGAACGATACCCTGGCAATAAAATGCGTATGTCATCTCCCAGGTGATGCAGGGCCATGGGAAGGGCGCGGGCAACATCGGCCAACCCTCCCGTTTTGACCAAAGGATGGATTTCGGAAGTGATAAACAGAATTTTCATGGCGCCCTCAGTGGTGGGGGTCTTGGGAGTCAAGAATACGGCTGATCAAGCCTGCCGTGGAGGCATCGTGGGTTCCTGAGAGCTTGCCTGAAGCCAGTTCCGGTTCGATCAGACGGGCCAACTGTTTGCCCAGTTCCACGCCCCATTGATCAAAGGTATTGATATTCCAGACAACTCCCTGGACAAACGTCCGATGTTCATACAGGGCCAACAAAGCTCCCAGGGTATAGGGTGTCAGAGAGGACATGGTCAGGGTATTGCTGGGCCGGTTTCCGGGAAAGACCTTATGGGGCAGTAAGGCCGTAATATCGGGTTCGGTCAGGCCCTGTGCCAGCAGTTCCTGGCGTGCTTCATCGGCGGTTTTACCGCGCATCAGGGCTTCACCTTGAGCCAATACATTGGCCATGAGAAGTTGATGATGCGTCCCCAAGGGAGCGCGGCTTTGGAGGGGGATGATGAAATCGGCGGGGATGAGAGTGGTTCCCTGATGGAGCAACTGATAATAGGCATGTTGTCCGTTGGTTCCAGCACCGCCCCACACCACTGCGCCGGTGGCGTAGTCCACGGATTCACCCTTGAGCGTCACAGATTTTCCGGTACTTTCCATGCTGACTTGCTGGATGTGTGCGACGAATCGTTCCAGACCCTGATCATAGGGCAGGATGGCATGGGTTTGCGCGCCGAAAAAATTGATGTACCAAACCCCGATCAAACCCATCACAACAGGCATATTCTGGGCTAATGGCGCGCTCCGGAAATGCTCATCCATGATACTGGCGCCCGCCAATAACTCCCTGAATTTTTCCATGCCAATGCCCAGGGCGATGGATAAACCGATGGCTGACCAAAGGGAATAACGGCCCCCGACCCAATCCCAAAACTCAAACATGTGCCGTGGGTCGATGCCAAAGCGCTTAACTTCGGTTTCGTTGGTGGACAGGGCAACGAAATGTTGTGCTACAAAAGAGGCATCGCCAGCGGTTTGCATAAACCAGGCACGGGCAGAATGGGCATTGAGCAACGTTTCTTGCGTAGTAAAGGTTTTTGAAGCAATGATGAACAAGGTCTGTGCCGGGTTGAGGTGGCGCAAGGTGTAGGTGAGTTGTGCACCGTCCACATTGGACACGAAATGGACACGTGGCCCAGTACAGTCGCCAGGTAAGGCGGCGATGACCGAAGCCGGACCCAGGTCCGAACCGCCTATCCCGATATTGACCACATCGGTGATGGGTAACCCAGTGAAACCCCGCCATTCCCCAGAGCGGACCTGATGGACAAAGGATTCCATCCGTTCCAAAACCGCTTCGATCAGGGGTGTCACATCCTGTCCGTGTACCCGAATGGGGGCGGAATACGGGTCACGCAAGGCGGTATGGAGTACCGCACGGTGTTCCGTAGAATTGATGGGTTCTCCAGAAAACATGGCATCGATCATGTCAGGTAAGCCGGCCTGCTGCGCCAGTTGAGTCAGAAGATCGAGGGTCTCAGACATTAGGTGGTTTCTGGAATAATCCAGAAATAACGGCCCTGCTTGCAGGGAAAAGCGCTGGAAGCGTTGTGTATCTTGGGCGAAAAGTTGCCGTAAGGAAGTTCGATTAAAATCCTGACGATGGTTGAGTAAGGCTTGCCAGGCGGCCGACTGGGTAAGTGTATTCATAGGATCTCTTGTACAAGTTCAAGGAGTGCATTAATCATTCAAAGGCTCGAGAATAAGTCCGGAGAGAGGGGGAATGGTTAGCTGGACCGAATGGGATTGGCCGTTCCAAGGTTCCGGTCGGCTCCACAATCGGCCCTGGTTCCCCTGATTGCTACCGCCATACAGTGCTGCATCGCTGTTGATCCGTTCGCGATACTCGCCGCCAAAAGGAACGCCCACCCGATAGTGGTAGCGGGGCACCGGGGTGAAATTCATCACAATGATCATGCGCTTGCCTGTGCGGCTGAGGCGCTGATAGCTGAGTATGGATTGGGCATGGTCATTACAGTCGATCCACTGAAATCCCTCATGATCAAAATCTTGTTCGTATAATGCTGCAGATTCTCGATACAAATGATTGAGATCACGGGACAATTGTAGTATACCCTGATGCCAATGACGATCCAGAAGAGCCCAGTCCAAACCTTTCTTGACTTGCCATTCGGTTCCATGACCAAATTCATTGCCCATGAAGTTGAGTTTCTTGCCGGGACAGGTCATTTGGTAGATAAACAGTAAACGCAAATTGGCAAATCGTTGCCAGGCGTCCCCCGGCATTTTGTCCAGTAGGGATTTTTTGCCATGAACCACTTCGTCGTGGGAAAAAGGCAGTACAAAGTTTTCCGTATAGGCGTAGAGCTGCCCAAAGGTCAGGACATTCTGATGATGTTGGCGATAGATGGGGTCTTTGGTGAAGTAGGATAGGGTATCGTTCATCCAGCCCATGTTCCACTTCATGGAAAAGCCTAATCCACCGACATACAGGGGGCGTGACACCATAGGCCATGCGGTGGATTCCTCGGCAATGGTCAGCGCCCCAGGAAACTGTTCATGAACCATGCGGTTCATTTCCTGCAGAAAGCTCAGGGCCTCAAGATTTTCTCGACCACCATAACGGTTGGGAATCCACTGTCCAGCTTCCCGCGAATAATCGAGATACAGCATGGAGGCCACTGCATCCACCCGCAGTCCATCCAGATGAAATTCTGCCAGCCAGTAATGGGCATTGGCAAGGAGAAACCCACGGACCTCATTGCGTCCATAATTAAAGATATAGGTGCCCCAATCCTGGTGTTCTCCCAGACGGGGATCCTCATGCTCATACAATGCACTACCATCAAAACGGGCCAGAGCAAAGTCATCCTTGGGGAAATGGCCGGGGACCCAATCCAGCAGGACGCCGATTCCTGCCTGATGACAGCGATCCACAAAATCACGGAATTCATCGGGGGTACCGAAGCGTCGAGTCACCCCAAAATATCCGGTGATCTGGTATCCCCAGGATTCATCCAAGGGGTGTTCGCTGACGGGGAGTAATTCAATATGGGTATATCCCAAATCCTTCACGTAGGGGATCAGTTGGTCGGCCAGTTCGCGAAACGAGAGAAAATTCCCCTGGGGAGAGAGGCGCCATGAGCCCAAATGAATCTCGTAAATATTCATGGGTTGGTGCAACCAGTCCCACTGATGGCGTTGAGTCATCCATGCATCATCTTCCCAGACATGGGCCGAAGGTGAGGTAACGACGGCGGCTGTGCCAGGGCGGGACTCGAAACTGACGCCACAGGGATCGGTTTTGAGATGAATCGAGCCGTGTTGACGGTTACGGATTTCAAACTTATAGAAGTGACCCACCGCAACCTGTGGAATGAAGAGTTCCCAAACGCCGCTGGGTCCGCGTCCGCGCATGGGGTGATGACGACCATCCCAACGATTGAAATCGCCCACGACGCTGACCCGTTCGGCGTTAGGGGCCCAGACGGCAAAGCACACGCCCGGAACGCCCTCTACGGTAAGTGGGTGAGCTCCCAGCATGCGGTACAGTTGCTGCAAACGTCCTTCGCTGAAGAGATGCAGATCGTGGGTGCTGAGCAGAGGAAGAAAAGTATAGGGATCAAAAATTTCCTGCCAATGCCCATCTTGTTCATAGCGCAAACGCCCAGGGGAGGGGGGGCGATTCACCCCGCTCCAACGAAACATTCCCTGCTCATGGATACGGTTGGCGGGATCCCAGGAGACGCCATTAAAAACCTCAACCTTCTGGGCGTAGGGCAGAAAAATGCGCCAAACCCATTTACCATGACTGTTGAGGTGGATCCCTAAAGTGTCAAAAGGATCGTGGTGGCGCGCCTGCAAAATTTTTTCGAGGGCGCTATCGTTATAATGAGGAGGCATATTTACGCACCGTAACTTATTTGTCGAGGGTAATCCATTATAATCACCATTAGTAGGCAGCGATATTTCAATTTTTGATTACCTTCCTTTCAGGAGCACATTATGAGCCCTCGAGACATTGCCTCTGAACGTTTCATCAGCGTCCTGACCAAAAACAGCATGGCCCTCATACTGGCTGGGGGTAGAGGGTCTCGTCTCAAGGACTTGACCAAATGGCGGGCCAAGCCGGCGGTCCAGTTTGGCGGTAAATTCCGTATTGTAGATTTCCCCTTGTCGAACTGTATCAATTCCGGCATACGGCAGATTGGGGTGGTCACTCAGTACAAAGCTCACAGTTTGATACAGCATATCCAGCATGGCTGGAGTTTTTTGCGTGGGGAGTTCAATGAATTTGTTGAATTGCTTCCAGCACAACAACGCATTCAGGAGGAGTGGTACAAAGGTACGGCTGATGCGGTGTATCAGAATATCGACATTCTGCGCGGTCATGAACCGCGACACATTATCATTCTGGCAGGTGATCATATCTATAAAATGGATTATGGTAAGCTGCTTGCTGCCCATGTCAGCACTCAGGCTGACATGACCATAGCCTGTTTGACCGTGCCCGTCGCCGAAGCTTCGGGATTTGGTGTCATGACGGTGAACACCGAAGGTCGCATCATCGCTTTCGACGAAAAACCAGCCCATCCCAACGGCCTGCCGGATGATCCGAGTCGTGCTCTGGCCAGCATGGGGATCTATGTTTTCAGCGCCGATTTTCTTTTCGATCAACTGAGTCGCGATGCCGAGGATCCGGATTCCACTCACGATTTTGGACATGATCTGATTCCTTGGCTGGTTCCACGACATCGGGTATTTGCCCATCCTTTTGAAGAAAGTTGCGTGGGTGAATCCCATATTGTTCCCTATTGGCGTGATGTGGGGACCATAGATGCCTATTGGGAAGCCAATATGGAAATGACCAAAGTCATTCCAGATTTGAATCTCTATGATAAAAACTGGCCCATCTGGACCTATCAGGAGCAGTTTCCCCCAGCCAAGTTCGTGTTTGACGAAGATGGGCGTCGGGGTTATGCCGTAGATTCCCTGATTTCCGGAGGCAATATCATCAGCGGGGGGGTAGTGCGCCGTTCCGTGCTATTTTCTGATGTTCGGGTCAATGCCAATGCTTTGGTAGAAGACAGTGTCATTCTGCCCAATGTACGCGTGGGGGAAAATGCCATACTCAAACGAGTCGTGGTAGACCGAGGATGCATCATCCCTGACGGACTGGTGGCGGGGATAAATCCCGAAGAAGATCTAAAACGTTTTTATATTTCCGAAAAAGGAATTACCCTGATTACCGCAGAAATGCTCAACCAGAGAAACTATCATCTCGGTTGATTTTGATTCATCGATATCCAATTTGTCTTGAGGTCCCATGGTTCAGCGACGTAAATTGCAGCTCATCTTATGCTGGCACATGCATCAACCGGATTACCGTCATGCCCTGACGCAACGCTTCGAAATGCCCTGGACCTACCTTCATGCCCTGAAGGACTATACCGACATGGCCGCTCATCTGGAGCGGCATCCTGACATGTCTGCCGTAGTCAATCTGGTCCCCTCTCTGGTGGACCAACTGGACGATTATGCGCGCCAATATGCCGCCGGGGTGTGGCATGATCCTTTACTTCAGTGGTTACAATCTGCCCACCTCGATGATTTGTCAGGTACCGATCGTCAGCGTCTGATTGACGCCTGCCTTCGTTGCCATGCCCCCAAGATGATCGATCCATTCCCACCCTATCGGCTGCTGCGTGACTGGGTTCAGCGCATGAAGCAAGATGAGGTGGAACCGGGGCTCTATGTTTCCGGTCAGTTTCTGGCCGACCTTTTGGTGTGGTATCACCTGGCATGGTTGGGAGAAAGTGTGCGTCGTTCCGAGCCTTTGGTGGCGCGCCTGATGACCCAGGGAAAAGGCTTTACCCTGGAAGATCGACATGAACTCAATGCCCTGATCGGTACTTTGCTGACGCAAATTCTCCCGCGTTATCGGGCGCTTCAGGCCACGGGTCGGGTGGAGCTGTCCACCACCCCCGCCTATCATCCCATCATGCCCCTGTTGCTGGATTTCAATGCGGCGCGGGAAGCTGTTCCCCATCTGGCACTCCCCATGTCCCCTGCGTATCCGGGTGGGGCAGCGCGTGCCGTGGCTCAGGTGCGCGAGGCCCAAGCTTCCTATCAGACCCATTTCGAGCAATCCGCTCGTGGGGTGTGGCCAGGAGAAGGGGCCTTGTCTACAGAAAGTCTGGATATTCTGGCAGATCAGGGGTTTCGCTGGACGGCGAGCAGCGAAACCGTATTGGCTAACAGTTTGCGTTTGTCTTGGGGGCAAACAGTGCCTGAGAAGTCTGCATGGCTCTATCAACCCTATCTTCATACCTCAAAGCACGGTAGCATTCTGTGCTACTTTCGTGATGATCGCTTGTCGGATCGCATCGGCTTTGACTATGCCCAGTGGGAAAGCGGTGCGGCAGCGCAGGATTTTGTCGCGCAACTGGAAGCGATTTACCATGCTGGCCCTGCCACTCATGATCAGGTGGTCACCGTCATTCTCGACGGGGAAAACGCATGGGAGTATTACCCCTACAATGGATTTTATTTTCTTGACCATCTCTACCAGCTGTTGACGGAACATGCCTTTATCCGCACCACCACTTTTGCTGCTCATTCCGCCAAAGTCACTCGAGCCGCCCCGTTGAATCAGATGGTGGCGGGAAGTTGGGTGTATGGCTCCCTGACCACCTGGATGGGTGACGCCTATAAAAATGCTGCCTGGGATCTCCTGGTGAAAGCCAAAGAGTGTTACGACCACCGAGTTGCCACATTATCGGCAACGCAGCAGGTTCTAGCCACCCGTCAACTGTCGGTGTGTGAAGGCTCCGATTGGTTTTGGTGGTTTGGGGACTACAACAATGCGGACAGTGTGCGGACATTCGATGAATTATACCGTCTCAATCTGACCAATCTTTATCTCCTGATGGGGGTAGAGCCACCCACCTTACTTTCTCATCCCCTCAGCCAGGGTGCACGAGGCCATGAAGCGGGGGGCGCTATGCGGCGCACTTCTTACTGATTCCGAATCCCAAACCTCTAATCCAGCCATGTCAAAAAAAATCGCGCTTCTCCTTGGTGTCCATGCTCATCAACCGGTGGGAAATTTTCCTGCCGTCATGGAAGATGCCCATCACCGTTGCTATCGTCCTTTTCTGCACCTGCTCGCTCAATTTCCCGAGTTTCCCTGCAGCGTGCACTTTAGTGGTTGGTTACTGGATTATTTAATCGAGCATCATCGTGACGACATGGAGTTATTGAAAACCATGGTAGTCCGTGGGCAAGTTGAGCTTTTTACGGCAGGCTACGCTGAACCTGTACTTGCAGCTATTCCCGAAGTTGATCGGGTTGGTCAGATACGTTTTCTTTCCGAACGTATTCAAGAATTCTTTGGCGGTGATCTTCCTCGGGGGTCTTGGCTGACCGAACGTGTCTGGGAGTCCTCTGTCGTGCCATCCTTGAGACAGAGTGGTGTGCGCTATGTCACCGTGGACGATTATCACTTTCTGTGTGCTGGGCAGGATTCAGCCACTCTGCAAGGATATTTTACGACGGAGGAGGGGGGGGAACCACTCGATATCTTTCCCATTGCCGAAAGTTTACGGTACAAGATTCCATTTACACCGGCCTCGGAAGTCGTTTCTTACATTGAGTCCCTAGCTAAAGAAAACAAACTGGATGCGGGAATTTACTTCGATGATATTGAGAAATTCGGAATATGGCCAGAGACCTATGAGTGGGTGTATGAAAAGGGTTGGCTCGAGCAATTCATTCGTGGGGTATTGAGTTCGGATATCATCAGTCCCATGACTTTTGCTCAATATCATGCCCAGAGCCATACCCGTGGACCGGTGTATTTGCCTACTACATCTTATATAGAAATGAACGAATGGACCTTACCCGCTTCCGCAGCGCGCCGTTTCTCGGCGATGGTAGAGCGTTCACGTTGGGAGAATCGTTATACGGAGGATCGTCCCTTCATTCGCGGGGGAATCTGGCGCAACTTCATGATGCGTTACCCGGAAGCCAATCATCTGCACAAACGTATGCTCGGTCTGTCGCAGCGTTTCCACGCGCTCGATGTGGCCGCTCAAACCGCAGAACGTCGCCGTCTTCTCTATGAGTCCCAGGCCAATGATGCTTATTGGCATGGATTGTTTGGTGGACTTTACCTGCCTCATCTGCGTCGGGCTTTGTATGCTGCATTGATTGAGTTGGAGCGGGATCTGGATACGATTGCGCCTCGCCCCCCCCAGGAACGCCGAGATTTTAATCTGGATGGTTATGATGAAACCTTGATTCATAATGAGCTTTTGCAAGTCATTGTAGCTGGCTCAGGCCCAGCCCATGTATTGGAGTTGGACAGCTATCAGCTGCGGCAGAATTTCGCTGATACCCTGACACGCCAGGCCGAACATTATCATGACAAAATGACGCAACAACCCACGCTCCCTCAGGAATCCTCTGGGTTGGCCAATCCTCATGACCGAGTGGCATTCAAGGATGTCATTGGACCAGAGGATATGACCGTGGATAGCGTACGCCGAGCGTTGTTCACGGATTATGTGACTGCGGCTCCAATACATGCACCCCTGGAGTATGTTCCAGAATCGGCCATGTCGGATACTTCTCTGACGGCTTCGTTCCATTGCCAGACCCTGAACTGGGCGGGGATGATCAAGAGTTTCTCGTTGCTCTCCCAGGCTCTGCTGGTGACCTATACTCCGGGGCCGACCACCTCATCCCTGAACGGGTTGGCGGTGGAACTGAATCTGGTCATGCCCAGTTGCGATGGTCCGGCCGGTCGTTTTGAAAACAATGGGAAGATTTTAGGTGGGTTTGGCGATGTTCTGACCTTGGAATCCGTGTCCCAACTGATGTTGCGTGATGAGGTATTGCGCGGGCAGGTGACTCTCGGCTGCAACGTTTCCTGTCGCATTCAAACCCGACCTTGTTATAGCGTCTCTCAGTCGGAAGCCGGTTTCGAGAAAATCCTGCAGTCCGTGACAGTGACATTGGATGCTTTCGCCGTCAACGAGCAGGAGCCGTTAATTCTATCCTTGGCCATAATTCCATTATAAATACCTTCATGGGGATGATCGAACAGAGTAACCACCGCTTTGTTCCTCGAGGCATGGCCTGCAAAATTAATGGGGAGTAAAGCCACGCCTCCTTCCGTAATCTGATAAAATATACTCTCTATAGATCTATATTTTTTCTAATACATTCATATCCTCCATGGGCAGACCACCGCGTCAACTACCTGATACTTGTGCGCACAGTGAATCTCTTCCAGCTACGGACGATGTTCTGGAAGCGGTGACGCATATCATGGCGCCTTTGGTGCGACTCCTCCTGAGTTGTGGCGTGGATTACGTGCGTTTTGCCGCAGTTCTCAAGCAAACATTCATCGAACAGGCTCAGGTCGAATTGCAGCGTACTCGCAGCCGGGAAACCGATTCGGCACTGAGTTTGCTCAGTGGCGTGCACCGCAAGGATGTTCGCTATTGGCGCGAAAATGGCATGGGAGAGCGAATCGCTCGCAAGGTCTCACTGAGCAGTCAGGTGTTTTCTCACTGGACACAAAACCCTGTCTATCGTGATCGCTTCAAGAAACCCAAGCCTTTGCCAAGAATTGGCGGAGAGCATTCCTTTGAATCCTTGGTGCGTCAAATCACGCAAGATGTGCATCCTTACACGGTCTTGTCTGAAATGATACGGTTGGGGTTGGTTAGCGTAAAGAAACGCCAGGGCCTCGACTGGGTTTTTCCTTCTCCGCGCGGGTTTGTACCGCCCCCGGGGTCGGTAGAGTTGCTTGAGCTCTTTGCTGGTAATTTGGCAGATCATGTCGCCAGTGCTGTGAATAATATTGTGGAATCTCCCTCTCGCTTGGAACAAGGGGTCTTTGCCGCCGATCTGACTGCTGAATCGACTCAAAAACTCGCGCTGCTGGCGCAGAAATTATGGGTTCAGTGTCGTGCCGAGATGATAGGGGAGTGCAGCCGTCTTTACGAACAGGATAAAGGCCTTCCCCAGGCCACGCAACGCATGCGCTTCGGAGCCTATTTCTGGGATGAATTTATTGGCGACGATACCCCCACCGGTTGCTCCACAGGGAGTCCGGTCGATCAAGATCCGCTCCCATGAAGGGGGGGATTTCTGCGACCGATGCACGGAAAATGCGTAGGTCCTTACGTTATGCATTGTCGACCATATTTTTTTCACTTTTTCTTCTGACTGCGTGTGGCGGAGGGGGAACTCAGGTTGCTGGAGGCGTAGGCACTGGTGGAACTGGTGTCGTTGCTGGTACAGTGACGGGGTTCGGCAGTTTGATCATGGACGGCACCGCTTTCAACAGTGCTACCCCGCACTATCTGTCTGAATCTCTGACCAGTGTCGATGCAACGGTCAGCGCCATAAAAGTTCCCCTTGGAGCTCAACTGGATATTCAACTGGATAGCCAGGGAAATCCCAGTGCGGTGTTGATTGATCCCGAACTGGTGGGCTCCGTCTCGGCGATCAGCCTGGCGACGAATTCATTTACAGTAAACGGAATGACGGTGGTGGTTAATTCATCCACTTCGGTTACAGTTCCCGAGACATATTTCCTTGGTTATAGTAATGGGCTATTGAGCATATCGGTAGGCGACCAGGTGCTGGTACATGGGACCCCGGCCGTCACCGCTGGAGGCATGCCCTATATTCAAGCCAGCTTGGTACGTTTGAAACCGGTGATCAACAGCGTGACTCGGGTGACTGGTGAGGTGAGCAATCTCGACATTGCGCATAAAACATTTCAGGTCAATGGAATATCCTTCAGCTACACTGGGAGCACTATCTGGAGTTCCTTGGTCCCGAATTATTCGACGACACCAAACACCTTATCCAATGGCCAATGGGTCAATGTCTGGAGTGTCGCTCCTCAAAGTCCGTCGCCTCAGGTGGCGGGAGCGATTCAGGTGTACTCGTTCGCCGGGAGTGCGGGAACCGTGACGTTATCTGGTTTGGTCAGTCAGTGGAGTGGGTCACAGTTTCAGGTGGCGGGTTGTCCCATCTTGCTGTCTGCCAATTTGGCGGGAACCACCCTGCTGTCAGATGGGGAGTATGTGACTGTGTCTGGGACAGTCAACTCAGCTTCAGGGGCCATCACGGCACAAAAAATTCTACCCTATGCGCCGGCAATCAATGGCGCAATCTCCCTCTCGGGAACCATTACGGAATTTATTACCAGTGCCAACTTTTCTGTTCGCGGAGTATCGGTCGTCACCAATACGGCGACACAGGTTGTGAACTCCAATGGATCGCCTCAGAGTTTGAGCACTCTGGTGGAGGATGACTTTATTTCCGTGACGGGATCCATCGTAGGCAACACCGTATTGGCTTCGCAGATTACCGTGTATTCAGCGCCTCCCGTCAACGAAGTCGTGGACTATATCGGAACGGTCGGCGGGTACAATCCCGCTGGGGGAGCAACCCTTACCCTGACGCTTCCCAATGGCAGCCATAAACAAGTTTCTCTTTCTTCGGAGGTATCTTATACCAATGGAGCAGCAGCAAATCTGGTTAATGGTGCCCTCGTGGAAATCGAAGCCACGCAGAATGCTGATGGGACGCTTTCTGTCTATGGGGTGAATTTTTGGAATCTTTCGCCCGTCGGATTAGGTTCAAATCTGATTCGGGCAAGTGGGGTTGTCTATGGTTATAACTCGCCCACACAGAGTTTCAACTTGAATGGTCAACCCGTTCAAGTTGGTTCTGCATCATTGCCTACGGGGTTTGCCAACGGAGTGACTGTGGATTGTTTATTAACTTCGTCCTCCGGAACTTTGATGGCAGCGAGTATTGCTATTGACGAGGATAATTGACAAGGTATGGGGCTGAGCTCTTGATCAGGCTTTGCTCCTCTGGTAAAATAGATTTCTTTGATGTTCCCTGATAGCTCAGTCGGTAGAGCGACGGACTGTTAATCCGCAGGTCCCAGGTTCGAGCCCTGGTCGGGGAGCCAAAATTCAATTGCAAATGCGCTCTGTCAGCTCGTTATGTGAGTTTCAATAATGAAACCGCAACTGCGCAATGAGCAGTGAATCTCCATCTGCACGATAAACCATGCGATGCTCGTCTGTGATTCTCCGTGACCAGAAACCCGATAGCGCATGCTTCAAAGCTTCCGGCTTTCCCACGCCAGAGAAGGGTTCGCGTTGCGTCTCACGAATCAGTTTATTAATGCGTTCAACCATGCGCTTGTCCTGCTTTTGCCAGTAGAGGTAATCATCCCATGCCTCATCCGCAAAAATCAGCTTCATTCTGCCAGCTTACGCTCAACGCCTTTGCCGGCGTTCAATTGTGCTGCTGCCGAAAGAATGCGCCTAGCGTTAGCAGGCGTGCGCAGAAGGTAAGCTGTCTCCTCAAGCGCCTTGAAATCCTCGAGGGAGAGCATTACCACAGCTTGTTCGCCGTTGCGGGTAATGATCAAAGGTTCGTGGTCATTGCACACCCTATCCATGGTGCTGGCAAGGTTTGCGCGAACAGTGGTGTAGGTCATTGCATCCATGTTGCCCTCGTGATCTGTACGCGTTAATGTACAACTATCTATATTAATTGTCTACCAGATGCGCGAAAAGCCCCGTCGTTCAGGGCGGGGATGAATAGCGCGGACGG
>VFSW01004288.1_pt1 | contig 21289 bp, 13 predicted proteins | sample 5358111 | NCBI WGS metagenome assembly VFSW01 (sample SAMN11554181, study PRJNA540505) | mine drainage metagenome | isolation source: sediment from site ElyBrook_90M | place: USA: Ely Copper Mine, Vershire, VT | collected 2017
AACGGTGGCCGACATCAAATCGGAATCCCCGGCCGGCTTCCGTCGGAATCCACAGACACTCATCTTGATATCGAAACCACCTTGCCCAGCACCGGGAAATGCACCGCTATCGCGGCTACAGGGACAGTCCACGTTGCTTCCAATGCCTGCTTGTAGATCAACAATTGCGGCAGATAATGCAGTGTCCGCTGGGTGGGGTCGTGGCCCGGATAGCTCTTGTGGTCGATTAGGATGAGGCCGTCGGGACGCTCGATCAGGCAATCGGTACGGCCATGCACCTCCTGGCCGCTTTCCAGCCGATACTGCACCGGCCACTCCCGGATAATCTCCGCCTCGGCACCATAATGTTCCGAGACGAAGCGCCAGAAGCGGTCCGCAGCCTCTAGGCAATCTTCAGCCGTCAGATCCCCCGCCACCCCGGCCAACAACTGCCTGGCCATCGCCAAGCGCTCGCCGATCTCACGTGCCGGATCATCAGCGGCTAGGAAGCGGTGAAGTGCGTCGCCCACCTCGTCCCGCACCGCGCCGCCAGCATGGCACAGGCGAGGGCCAAGATCGATGATTTTGGTCTTCGCGCTCACATCCCCTTCGGCTGCGCTTGGCGTCAGGCGCAGCGACGGGAAAATGGGACGCGGCCCCGCAGGCCAGCACAGAAACGTCACCTTCTTGGGCACGGGCAGCGGAGAGGCTGCCTCGACCTCCGCGACATCAGCGACAGCTACGGGCAGGCTGACGTTGTTGTAAGTCAGATCTCCCCTGCCGGCCGGCAATTTCCGCAGCGCCGCTGCCAGACCTGGCGTGTAGCCTTCAAGCCAAGTTGGCGTGCCGGGGTCGAGCGTCAGTACCAGCACATCGCGCGCCCGCGTCATGCCAACATAGCCAAGCCGCACATTCTCGCACCCGCTTTGCGCCGCCGCGGCCGCCAGCTCAGGCGAAGCCGCCTCGCGCATCTTCATGGGGATGTCCTTGCTGCGCCCGGCATAGGGCCAGGGCCAGTAGCGGACCCATCGCCCGGCCAGCGGGTTGGCGGGGTCGATGTCGCCGCCCTCCGTATGAAAGCTGACCTTGAATGCCGAGGGCGGATATTCCTTGTCCGTCTGCGCCATCACCACCAGCGGCCATTCCAGCCCCTTGGCCTTGTGGTAGGTGAGCAGCGTTACGGCATCGCCGCCCCGGGAGGCAGGTTGCGATGGCGCTTCCGGCAGCGCCCCCAGCCAGGCGGCAAAGCCGCCCACAGTGGCGGCGCGGTGCAGATTGTTGCAGGCATCCTCATAGGCTTTGGCCTCGCCGAACAAGGCCTCGATATTCGCCAGACGCTGCCGCGGCGCGGGCCAGCGCGCCAGGAGGGGCATGATTTCCGCGGCCGACAACGCCACCTGCAGCGCCACTGAGGGCGGCAGGCCGGCCAAATCCGTTTGCAGGGCGTCGAGCGCAGCCACGCGGGCGTCGGTCAGCTTCTGTTTGGCCAGAAGCTTGTCCAGCCATTCCTCATCACCGCCTGCCAGATGCACGATTTCCGCTTCCGCCAGATTGTCACGCGGGTCGGCCAGGCGGCGCAGGCAGGCCAGAGACAGGCTCACTTCCGGCGTCTCCAGCAACCCGCCTCGTGCTGCCGCCACCTCCACGCCACGCTGCCCGAGCGCCGCCGCCAGAATTGCGACCGATTTGTTATCCCGGCACAGCACCGCCACATCGCCCGCTCGCAACTGGCGAGACTCCCCGGTCTGCGGGTCCTGGATCAGCGGCCGTTTGGGGGCTGCCAGCAGGCCGGCGATCTGCGCGGCCAGGGCTTCCAGCCGCAACGGGATCGCCCCTTTGGGCAGGCGCCAGACATGCAGCGCAGGTCCAGCGCCCGGCGGATCGGTACGGTGCGGCGTCAGCGCCACCATATTTGCCGCCATGCCCTGCTGCGCGAAGGCCGGGACAAATATGCGGTTCACCAGATGCACCAAATCCGGCCGCGAGCGCCGCGAGGTGGAGAGAATGTTGGCCGGATTTGGCGTACCGCCCAGGCTGCGCAACACCGCATCCATCAGCGCCGGGTCAGTGCCGCGGAAGCCGTAAATGGCCTGCTTCGGGTCCCCAACCCAGACCGCCCGCTTGGCCAGTTTGCCCAGGCGTAAAAATAGCGCGAGTTGCAGCGGGCTGGTATCCTGGAACTCATCGACGAACAGCGTGCGCAGGCGCTGCGCCAACTCGGCGCTTATGTCCGCGTTGGTCTCCAGCAAATCGAGCAAAATCGTCTCCTGGTCGGTGAAGTCGATCAGCCCGGCTTTGCGCTTGTAATCGGCGTAGAGCGCGAGGGCGGTCTCCGCCGTCTCGTAACAGACGCTCAGCATGGTGGTGATGTCCGCATGCAGGCGCGGGTGGCGGTCATGCGCCGCCGCGGCCTCGATGACCGCCGCGAAATCATCTCTGCGCGCCACGGCAGGGCCGAGCGTGGCTAACGCGGCCCAGTCGGCCCAGGTGAGGAAGCGGCCCTCTTGCGGCGTAAAAAACGGGCGCATGGTGCGGACGGTGTCGAGCGCGCCAAGCGTGTTCTTCTTCTCGGCGGCGAGATCCCATTTGTCCGCCGCCGCGAGCAGGCAGTTCATGGCCTGGTCCAGCGCCTTGTCCAGCGCATCCGCGCCAGCCGGATCGGGAGTTTCCAGCATTCCCAGCGCGCCGACCAAAGCGCGGGCCATGCTCGCCTGCAGCGCCGCCGCATCCAGCCGGTTGGCCCTTGCGGCGCTGACGATCTTGCGTACGGGCTCATGCCAGTCGCCGCCATTGGCCTCACCCGAGAGGCCCATACGGAACGCCACCGGGGCGATGCGATCTTCTGCCGTGCCTGCCGCGTCGCCAAAGGCGATGGCGAAGGCTTCCGCCTCGCCGGTCTCATCCAGCACGCTCAGGTCCGGGGAGATGCCGGCCTCGAATGCAAACTCGGCGAGCAGCCGCCCGCACACGCTGTTCACCGTACCCAGCAGCGCCTCCTGCATGGCCAGAGCGGCTTCGCCCTGGCGCGCCGCAATCAGCGCCGTCTGCACCCGCAGTTGCAGCTCTGCCGCCGCCTTGCGGGTGAAGGTAGTGGCCAGCAGCCCGGCTGGCGGCACGCCGTTTTCCAGCACTTCGCGCTTGATGTCCTGGGTGATGCGCCAAGTTTTGCCGGAACCGGCCCCGGCGGTGACGATGCTGAGAGAGGGTAGGCTCATGCGCTGACTCCCACGCCACAAAGGGTTTGATAGTCGCAGAAGGTGCAGGGGGGCGGGATGTCCAACTGCGGCCCATCATCCTCGTCCTCATCGCCTGACACACCAGCGGCGATGATCCGGCCGGCGCGCAATTCGGTCAGAGCGTCACGGTAATCGGCCAAAGCGGCCTTCCAACCTGCCGCGAGATCGGCGCCGGGCACCGCCGCGCCGGGGAAGGGATAAGAATCCGCCGCCAGCAGCCGGAGCTTGCGCAGCAGGTAATACGCCGCCGTAGCGGACTCACCACGCCCCGCCACCAGCCAGACATACGCCGCCAGCTGCACGGCTGTGTTCTGCTCCAGCTTCTTGCGGTACCAGCCAGAGGCCGACCATTTGGCGTCCAGTACCACATGCAACCCATCCGCCGGGCGGTGCAGCAGAACATCGATACGGCCCTGGAGCCGCCCCAACTTGCCCGGCAGCGGTTTCTCGAAGGCGCGTTCCGTGGCGGCCACCTGCAGCCCCGCTTGTTTGATCTGCCTGGTGAGATCGGCCATGGCTTGGCCGATGCGTCCTTTGGCGCGGGCCTGGGCGGCTTGCATTCCGGGCCGCAGCAATGGCGCGGCTTCTTCCGGTAACAGCCGCTCGAATAATGCCTGCGCCTTGGCGGCGGCGTCTGTCGGCCCTGAGTAGCCGTTGGCGAGAACCTGGTTCATCACCTCGTGCAGGAAGGTGCCTGTGAGCTGATTGGCCTCGGGCAAGGTGGCCGGGCCGCGCGCATAAAGCCGGGCGACGTATTGCAACACCCATTTCAGCTTGCAGCCGAGTAGCGTTTCCATGCCCGAAGCCGATTCCAGGTCCCGTGGGCCGACAAGGTCAGCCGGCACCAGCCAGTCCCGGCGCGGGGCGGGAGGGGCGGCTGCAGCTACCGTTTGGGAAGGTAGCTTCACCCCCGCGAAAACCCCGCCCGATTGCAAGGTTTCCGCCTCAACCCAGGCCCGCCCGAGGCTCTCGCCAAAGCAGCCCTGCAATTCCGCCAACAGCGGATGCGCGCCGCCTTCCTCCGCCGCGCCGCGCGGGGCGGCGATCACCAGCCGGCCAGATGTGAGCGTGACGGCACGGCGCAGTCCGGCACGAGCCCGGGCGGGCGCCAGCACCTCATCCGGCACCAGGCCGCAGGCCGCCATCCAGCCTTGCTCCGCCACACGCCAGGGCGAAGCGGCTTGCCCCTCCGCGTCGCCGAGCCACCAAATGGTGGTGTCTGTGGTATCCAGCCGCGCGCCGGGCCGGGCGAAGTACCGCCACGGTGCGGCCTCGGCGGCCAAGAGTGTTACCGCGCCTGATGCGGCTGTTTCCAGCATGCGGCCGAGCAGCATGACGTCCAGCACCGCAACGCCGCTGAGGGTGACTGCCTGTGCCAGAGAGGAAGCCGCAGCGCCTGCCTCGGGCATGTTGCGTTTGATCGCCCAGCCCTGCACCAGCCCGCACAAAGTGGTGACGACCGCGGCGGGAATCCCGTCTTCGGTCGTGAAGCGTTTTGGTGGAATCCAGGCGTCGATGGCCGCCAGCCTCACCCGCGCCGCAGCATGGCGGGTAATACGGTCGAGCCCCCGCGCACGGTCGGTACGCAATTTTGCCCGCAAGGCCCGATGCCGCCCGGCACGGTAGTTTACGCCGCCATAGCCTGGGCTTTGCACAATGACGTCGGTGAGATAGCGGCAGGTGCCGCCGAGCGGATGCTGCGGCAAGGCCAAAAATTCCAAAGCGGCAGCGGCATCGAACGGGTCCCACAACAGCGCCAGCCCGAGGGAGAGCAGTTGCGCGCCAAGGTCCGCGCCCTCCAGCGCGGCCGGGCGCGGCTGGTGGCGGGCGCGCAGCAGTGTCGGCAACAGGCTATCCTCGCCCCCCAGCAGCGCAGCGCCCGGCGGCAAGGCGGGTAGCCAGGCGGAGAGCAAATTGGCGATAGAGGCATTATCACCCGCAAGCAGCGTGACGCTGCCATCGCCCACCCAGGTGGCGGCCGGGCCACCTGCGAGAAAACCCCGCAATGCAGCGAGGTCGCCCTTAGCGGGCGCTTCCGGTGGAGCGTAGGCGACCACATCAAGCTGGGTGAACAGTTTTTGCCAGAGCGGTGGCCAAAGTTTTGCTGGCTCGGCCAGCGTGAAGCGCGGCAAAAAGGGCGGTTTGCGCCCGAGCAGTACCGCGACGACCTCACGCAGCACATCCGCCACGCCGCGCGACAAGGCCGGTAGGCTCGCGAGATCCGCAATGCGCGGCGGAGTGTTTGCATCTACCGTGCCGTCCCATCCGGCAAGCAGCACGGCATCGCGCAAGGCAAGTACGCGCCGGGCGGTGGCCCAGGAATCTACTGTGAAGGATTTCGACCAGAACCGGCCTTCCTGCACGGCGATGGCAGCATGGCAGGCTGCGATGCGGTTGGCCTCTGGCGCGGCGCGCGTATCCAGCCCCAGCCATTGGCCGAGCAGATCGAGGCAACCGAGCGGCCCCACGATGGCGGTGAAAGGCGGCAGGCCAACCGGCGCGGGCGCGCCGTCCAACGACCAGCCGAGGATGAGCGTGGGGGTCATGTGGCAGGTTGCTCCGTGGGCAGGCGTTTGCTGTTGCGATAATGTGGATCGGTACGGAAGGGCGCGTCCTGCGGCAGGCAGAAATGCGCGCGGACCATGGTGGCGTGTTGGAAAATCTGGCGATCGGCATAGACGATGAATTTCTGCGCCGCACCGTCATACACGACGCGCCCGCGCGGCCAGTCCTCGTATTCTGACGCCGCAATCAGCCTCTTCACGGTGGCATCCAACGGCGCCAGCAGCGGTTTGCCGCGCTTTGTGCCTTCCCATGCATCATAGTGGCTAAGCGGACAGGTCAGGCAATCACCGTATGGCTCCGCCGCCTCGAGCGTGACATCGTGCGTGAGTAGCACGACGTCATGTTCTTTGGGCAGGAGCCAGAAGAGGCCAACTAATGCGATCAAACAACGGTCCAGTCCAAAATATGTCTCATTCGTGCGGAAAGGATTTGACGATTATGGAGCGCGAACGTGAGTAAATCTTTGCGTAGGATCAGTGCGACGTTATCCGGTTTTGAACCGTAATGAGCATTGTCGGCAGCGACGACAAAGACCTCACAGTCCTGACTAGGTAATTGTTCCAGATTTACGGCTTCTGCACCACTTTTTACCTGCAGGACTGCCCGCGTTCCTGTTTTCCCATGGAGCATGACCCATTCATAGACGGCAGTCGTCTTTTTGACGGTGCTCGGAAGCAAAAAGTAGCCTCGATCCTGCAGATAGAGTGCAGCCAAGTCTTCATGGTCGGCGGGAGAAAATAGTGAGAAGGGATCAAGTGCGATATTGGGATGGATGGTGGGGCCACCCGAAAACTGATCGTAGAGATATTGGCTATAGGTAGCCGCGGTTGCGTCTTTGACCGGCTGCAGCGTACGAGCCGGGCCAAAACTGCGTTCGACTGCCCCCGGTACAGCATCGACAAGGCCGACGCGATGCCATTTACATGGTCTCACATTATGGATGTCGTAGTTGTCGGCCTCTTCGCTGTGCAAGTAGCGCCATTCACCAAAGATTTTGCCGATATAGTAGACGCCCGTGGTGTCTCGCGTCCAACACAGGTCACCAACTTCTATTTTGTTTCCGATAGCGTTAACGGCTGTCCACCATCCATTATCGCCCTTTTGGCTATATTCGATGTTGCCGAGCTCTACGTAATGTTCAAAATCACGAGGAGCGTTGCCGGCCTCTTCCACCGGCCAACCAATTCCTAGAAAATTGTTTTTAAGGCAGAACAGTCTCGCATCGAATCCCGGCCTCGATGCAGTGTTGATATTCAACCGCCACAAAGTCATTTTATATCCTTTCTACTTTATGCTCTTTCATGACCAGTACAGATCGACTTTCTTTTGATGCAGTGCGCTCAAAGTCTGCGGTGGCGTTAACGCAATAGTTACTCCGCTTTCCGCCCTCTGCAACCGCATGTTGATCCCGGTTACCCGGTAACGGGCTCAAGCCCGACAATGAGTTTTTCGCCTCCCCTGAGCCGGGCCGAGGTGCGGTAGGGTTTGCCGTCGAGCGAGACGGTGACGGGCTGACCCCCTGGCCCGTCTGTCGGACCAAGGCGATGAATATCGCCTGGGTATCCCGGTAGTTGAGCCGGGGCAGGCGGTGCCGGACGTCCGCCGAAAGGTGAAAGTCGAAGGCGGCATAGGTCTTAAACAGGATCGTTCTCCTGGCTGTAACGGCGCGCAGGCACGGCTCTTCAGCCGCGACTGCGATGCCTCGGCAAAGCGGTGGCCGAAGCTGAACATCAGCAGGATCAGAATTTCACGCCCGGGCATTAGCGTCCGCGCCACGGCCGCGCCGAGGTCTTCACCCGCGCGGGCTGACTCCGCGCCCACCGGTAAACGATATTCCGTGAACCGGATTTTCCCTGACCGGCGGAACAACCGGGCGTAGTCCATAAAATCGATGCCGACGAAACCTGGCTCGAAAAAGAGCCGCCGCAATGCAGTAATAATTGGGACGAAATCCTCCTCCTTAGGCCCGCAACAGATGAAGCTGTCGGGCGGCGTACCGGCCGCCGAAAGCAGGAGTGTGGCCGTTATCACTTCTGAGGTTTCCAACGCCCTGGCAAGCTTGGCGCCTTCATCGGAATTTTCGCCGGCCACGACCAGCAAAGCAAGATGCGGCGCAGGGTTGGTTTCATCGATAAACTCTAAGACTCGAGATCCAGATACGACCGAGGCGCGTAGGGTTTCCACGGCTGCCCAACCGGCTTCGCCTACACTGATCAGATCAACCCGTGGCAAGTTTGTGGCGCATCGTGTCGGAATCGCAACACGACTTACATCGGTAAAGACCCGCAGCAGCGTGAGGACGATTACGCGGAGAGCCTCGCCATCGGGTGCGCAACGGATGACGTTGCCGTGCCCCGTGCCATCACCCGAGAGGGCAAGGGTGTACGTTACCGAATTTGATGCTTCCAATTTCTGAGCAAGCCGGGTGGCTTCATCGATGCTTTCGGCAGCTACGACCAGGAACGCAACCTGCGGCGCCTGTTCGGGTTGAGCGGTTGCCTGGTAGACCCGACCCTGCGAAAAGAGCCAAGGCAGCGCCTGCACCGCGTCCCACCCGGCTTTGCCTACACCGATCAGATCAATCCCCGGCGAGTATGCATCGAAAGTGCTTTTGTCTTTGAACGCGATTGGCGGCGTCGCCGTCATGGCAAAAGTTCCTTCAGTTTCTCAGGCGCAATGACCTGTACCGCATCGCCCCAGGTGAAGAGATGCCAGGAGAGTTCCAGCATGCCCCCGCAGGTGAAGCGCACAATCAGCCCGCCATCCGGCTGCCGTTCCGCGCTCTGCGTGGGGTGAAATTGCCATGCGGCCGCGTCATCTGCCGCATCGGATGAAAAGCACAGCACCACCTCCTGCGCCTCCTCCTGAAAAACCCCGAAGGATTTCGTAGCGTAGGACGCCAGATCGAATTCCTGCGCGGGAAAATTTTCATCCAGCGCCGATACGTCCTTAATGCGATCCAGCCGCCAGAGTCGCATTTCATCGCCAGTCTCGGTATGCGCCACCAGATAGGCCCGCCGCCCGTACAGGACGCCGTAAGGGCAGATCACGCGCCGCCCCGGCACGCGTGGCTCAGCCGGCTGGTAGGTCAGCGCCAGCTTACGGAAGCCGAGAATGGCGGAGCGGATCTCTGTCATCATGGCACGGTCGAGTTTCAGCCGTGGCCCCGGATGTGCTGCCGAGCCTTCGGCCTGCATTAGCGCCTCAATATCCGGCTCCGCCTGACGCAGGCGTGCTGGAGGTAGCAGGGCGCGCAGGCTGGCAGCGGCGTCGCGAAGATCAGCGGCACGGGCGCTGTCGCCTTGGCCCGATAAATCGCGCGCCAACCCTTCCAACGTAGCCAGCACGTTGGGCGACGGCGGCACTGGCGGCAAAGTCCCTTGCGGGAGGCGCCAGCGGCGTACTCGGCTATCGTCTTCATTATACGACAACCCAGGAAACAGCATCGCCATCTGGTCTCGCAGCCTTTCAGCCGTCCGACGTCCCACCTCCAACTCTTTGGCCATCTCGTCCAATGTAAGTCCCATGCGGGACCCCGAGAGAAGCAAGACAAGACGGAGCAGATTTGTGCTGGGTTCGTAGCGCATTACCGAAAGGTTACCCGAACGCGGCTGTCGCGCAACCGGCACCTCAACTACGCCGGGCAAAACCGATACCGCGCGGCTTGCCCTCGCGCGCCACCATCTCGATCTCCAGCAGCGCTACCAAACGATGCTCACAGGGGCTCTCCCCCAGCACTGTCAGCCGCCGTGCCAGCCGGGTGAAATCCGCCGGTGTCAGCCGGTCCAGCAGCGCCAGCCGTTCCGGCGGCTCCATGCCAAAAGCGTTACGGAACAACCGAAGGCTTTGCGCCGGGGCTAGATGGTCAAAATTCACCCGGATGAGGAAGCGGCGCAGGCTGGCAGCGTCTAGCCCCTCGGGCAGGTTGGTGGTGCAGGCAAAGGGCTGCGGATGGCTCTCCATCCAGGTCAGCATTTCATTCACCTGGCTCACCTCCCAGTTGCGCACCGCCCGTTCACGGCCGGCAAGCAGGGAGTCCACCTCGTCGAAGATCAGAAATTTCTCGCCCTCCCGCGCTTCAGCAAAGGCGGCGGCGATGTTGTGCTCGGTCTCGCCCACAAAACTGCCGAAAATATCCGAGCCACGCTTATGCAGGACGCTCAGCCCCATAGCCTCGGCCAGATGCCGGGCAAATGCGCTTTTGCCCGTGCCTGGCGGCCCGCTCAGCAGCAGCGAGATCGCCCGTGTTGCGCCGGGGCCGGCAAGGCGCGCCACCAAAGCGGGCAAATCCATATCCGTACGGCTCAGAGCGGGGTCATACACCTCCTCGCCGGGTGCCACCTCCGGTTTGGGCATCTGCCCATGGCCGATGGCCTTGACCATGCCGCGCGCCACCAGCCGTGCCGTCTCCGCCCGGCCATCCGTCAGCCGGGCTGCGCGCAAGGCGGTGCGCGCTACCGAGGGCGCCGAGGGGATCAGCCGCGCCAGATCACCGGCCGTCGCGGCATCCAGCGCCACCCCCTCGTTCGCCGCCAGTTCCTGCCATAATTCCGCCCGCCGTGGTGCCTCAGGCAGTTTTACCTCAATGCACAAGCTCATCCGCCTCAGCACGGCCGGGGTGAAGGCTTGGATGTCATTGGCGGCCCAGATCATCGGCACTTTCGCCGTCTCCAGTAGCCGGTGAACAAAAATCTTCGGGTCCGGTTCACGGCCGCGATAGCTGGGGCGGAATAGATCCTCAGCCTCGTCAAACAGATACAACACCTTCTCACCGCCGCTCACGCGTTGGGCCAATAACAGGTCCGAGAGCCGCTCCCCGCGCGAGGGCTCTTCGCCATTGCCGTCAGCCTCGCCCACGACATGCAGTTCTATCCCAAGCTTTGCCGCCAACGTGGCGGAGAATTCGGTCTTGCCGGTGCCGGGCGGGCCGTAGAGCAAAATATGCACGCCGCGCTCGTCATCTGCCACAGCGCGGCCGAGCAGGTCGCGCGCCACCTCACTTTCCCGCCCCAGGTGCCGGAACGCCTCCCATGGCAGCCTGGTCGCAACCGGGTTTCCCAAAAGCTGGCTGCGCATATCCTCACCAGTCTCGCCGCAACTGAACACCAAGTTCCGCACTCGCCCGGAGAGCTGGATGTCGCCATCCTCGTCGATCCGTATGGCACCAGAGGCGCACAGGCGCGCACCCGGCTGGAAACGGCGCGCAACCTCCTGCTGCGACGCGTTGGTGAGAATGACAAAATTGTCGCTGAAGCGGCGCAGTGTCGCTGGCCGCTTGCGCGCTATCGAGATCAGGTCAAACAATTGCTCCAGCGCATTGTCATGGCCGTAGCGGAAAATGATACCGAACAGCGCGGCATCCAACTCATCAAACCCCAGCGCCGCACTCACCGCCTCGAGACCCGATGCCACAACACCCACGGGTAAGGGTGGTTCCAACCGCTGCATCACCGTGCGGCGCAACGCCTGCCAGTAGCGGCGGCCAACCGGAGCGGTCGCGGTTTTACGCCGGTGCGATATCTTGGGTTGTTGTGACAGTTCATCGCTCAGTTTGAAGCGAGCCCGGTTATGCCCCAGCCAACTTATAAAATTTGCCGCTTCCGCCTGCGCCGGATCGACGAGTTTCATAAAATTGGCGGCATAGCCAAGCAAAGTAGCTGTCTCGCAGGCACAATACGTGAAGCCGTCATACGCGGATGCCACCTGATCGTTAAACTCATGGTCGTCCTCTACAAGAATTTTAATGAATTTTTTCGACATCAGCGGCTCCTGTTAAGGCAAGGCATTTCAGTAGGCACGTTGGGGCTGTGGTCCAGGGCGATAATCACGACACCATCGTCGCGCTCGCGATAGGTGACAGTAACGTGCTCGCCTTTGATAAGGGCGGTGGCGGGGGCCGCGCCACCGGCCTTATGGGCGACAACAGCGCGGAACACCGCCTGGGTTGCCTGGAAATCCAGGCGTGGCAGCCGGCACTGCACCTCTGGCGTGAGGTGCAGCAGGAACGAGGCATAAGCTTTAAACATCACAAACTCCTGTTATGTTCCCGCCCGTCAGACAGAGTTATCCTGTCGAGGCCAAGCCGGGAAAACAGTGAGATTGCGACGGCGTTGAGAGAGATTGGTTTAGGTCATGAGCATGAGATAACATGCCACTACGTCAGAGGCGGACGCATACCCGGCGCAACCGTCCAGCGCCGCGGCTTTTTTGCCGCATCAGTCTGGACGTCTCATAACGATCCCTAGCCCCACATGCAGCGATGCCCTGTTGCAGCCGCGGGCGCCAGCTTGTTATGATTGCGGCACCCCACCGGAGCGCGCCTTTCATGAGCACCCTGCCCGATTTCGCCAGCCTGAAAACGAAGCAGCGCGCCTTGCGTGAGGGGTTTCACGAAAACCTCAGCCTGCGCGTGCATCGCGCTTTAAGCTGGCTGGACCGCGCCGAACAATGTGTGGATGATGATGATGCCCGCTTCATCTTTCTATGGATCGCCTTCAACGCCGTCTATTCCGAGGAATGCGGCGAGACCCTGCCAAATCCCGCGCGCGGCTTGTTCGAGAGCTATTTTGGCAAAATCGTTCGGCTGGATACTGAGCGGCGTATTTACGATGCAATCTGGGCGCGCTTTACCGGCCCTATCCGGATGCTGCTGGAGAATAAATATGTTTATCAGCCATTCTGGAGCCACCACAACCAGCTACCAGGCTTTGCCGATTGGGAAGAGCGCTTCGCCACCACCAAGCGAAAATTGTCACAAGCCTTGGCGCGTCAGGATACCAACATCGTGCTCACCACGCTGTTCGACCGCCTCTACGTGCTGCGCAACCAACTAGTGCATGGCGGCGCCACCTGGAACAGTGGCATCAACCGCGCCCAAGTGCGCGACGGCGCCGCCATTCTGGCATTTCTTTTGCCCCTGTTTGTGGATTTGATGATGGACAATCCCGGCACGGCATGGGGCAAAGCCCATTACCCGGTGGTTGACTAACTCTCCCCGCACGCCTCCTCCTGAGTCGACCCAGTAATTATCTCACCCAGGCGGTGCTGATCCGCACCTACGGCCGGCAGAGCAAGGTAGCTTTTCATCGAATGACTTAAGTCGCCGCCAACCCCAACCTTATTTTCTAATTTCTTTTGTTAAAAAACTATTGACGTCAGGTTGAGCGCGCGAGTACGCACCGCCCTCAAAAAATTTCCGGTTAACCAAAAATATCCCCAATCCCTTGTCACCTCTCGCCCCGCCAGGCGCGAGCCAAACCCGCGACGGGAAATTGAACCGTCCCGCCCGAACCAACTTTGCCCATGCACTACGTCCAATTCTGTCGTATCAGGATGTTATCTTAGCTGGCATGAGCCGCTAATTATTTTTCTCTGCCCGACACCCCTCACGCACCGCCATGCAACTGCCAGAGTAAATCTGGCAGTAGGCGCGCGCGGCCGCCTTTCATTTACGAGGAATTATTCAACATGGCCCGAAGCTACGCAAGTTCATTGCCGAATCACGTTAAAATAATGGCACAGGAAAGAATAAAGGTACGTTCAGATGCCTGCCACGGCGACGCCCTCATGCTGCTTGGATACATGAGGAACGCCATGCACGCCGTAGAGGCGGCCTCAAAAGAAGCCGATTCTATCCTTGGCTGGCTTTCGGGCCACCGCGAGCGATTCGGCATGCCTGACTCGCTCTTCCTGAAATGCGATAGTAAAAGGGGGGACAGCAAGTTCGAGACGCCGCCAATAGATAAGGCGAGATGGCAAACAATATCCCAGGCAGTCGATGGGGTGTTATTGGCATCTGCTGGCGACGGCGTGACATCGAAAACAAGCATCGCTAAGGGCTTGCGTACCGTTACTGGGGCTCTTGGCTTCGATCCGCTCGACGCCGCCCTGTTCGAAATCATTTTTCTCTATCGCACAAACAATTCTTTTGAACGCTTGTTCGATGGTCTGGCGTCGGCCCGCGGTCGCTTTGGAGTCCTAAGGCGCTATCCAGACATGTTTGCCCTATTCACAGCCGCTCCGCGCGCTGAGGTCAATCTGCGGTTCCGGGCGGACGCTCAACTCCTCGTCTCCGGGGCCATCAGCATCGGTCACAGTGGAGATATCAACCTTGCGCCGCGGCTCCGCTCTCTCGTGGAACAATGCGCGGAGCAAAGTTGCGACGTCCGCACGGAACTTCTCGGCTCACCGCTTAAGGCGAAACTTCCATTCTCTGCGTTCCGGCATCTGGGGCGCGAAATCGAGGTGGCCTACGCTGTCCTTCACCGCGCCCTCGCCGCCGCAACCACCGACCATCCCGAGCGAGGCGTGCACATCCTGCTCTACGGGCCGCCCGGTACCGGCAAGACAGAATGCGCTCAAAGCCTAGCCAAGGAGCTTGGCGTTGCACTGCATGTTGTTGGTGAACAAAGCGAGGATGGATTTGAACCGACACGGACCGAGCGGCTAAGTAATCTGCTTCTGGCGCAGCGCATCGGCGCGGCGGCTCCAGCGATTTATTTATTCGATGAGGCAGAAGATTTGTTCCGCCCTAGCACGCGCGACCGCGATCCCGACCCAAAAATCTTTGTACACCGTCTGCTGGAGACGGCGCGGGTGCCGATGATTTGGGCTGCAAATGATCTGCAGGCATTTTCGCCAGCTGTGCTGAGGCGGATGAGCATGTGCATTGAAGTCCGTTTGCCGAACCGATCCCGCCGCGCTGAGCTTTGGCAGGAATTGGCGCACGCTGAGAATGTAGCGCTGGACGCTCAAACCGCCGGCCGCCTGGCCCGAATGATTCCTTCGGCGCCCTCCGTGGCGCGGACGGCACTGCGGGCGGCCAGGCTTGGTGACGGTACCGCGGACACCGCGGCCTTGGTTGCCAGCGGCATGGCACGCGCGATCAGCCACGGCCGAATTGTAACGCCCGAGCCAGAAATTGAGGGTATCTATGATCCAGTCCTTAGCAACGCCGATCGTGATCTGGCCGACCTGACCGCCCGTCTTACCCGTACCGGTGCGCCACGCGCCGTTTCGTTCCTATTTTCCGGGCCACCGGGGACCGGCAAGACGGCCTATGCCCGCCATCTGGCGGGCCAGATGGGCATGGAAGTCATTCAAAAACGTGGGTCTGACATTTTTGGCCCGTTTGTTGGTGAGACGGAGGCCAATATCGCTGCCGCTTTTGCGGAAGCTCGGCACACCGGTGCATTTTTGCTTTTTGACGAAGCCGACAGCCTCCTGTTCGACCGTTCCAACGCAGTGCGCGGCTGGGAACTATCCCAGGTGAACGAGATGCTCACCTGGATGGAACAGCACTCACTCCCGTTCGCCTGCACTACCAACTTGGCTGAGCGTCTAGACAAAGCCAGCTTGCGCCGCTTCCTTGTCCGGCTGAATTTTGACTTTTTGCGCCCTGATCAAACCGCCCTTCTGTTCTACCGGAGTTTCGGCCTCCAAGCACCGGCCGCATTAGCGCGGCTTGACCGTCTCACACCAGCAGATTTCAGCCGGATCTCGCGGCGCTGCGCCGTACTTGGGCTAGATTATAATTCCAGTACGCTGATGGACATGCTGGGCGCAGAAATCGAAGGTCGAGATGGCGCTGCCCGCACCATGGGCTTTGGGTGCGCTGGGTCTAAATGAGGGTTTCAAATCGATGTTTGTCCCGCAACTTCTCCCACATGCGTTATGAACCGAAAAAGAGGCAGGATTACCCTTGAGCCGGCGTACCGAAATATACATCGTCGTACAATTTAAACATGAGGAGGATGTTTGTCGTTATCATCATTTTGTGCTCCCCGTTATTCTGATCGTGCGGTTTTTGCTATCGGCGATGTTCACGGTCGATACGACCTTCTAAAATCCATTCATCATTCTTTAGAAAGGCGACTATTCGGGGATCAATATGATTCACTACCGCTTGTCGTACATCTGGGTGATTTGATCGATCGCGGGCCAGACGGCCTTCGCTGTCTACGATCAGCCTTAGAATGGACGCATAGTGGAGCCGAAAGCATCGTATTACCCGGTAACCACGAACAGTTGTTGCTCACTTTTTGGGTTGCATTTTCACGGCAGTATCCCGTTCAAATTCAGCAGGATGCTTTAAACCTTTGGCAACAGAATGGTGGTTACGCGGTTTGCGATGAATTGGGACTCGATGACTGCGGAGACCCAGAGACGGTAGGCTGTGCGTTGCAAGAGGCGATGGTCCCTGAGATATTTCAGAAATTAGTCCAAAATCCCTCTGCCGTACGAAGCGGCAGTTATTTGTTTGTTCATGCTGGAATTCCTTGCAAACCCAACAGTGCTGGGCGGGAATTTCTAAACCCTGACGATATTCCAAAAATGGACTGGTGTTCCGAAGACGTCCTTAGTTGTACGTTTTGCGGAGAAAACAGTCCATTATGGGTACGGGCGCCATTTTTAAATCAGACTGCCCCATGGCCGGGGGAAGTGGTCGTGGTTCACGGACACACACCATCCCTTGAAGGCCCTCAAATAACGCAACACCGGATCGGAATCGATACGGGGGCGTTTATGACCGGTAGCTTGACGATGCTAGAGATATATCAAGATCGAATGTGGTTTCATGAGGCATCATAGACTTGGCAATCGATCAGTCTCATGAAACAGCCATCGCTGCTGGACGAAGTGAATGTCATACTGGTCTTCGGCATGAAAAAGCTTGCGCGAAAGCTAGATAAAACCAATTGGATAAATATTACTAACCTTCAGGCCGCGACTATTTCAAACCGTTGTGGATAGCACAAAGATGGCTAAGCATCTGCCAGATTTGACCGCAGTGAGCTTAGATACCAATCGACAAATCACAGACAAATTGGGCGTTACCTGCCGTTGATTTCCTTGTGCTTCACCCAAGTGAAGCCATCTGCCTTCGAGAGGATCGCGACATCTACCGGCCCTCCAACTGTCTCTTGGCTTTCAGCGCTCATCCGGAGCATGAATGCGGTCAGGTCAACTAGCGTTTCGGCGAGTTTGCCTAGATCCTGACGTGGCAACGCCGAGACAGCTCGCATGAACGGTCTGCCATGCATACGCTTGCTCTCGGTCCGTATGAAGTCGCCTAGTTTTTGCCGTTCGTTTTCAGATTTATCTTCGGTGGAGGGTTCGCCTTTGTCCACCTCATCCGCAATCTTTTCAGCCAGCTCTGGATGTACTCCATCAATGATAAGATCGATAATTTCGCGTTGAGCGAAAGGAACGATAATCGCTTCGCAGTCGTGGTCTACCAATGCTGTAGACTTCTGTGTCACACGAAGTCGCCCTGCCAGAATTGGCCCTACCCGGCATTCAAAGAGCCGCGGAAAGGGCTCCGAATCCCCGAAGCCAGCAACAACGACCCCAGTTGCGTTGGGCATAGGCCCATTCTTCCCGAACATAAAAGCAGCTGTGCGACAAAGCTTTGTAACGACATCATCTGACAGATCCAAGCCTTCAAACACGTTTATCGCAACGCGTTTAAGTGCATCGTAATGCTGGACCACAATCTTCTCGCCAAATGCCATACCGTGATTTTCGATATCGCTATACCGTTCCCAGTAGGTATGATCCTCTCTGATCATGGTGGCGAGTTTTGCACTAAGGTCTGCGTTATTATCAGAATCCACCATCTCTTTTTTAAGACGGTCAGCGTAAAAATTACGCCAGATATCTTCAACTAAATCGCAAACTCGCTCTTCGTCTCGATCCGTCGGAAACAGATATGATGAGCCCTCTATAAATTTAAAGAAATCTTGCGCGTAATCGTCGAGCGCGTCAAAGCGAACTTTCCCGAGTTTACAGGCATAGATCGTAATGATAGTCTCCCACGGCACACCCATGATTTCTGCTGCTCCGTATGTCATGATCGCGACTGGTAGATCGGTCGATAGCCGGAAGAGCTTCTCCGCAGTATTATAGATCTTTTTGCCATTACCCATCGTCACAGCGCTGTCGGCCGCGAGTGCCACCCCACGCTTATTCATAACCGCTACTTCACAGGTCATCCGCTACTCCATGCTGTTTCTGAACCGCTAGTGATCCCGCGGTCCGAAATGAGTAATAGATGATTAATACGTCAAAATCGGACATATTCACGCATGAAGAACTCTCATCGGATAGATTTGATTATTGCGACGTCTATGAAGGCGTCCTGAATGATGGCTCAAAAAAGCCTGATCCGAGCGAGCAAGGGGCGGAAGTTGTATCCGACGACGGCAAGCACTGTGTTGGCAGGTCACCGGCACGACCATTGAGGCAGTTGCGATCCATTTTGTAATCCGACCTGAGATGGCTGATGACCGATTCGACGGCTGCGCGTTGGTAAAACTAACGTTTGATCTTTTCGGTAACATCTCGCTTATGGCCAGAGGTGAAGACACTTATGGTACGTCTTCTGACAATAGTCTTCCGTCATCATACCGGAACAGCTTTTATCGCTTTCCGGAAAGCCGGCACCGATCGCAAGCAGGAAAATTCTCCAAAGCCGAATGGCTGCATATTGCGGGACTAAGTGCGAAAGACATTTAACTTTGGGCGGAGAGTTAGAGTGTCGCGGAAGTTCCTGTGACGGGTAAGGGTTCAGGAGAGAGTCTCCTGGCGTCCGTCTTGGAGATTTCTCATGAACATAGATGCTTCTATTATTGGGACAGCAACCGGGCGGGTGACTTCGGCCGGATTCAAGGTTGACGTGTCGCGCGGGCAACGCGTGGGCCGGGTTTCGTCGGAATGGTTCTCGCGACCCGATGACGAGCGGTATTTATCTCTGTCCGAGCTTTATAGCGCCGTCCGCTCGCGCGCCGATCGCGCATCTGCGCGGACGGTTGAGAGCCGGCTTGTGCGGGTCGAGGCGAGCCGGGACGATGCCACGCGGATGGCCCTGATCGTGCCGGGCCGCGATGCGCCGGTGGCGCCGACCCATTGGAGTTTTGGCCAGCTTTGCAGCCTGGTCGGCGCGCCCGCAGGCTATCTGAGGGACCTGCCGGCGCCGCTGACGGCGATCAATCTCCAGCACGGCCTGCTCTCCCATCGTGGGGAACTTGTAAAGACGCTGGAAGCCGAGGATGGCCGGGTGGAATTGCGGGCTGTCACAGGCCCTGATTACGGGCGCATTTGGGACCATGAACTCGTGGCCGCGGTGATGAAAATCGCGGGCGATGGCATCGGTGACACACGGTGGAAGGTGCCCGGCATCCTCGACTGGGGGACGATGCGTCACAACCCTTTCGTGGACGTGACGAAGGACACCACCACGCTCTATGCCAGTGACCGAGATGTCTTCCTATTCCTGGTTGACGACACGCATCCAATCGAGGCCGGGCGGTTGCCGAATGGCGATCCCGACCTGTATTTCCGCGGTTTCTATTGCTGGAATAGCGAGGTGGGGTCGAAAACCCTCGGCATCGCCTCCTTTTATCTTCGTGCCGTTTGCATGAATCGCAATCTATGGGGCGTGGAGGATTTTCAGGAAATCAGCATTCGCCATAGCAAGTTTGCCACGCAGCGCTTCGCCCACGAGGCAGCGCCAGCATTGGCGAGCTTTGCGAATTCCTCCCCCGCCCCGTTCATCGCTGGCGTCAAAGCCGCACGTGAGCGGATCGTTGCCAGGAAGGACGAAGACCGCGAGGATTTCCTGCGCAAACGTGGCTTCAGCAAATCCGATACGGCGAAGATCATCGGCTCGGTTTTGAACGAAGAGGGCCATCCTCCGGCGAGCGTGTTCGATTTCGTGCAAGGCATCACAGCGATTGCGCGGACCAAACCACACCAGGACGCGCGATTGGAGCTTGAGGGCAAGGCGAAGCTGCTGCTTGAGCGTGCCGTGTAAAACGCTGTTGATTTTGGTGCGTATTTCTTCAAAGCCGTAAAGCCGCCTTTGCGGCTTTACGGCTTTTTCCATGTCGGACCCACAAGAGTGAGAGAGCGGCGGAAAAATTTTCGACGGGTTGGAGGTCGAGAGAGAGTCTCCGGCCGCCCGTCGCGGAGTTTTTCCCATGGCCAAATCTGTTCAGAAAATCAGCCTCAGCGCATCGCGCGATATCCCGTTCGATAGACTGGTACTGTCACAATCCAATGTCCGGCACGTCAAGGCCGGTGTTTCCATCGACGAACTCGCCGCCGATATTGCGCGGCGCACATTGTTGCAAAGCCTCACCGTTCGCCCGGTGCTCGACGCGGATGGCGCCGAGACCGGCATGTATGAAATCCCCGCCGGTGGGCGGCGCTTCCGGGCACTGGAATTGCTGGTCAAGCAAAAGCGGTTGACCAAGAATACGCCCATTCCGTGCATCGTGCGCACCGAGGGCATCGCCGAGGAGGATAGCCTGGCGGAGAACGTGCAGCGCGCGCCGCTGCATCCCCTCGATCAGTTCCGCGCCTTCCTCGCCTTGCGCGAGAAGGGCCAGAGCGAGGAGGAAATCGCCGCGGTATTTTTCGTCGCGGTCGCAGTGGTGAAGCAGCGGCTGCGCCTGGCATCCGTGTCGCCGGCGCTCCTGGATGTGTATGCCGAAGATGGCATGACGCTGGACCAGTTGATGGCGTTCTCGGTCAGTCCCGACCATGAACGGCAGGAGCAGGTCTGGGAGGCGATCCAGCGCTCTTATAATAAGGAGCCCTACCAAATCCGCCGCCTGCTGACCGAAGGTGCCGTCCGCGCCGCCGACAAGCGGGCGGTATATGCCGGCGAGGATTATGTCCAGGCTGGCGGGGTGGTCATTCGCGACCTCTTCCAACCCGACGATGGCGGCTGGCTGCAGGATGTCGGCTTGCTCGACCGCCTGGTGGCCGAGAAGCTGGAGCGCGACGCCAAAGTGATCTCAGCCGAGGGCTGGAAATGGATCGAGGTGGCGCCCGAGTTCCCCTACGGTCAAACCTATGGGATGCGCGTGATCGCCAGCCAGCGTGTACCGCTGTCGGAGGAAGAAATCGCCAAGGTCGAGGCGTTGCGCGCGCAGGCCGAGGAAATCGAGGAGCGGTACGCCGACGCCGATGAAGTGCCCGAAGAAATCGCGCAGCGGCTGGAGGACATTGAGGCCGAGCTGGCGGCGATCCATGAGCGTCCTGCGCTCTATGACCAGGCCGACATTGCGTGCGCTGGCGCGTTCGTCAGCATCGACGGCAGCGGCAAGCTTCGCGTGCAGCGTGGTTATGTACGGCCGGAGGATGAGGCGCCTGAGGCGGAACCCGCTCTGCCGGAGGCCGAAACCGGGCAATTCGCGCCCACGGACCAAAATTCCGAAACGTACGCCGCTTCGGCGATGCCACTCGCCGCGAACGCCGGCAGCAACGGCGCCGTCATCGGCAATACTGGCGACGCCTCGGAGCCGGCCGAGGAAGACGAGGGCGCTCGACCTCTCTCCGACAAACTGCTCACCGAGCTGACGGCGTATCGCACGTTGGCCTTGCGGGAAGCGGTCGGGAACGACCCCGCCATCGCTTATCTCGCCGCCCTGCACGCGCTGTGCCTGAAACTGAACCGCCCCGGATTTACCGGAGGGCAAAACTCTCAGAGGATTGTCTTTATG